>Ga0265296_1005458_pt1 | contig 10433 bp, 10 predicted proteins | sample MunlanPumphouse1_FD_189073 | JGI IMG/M metagenome (GOLD analysis project Ga0265296, IMG submission 189073) | Groundwater microbial communities from a municipal landfill in Southern Ontario, Canada - Pumphouse #1 | ecosystem: Environmental > Aquatic > Deep subsurface > Groundwater | place...
CGGCGATATCGGCCTCGACGGTCTCGACCTGGAGCTCGCGCGCCAGCGCCGCGGCGAACTGCGCGGCGACCCGGCGCATGATCGGCTCGCGGTCCAGGCCGGGGTCGCTGCCCAGGTCCGGCGCGTTCGTCTCGCGGGCCAGCGAGGTCATCGGATCGGTCAGCCCGCACGGCACGACCCAGGTGAACGGCTCCAGATCGGTGACCACGTTGAGCCCGACGCCGTGGGTGGTGACCTGCCGCGACAGGTGCAGCCCGATCGAGCCGAGCTTGCGGTGCTCGACCCAGGCCCCGGTGAACTCGATCCCCTCGGCGTTGCGGCCGTGCGCGTCGACGCCGTGCCCGTGGGCGACGGCCAGCATCGCCCGCTCGAGCGCGCGCACGATCCAGATCACGTCCGGGGTCTTGGCGATCAGGTATCCGACCAGCTGCCCGGGGCCGTGGTAGGTGACCTTGCCGCCGCGGCGCACGTCCACGATCTCGATCCCGCGCTCGGCGTACCAGGCCTCGCCGAACGGCAGCTCGTCCGGGGTCGACCGACGGCCGCGGGTGTAGACGGGCACGTGCTCCAGCAGCAGCAGGGTGTCGCCGATCTGGTCGGCGACCCGCGCCTCGCGCAGCCGGTGCTGGAAGTCGAGCGTCTCGGCGTAGGGGACCTCGCCGAGCCAGGCGACCGCCAACGGGCCGCCCTCGACGGCGGGGGGACCGAACGCCTGCGTGGTCACGTCGTCGCCTCGGCGCCGCCGACCTCGCCGGGACGGTTCTGCTCGCCCGGACCGACGGCCTCACGGGTCAGGCAGCCGTCGTAGCCGTCCTTCACCTGCTGCTCGGACGGCGGATCGCCGGCCAGCATCTGCGAGATCGTGACCGGCTGCAGCTTGCGCTTGCGCATCTCCGCGATGATCGCGGGCATCGCCTTGTAGGTCTGGTCCTTGGTCTCGTGCATCAGGATGATCGAGCCGGGACGCAGGCCGTCGATCGCGTTCTCGGCGATCTTGTCGACGGTCGTCGGGCCGAGCGAGTCCTGGGTGTCGACGTTCCAGAAGATCTGGACCTGGCCGAGGTCCTTGAGGATCTTGTCGGTGGTCGCGTTGTGCGCCTGGTACGGGGGACGGAAGAGCTGCGGCTTGCGACCCAGCGCGCGGGTGCTCGCGTCGATCCCGGCCTGGATCTCGCGGCGCTGCTCGGACTCGCTGAGCTTCGACAGGTCCGGGTGGTTCTGGGTGTGGGTGCCGTTGTCCCATCCGAGGTTGCGCTGGACCTCGACGTAGCGCTCGTTGCCGGGCACGGCGGAACCCACGCGGAAGCTCGTCATCGGGATCCGCTCCTTCGACAGCAGCGCGATCCACTTGGGCGAGAGCACGCCGGGGCCGTCGTCGTAGGTCAGCGCGACCCACGGCTTCTTGCCGGCGCCGCAGAAGATCGGCCGGCCCAGATCGGCGAACCGCCGCAGCGCGTCGATCTGTTCCAGGTGGTCGGCCGACTGGGACGCCGCGGCCTGCATCGGCCCGGCCAGCAACGGGACCGCCGCGACGCGCTGGTCGTCTTCGCCGCCGGACCCCAGCGCGGACACGGCAAGGATCACCAGCAACAGCGCGACCAACGCGCCGCCACCGGCCAGCAGGCGGCGCCGGCGGATCACGGCTGCGGCGCGGGTTCCGCGGCCGTTGCCGTTGCCGTTCGCGGGGGCACCGCTGCGGGGTCCGTGGCCGCCGTTCCGGTCGCCCGAGGCGGCACGGGTCTCGCCGGGCGGCGCCGTGGTGTTGTCCGGCCGTAGGCGGCTCGACGCCACGTCGTGGTCGTCGGCGTCGTCGCGGCGGTCATCGTCGTCGCGCGTCGGCGGCGCGGGCGCCCGCTCGGATGCTCGGGCGCGCGAGCGCGAGGCGGCCGGCGTCTCGTCCCACTCCTCGTCGCCCCAGTCCCAGTCGTCGGGATCGGGGTTTCCGGAGCGCCGTCGGTCGGGCGGATCGTTCGGTCGACCGGGGGGAGCCACAACCAAACGGTAGTCGACGGTGGACCGCGGCGGCGCGCTCCGCCGGGTGCTCGGGGGGTGTACGTGGGCCCAGCGCGGCTTCACGCGGGGCTCGTGCGGACGGCTGCAGGTCGACATCGGCCACGGCCAACCGCGCGCGCCCGGACGACGACGCCCTAAGCTGACCCGATGGCGACCCAGCGACCCGCCGACGGCGGCGAGCCGTCGCTCTGGTTCTCGCGTCTGCGCTGGCGAATGCGGGGCGAGGCGGCCAAGGTCGGCTTCGTCCTGGCGGTCGGCGTCGACGTGCTGCTGCTGATGCTGCTGCCGGTCAGCGGCAGCGGGACCAGCCTCGGCCGCGCGATCCTCGCCGCGGTCGGGATCAACGTGGTGCTCGTGATCGTCGGGACGCTCGGCGGGGCGTGGGCGCTGCGACGGCGCGATCCCTCGCTGCCGCGGGTGGTGGCGGCCGACCGGGCCGCGGTCTACCTGATGAGCATCGGCGTGGCGGCGGTCGGCGTGGCGGGGATCGTCCACCGCCCGGCGATCACCGAGCAGCGGGCGAAGATGCAGGCGGTGATCGCCGAGGGCCAGCGGTTCGTCGAGCGCCACGCCCCCGAGGAGATCGCCGCGCGCAAGAAGGAGCACGACGTCCGCCGCTGGTCGACCAACGTCTACCGGGTCTGCTTCCCGACCGACAAGCCGACCCGCGCCTGGTGCGTGATCGTCCGCCCCAACCGGATCAAGAACCGCGCCAAGCGGGACAAGGACACCCGCCCCAACGACCGCGCCGGCGGCACGGCCGGAGCCGCGGGACCGAATCCGGTGAAGGAGCGGGAAGAGCGGTAGGGATGCCTCAGCCGGCTGAGTCGGCCGCGGTCCTTACGCCCCCAGCAACCGCGACGGCTCGCTCAAGAGGTCCGCGATCGTGCGTAGGAACGGGCCGCCGTGGGAGGGGTAGATCGCGCGGTGGTCGGCGGTCAGGGTGATCGTGACCACGTGGCGGGGGACGATCTGGTCGCCGACGACCCAGGGGCGGCGCTGGGGGGCGCCGATCGTCAGGGCGCCGCCGACGCCGGGGGGCATGATCGCGTCGAAGCGGTCCGCACCGCCCGGGCCGCCGTCGATCAGGGCGAACGTCGCGCCCGCGGTGTCGGGGGCGCGCAGGCCGTTGTCGCGGACCTTCGCCTCGAGCTCCAGCCGGCGCTCGGCGACCGCGGTCAGCACCAGGTTGCCCGCGTCGCGGACGGTCGGCAGGGCGATCGCCTCGCCGTCGTGGTCGACCGCCAGCGCGACGTTCGCCTGGGTCCAGACCTCGATCTTGCCGTCGCGCCAGGTGCCGTTGACCCGCGGGTGCTCGATCAGCGCGATCCCGGCCGCGCGGATCACCGCGTCGACCAGCCGCACGTCCCCGCTCAGCGCCTCGGTCAGGGTCTCGACGTCGACGTCGACCGCCGACGTCCATGTCGGCACGGTCGCGCGGACCTCGGCCATCCGCCGGGCGATCGCCGTCTGCACCTTGGTCGGGATCCGCGTGGTCGCGGTGCCGCGCTTGGTGTCCTCCTGGACGGAGACCTCGGCGGACAGGTGGGCAGCGACGGTGGTCGATTCGGACACGGGGGACCTTCCGGGGACGAGCGGGCCGGACGACGGATCGGCGGCCCGTACTGCGGGAGAGACGGTTCATCGAGGATCGCAGGTCGCCCGCGCACCGGCCGCCTAGCGCTTCCGCCGGTCGTGGGTTCCTGCGAACGCGGACCTGCGTCACGTCGAGCTGCGGCACGGTGCGATGCGGAGCGCGACGATGGGCATGCGATGCGTGCGCAACGTCGAGGTGCGGCCCGCCGCGGCGTCGAGCATGACGCGGCGCAGGCCCCCGATCCGACCCCGCCGGCTTACAGCGCCAGGCTGCCGGGGTGCTCGAGGTACGTCCGCAGGCGGTCGAGGAACGCCGCGGCGTGCGCGCCGTAGATCACCCGGTGGTCGCTGCAGAGCGTGGCGGTCAGCACCGGGCGGGCGACCGGCGCGCCGTCGATCGGGACGAACTTGGTGACCGTCGAGCCGACGGCCAGGATCGCGCCCTGACCCGGGGTGATGATCGCGCTGAAGTGCGCGACGCCGAGCATCCCCAGGTTGCTGACCGTGAAGGTGCCGCCGGACAGCTCGGCCGGGGTGATCCGGCCGGCCCGGGCGCGCTTGGTCAGCTCGCGCGAGCGCTCGGCCAGCTGCCCGAGCGTCAGTCGGTCGGCGTCGGCGATCACCGGGACGACCAGCTGCTCGTCGTCGGTCGCGACCGCCACCCCGACGTTGACGTGGTCGTACTCGGCGACCTGGTCGTCGACCCAGGCGCTGTTGACCCGCGGATGGTCGCGCAGCGTCAACGCGCAGGCCTTGACGATCAGGTCGTTGACCGACGGCACGCGCTTGCCGCCGACCCGCTTGAGGTCCGCGCGCAGGGCGATGCAGGCGCTCATGTCGATCTCGACCGTGACCGCGAAGTCCGGGATCTCGCTGCGGCTCTGGACCATCCGCTTGGTCACCAGCCGCTCGATCCGCGACGGCTCGCGGAAGCGCACGCCGGTCGGGGAGGACGCGGTCAGTGGGGCGGTGGGGGCGGCCGGGGGCTCCGCGGGCTCTGGGGCCTGCTCGACCCGGGGCTCCTCGTCGTCGTCGACCGTCGGCAGGCTGACCGCGACCGTGCGGTCCGCGTCGACGTCGATCTGGGCGATCTGGGTGCCGGGGGCGGCGGCGGTGCCGGTGGCGACGTCGATCCGCAGGACGCCGGTGGCCTCGGCCGGGTACGCCAGGGTGGCCTTGTCGCTCTCGATCTCGACGATCTCGTCGCCCTGTGAGACGAGCGTGCCGTCCTCGACGAGCCAGGCCACGATCGTGCCCTCTTCCATCGAGTCCGACAACCGGGGCATGAGGACCTCAGGCATCGCGACCAACCGTAGCGTCGGGATCGCGCGGATCGGCCGTCTGCCACGGCGAACCAGACGGCCGGGCGTCCCCCGGTCGGCGGGGTCGTGACGGTTCACGGTCGTGCTGCGAGACGGCCCGTGCTCGCACCCGAGCCCGACCGATCGACGGGGGCGTCGGCCTCCGTCCGGGGATCCCGCGGCCGGCCGGTGCGGCACCGATTCCCCGGATCACGGGCGCGCCCCGACCGGTCTTCGCCCCCGCGGCGGGCGAGGCCGATCAACTACCGTGGTCCCGTGCGTCGCGCGCCGATCGAACCGGGGGACATCGTCGAGGTCGACAAGAAGGGCCGGCGGTTCATGGCCCTGGTGATCGGCACGGACCCCGGGGGCGACCTGCGGATCGAGCCGGTCTGCCGCGGGGTCTCGTGGCGGACCGCCACCTCGCGGGAGCTGATCCGGCACTGGAAGAAGGCGGCTCGCCGCAAGTTCCAGGCCGACCCGGACGAGCACGAGTCCCAGCTCGACCTGGGCCTCGACGTCGACGACTGAGTCGGCTCCGGAACGGAGCTGACGCGGCTGCGAACGGCGGGAAGTCCGGGCCCGCGCCGGCTCCCGCTCAGGCCGCGGCCATCGCCTCGTTCAGCTGGGCCTCGTCCGGCCGCTTGCTCGGGGCGAGGGTCAGCGCGAGCACGATGTTCACCGCCGCCAGCAGCGCCGCGACGGTCAGCCCGCGGTGGAAGCCCTCGGTCAGGGCGACGCCTTGCGTGGCGCCCGTCGCCAGCGCATCGCCGACCCGCGCGTTGGCGAGCGTCGTGATCACGGCGAGCCCGAGCGCGCCGCCGATCTGGAAGGCCGCGGTGATCACTCCGGAAGCGGCTCCGGCGTCGGTCGGTTCCACGTCCATGATCGCGGCGATCTGGTTCGGCACGCCGACCATGCTCAGGCCGAAGCCGAACACGAGCAGGCCGGGCAGCACGTCGGTGACGTAGGCGCCGTCGACGCTCGCCTGGGCGAGCAGCAGCAGCCCGATGCCGCTCAGGATCGCGCCGACCGCGAACACGGGCCGGGTGCCGAGCCGCGTGACGAGCTGGCCGCCGAGGATCGCCGAGGCGACCGCGGCGATCCCCATCGGGACGAACTGCAGCCCGGCCTCGACGGCCGAGGCGCCGCGGACGTTCTGGAGGTAGAGCGCCGTGAGGAAGAACATCGCCAGGAAGATGCCGCCGTTGAGCGCGAGCGACACGCTCGAGGCGCTGAGGCCCCGCGAGCGGAAGAGCCGCATCGGGATCAGCGGTGCGGCGGTGCGCAGCTCGACCGCGACGAACGCGGCCAGTAGCGCGATGCCGCCGCCGAGCAGGCCGATCACCTCGACCGAGCCCCAGCCGGCCGGCTCGCTGCGGATCACGCCGTAGACGATCGCCAGCACACCGGCGGTGCTCAGTGCGGCCCCGGCGAGGTCGAACGAGCGTCGCTCCATCGCGCCGCGGCTCTCGGTGATCCGCAGCGGGGCGGCTACGAGCACCGCGAGTCCGATCGGCAGGTTCACGAGGAAGATCCACTGCCAGCCGAGGCCGTCGACGAGAACGCCGCCGGCGATCACGCCGAGGGTGCCGCCGATGCCCGCCAGGGCGCCCCAGATGCCCAGCGCGACGTTGCGCTCGCGACCGGCGGGGAACGAGACCATCAGCAGCGCGAGCGCCGCGGGGGAGAGCAGCGCCGCGCCGATGCCCTGGACGGCCCGCGCCGCGACGAGCATCTCCGCTGATCCGGACAGGCCGGCGACCAGCGACGCTACGACGAACAGCGCCATGCCGGCGAGGAACATCCGCCGCCGTCCGAGCAGGTCGGCGGTTCGGCCCCCGAGCAGCAGCAGTCCGCCGAAGGCCAGCGTGTAGGCGTTGACCACCCACTGCAGGCCCTCGGTCGAGAAGCCGAGCGCCCGCTGGATGTCGGGCAGTGCGACGTTCACGATCGTCACGTCCAGGACGACCATGAACTGGGCCAGGGCGAGGACCGCGAGCACGTACCAGCGGCGGGAATCGGGAGGGGCGGTCTGGGGAGTCATGTCGATCACGTCAATCGTTTAATTGGGGAACGATTGGGAAAATACACGGTCGAGAAGAATGATTCAACTTCTAAATCATTTTTATCGGTACGCTTGGTCCGTGAACGAGATGACGACCCGCGGGCCGGCCGAGGCTCCTGTCCCGATGCCGAAGGCGTTCGCGTCCCGGCTCGGGCTGATGCTCGTCCGGGTCGGTGACGAGATGTCGCAGCGCGGTCAGCAGGCGCTCGAGGAGCTGGGGATCAGCGGCCGCGACTACACGGCGCTGGCCGTGATCGCGGCGGACCAGCCGCGGTCCCAGCTCGAGCTGGCGCGGATGATGGGCAAGGCCCCCGCGCTGTGCGTGGCGCTGATCGACGAGCTCGAGACCGCCGGGCTCGCTCAGCGCGTACGCGACCCGGAGGACCGTCGCCGGTCGATCGTCTCGCTGACCTCAGCGGGTGAGCAGCTGCTCGAACGGGCCGACGCGATCGCCGACGAGGTTGCCGCGGCGGTGCTCGACGGGCTCTCCGCCGACGAGCTCGGAGCGTTCCGCGATCTCACGCGACGAGCGGTGACGGAGACGACCACGGAGTACCAGGCCGACGTGGCCCGTACCTGAGTCGGTCAGGCGTCGGCGGGCATCAGGTAGGCCGCCGCGGCTTCCAGCTGGTCGTCACCGTGGAAGATCCGGTCGCCGGTCCAGACCGCGGGCACCGTCTGCACGCCCCGCTCGATCGCTCGGGTCGTCGCGTCGTCCAGCTCGGCCGCGACCGACGGGCGGCCGAACGCCTGGACCACCGCTCGCGGGTGCATCTCGCAGGCCGACGCGGCCAGCAGCACGTAGGTCTCGGTCGACAGGTCGTGACCGCCGGCGAAGGCCTGGCGGAACGCCGGCAGGCTGAACGAGACGACCCGGCCGATGCCCTTGGCGTACCAGGCGGCGAGCAGCGCCAGCCGGCTGTCGAACGGCACCTCGACCGGCCAACGCACCGGCTGTAGGCCGCGCTCACGGGCGACCTGCGCAACCCGCTCGCGGGCCGCGTCCTGGTCGGCCGCGCAACGGAAGCCCTCCCAGGCGTGCGGTCCGGGCAACCGCGACGCGTCGATCGGAACCCACGGGGTGGCGACCGGCAGCGTCTGCAGCACGCGCTCCGCAGCCAGGTACGACCACGGGTCGCGGAAGTCGTAGTAGAACGCCGGAGGACCCTCGGCCTCGACGTCGGCCGCGGGGGACTCCGGGCCGGGAGCGGCCGCGGTCCCCTCGTGGTGCGTGACCCCGAGAGCGTGGACCGCGGCGTCCGTGGCGGACCCGTTCTGGGGCACGCCGAGCGGATCGGGGGAGGCACTCATCGCGTCAGCCTCCCCGATCCCGTCGATCAGCCGTGAATCAACCAGCCGTCGGCCGCGCGTGCGGCCTCCATCACGGCCTCCGAGAGCGTCGGGTGACCGTGGATCGTGCGGGCGACCTCGGCGTAGCCGCCCTCAAGCGCCTTGACGTTGACCAGCTCCTGGATCATCTCGGTCGCCTTCGCGCCGACGATGTGTCCGCCGAGCAGCTCGCCGTACTTCTTGTCGCCGATGATCTTCACGGTGCCGGACTCGCCGTAGACCGTGGCCCCGCCGACCGCCCCGTACGGGATCTTGCCGACGACGACGTCGTAGCCCTGCTCCTTGGCCTGCGCCTCGGTCAGGCCGAACGAGCCGACGTTGGGCCGACAGAACGTCGCCCGCGGGATGTCGATGTAGCTGATCGGGTGCGTGTCGAGGCCCTGGATGTCCTCGGCCGCGATCACGCCCTCGTCCGACGACTTGTGCGCCAGCGCGGGCCCGGGGACCAGATCGCCGATCGCCCAGACGCCCTTGCGCGACGTGCGCAGCCGGCCGTCGACCTTGATCAGGCCCTTGTCGTCCAGCTCGATCCCGGCCTGGTCCAGGCCGAGCGCCTCGACGTCGGGGGCGCGGCCGGTGGCGATCACGAGCCAGTCGGCCTGACCGTCGACCTTGTCGCCGTCGCCCTTCTGGAACGTGAACGTCACGCTGTCGTCGCTGGTCTGCACGTCGGCGACCTTGGTCGACGTGTGCACGTCGATGCCCTGCTTCTTGAACTCGCGGTTCGCGACGCGGGAGATGTCGACGTCCTCCGACGGCAGCACGCGGTCGAGGAACTCGAACAGCTGGACCTCGGAGCCCAGACGCGCGTAGGCCGAGGCGATCTCGGTGCCCGACGCGCCCGCGCCGACGACCACGATCTTGCCCGGCAGCTTCTCCAGCGCCCAGGCCTCCTCGGTGCCGATCACGCGGCCGCCGTACTCGACGCCCGGGATCGCGCGGCGGACCGAGCCGGTCGCCAGGATCACGCCCTTCGACGCCTGGTGCGTCTCACCCGCGACGACGACGTTGCCGTCGGCGTCCAGCGACGCCTCGCCCTCCAGGTAGTCGATCCCGTTCTTCTTGAACAGGCCGGCGACGCCGCTGGTCAGCTGGTCGATGATCTTGCGGCGGCGCTCCTGGACCTTGTCGAAGTCGACCGAGATGCCCTCGATGTTCAGGCCGAACTCGTCACCGTCGCGCGCTTCGGTCAGCACGTCGGCGGTCCGCAGCACGGCCTTGGCCGGGATGCAGGCGTAGTTCAGGCAGCGTCCGCCGACGGTGTCCTTCTCCACCACCGCGGTCTTCTGCCCGAGCTGGGCCGCCCGGATCGCGGCGACGTAGCCGCCCGGGCCGGAACCGATGACGATCGTGTCGTACTGAGCCATGAAGGGAAGTCTTCCTGCGTCGTTCTGGAGAACTCTGGGGAGACCACCGACCCTACTGAACGGCGTTGGGCCGCCCGGCCCGGTCGACCCCGACGTTCGGGGGTTCTTCGTCGTGCGCGGCCGGGGCCTCAGCGACCCTCGGCGGCGTCGCGTTGCAGCATCGCGGTCTTCTGCACCCGCGCCATCACCTTGACCATCTTGAAGAAGAGATACCCGCTGACCAGCGCCGCGGCGACCGCCAAGAGGACCAAGAGCACGTTGGTGACGACCAGCGCGGCGAGGATCAGCGAGACCAGCGTCAGGGCGAGCAGCGTCTGGGTGCCGAGGATCGCCCAGTACTCCAGGCGCCAGGTGCCGAACGCCGCGATCGCGATCAGCAGCACCATCACCCCGTTGCCGACCCGACTGCCGTTGCTCAGGCCGTTCGACGCGATCGCGTTGTAGACCATCACCGCCGCGATCAGTCCCAGCCAGGCGACCGTGGCGGCCAGGATGCCGGGGCGCTCGCCGGGCTCGAGCGGCTCGAGCGCCTCGCGAACGGCTTCGTTCTTCAGCTCGGCGCGGGCGTAGCCGCGCTTCATCATCTCGCTGCCGTTCTGGGCGGGCGGCGCCGGCGCCGGCGCCTTCTCGCGCGCGGCGGGCCGGGTCGGTGCCGTGCGGGCCCCGGAGCTCTTGCGCTTGCGCTTGCGGTCAGCCATGACCCTGCATCATGCCGGGCCGCCGCCGATCGGGACGACT
>Ga0265296_1005459_pt1 | contig 10429 bp, 13 predicted proteins | sample MunlanPumphouse1_FD_189073 | JGI IMG/M metagenome (GOLD analysis project Ga0265296, IMG submission 189073) | Groundwater microbial communities from a municipal landfill in Southern Ontario, Canada - Pumphouse #1 | ecosystem: Environmental > Aquatic > Deep subsurface > Groundwater | place...
TCCAGGCAAAACCAATGGCCGTTCGGCGCGCCGTTCTTCTCCCTGCATTTCTCGTGCCTGCACCCCAGGCTGTCAGGGCTCACATTATGGCTGATCATTATCGTGGGATAAAGCGAGCTGAAATCCAGCACAGCCAAATTTTCATGCAGCCCTGACTCGGGCTCCTTGACATAGCCCCCCTTGATCGGGTGCATGAGCCTCTGCTGTATTGCCGCCTCATCAGGCTTGTTTTCAATAAGCCTGCCAATTTCCCTGCACTTGTCCATTATCAGGTATTCCACAAGCATTGAAGCGCTCGCCCTTCCAACATCAAACAACGGCTGTTTCACAATCCTGCACAATTCAACCAGCAAAGGAAGATACTGTTCCCCGATTTTCAGCGTATACTCCGAGTCCTCGGCACAGTACTCGGCAACCCTGTCCACGTTTTTGTCAGCATCCCAGGCAGCATTGATTTCCACGGCAGCAACCTTTTCCTTTTTCACGCCATAAAGCCTTGCCACAACGCTCTCCAAATCAAACTTTATCAGATTGACAACCGCAAACCTTGACAAAAAGCGAAGCATCTGGTAAACATCCAAATGCTGCAAGCCGGCAAGCCTCACGGCATTGTCCCTGCCCTTGCTTTGCTCTTTTGGCTCAGAGCCATCGCTTGAAACCGCAAACCTTTTCCCAAGCCTTGAAGCGCGTTCCTTGACATACGGAAAATCAAACAAATCGCCATTGTAGGTTGCCAAAACGTCAAGGCCTGCGCCGTTAATCGCCTCAGCAAGGCCTTCAACAACCTCTGCCTCGCCAGCCAAAACCCTTGCTTTCTTTGAAGAAAAGCGCTTGCCATAGCTCAGCACAACGCTTTTTTTGCCTGTAGCAAAAGAAGCCATCAGAATAGGGTCCTTTTTCGGGTCAGAGAACCTGCCTGGGCTGTAGGTCTCCAAATCAAAAGCGCCAACCTTAAAGTCCGGAGCCGCAACATCCGCCACAACAAAATTTTTCGCTTCCTTTCCCTCAGCCTCAAACTCAATGCCATTCATGGGCTCAAGGCCGTTGTCCAAAAGCCACCTTTTTGCAAAAGGAATGTCATGCTCGGCCTTTCCAAGAACACCAGACACAAAGCCGACATCCGCCCTTGCAACCACAAGCTGCTGCACATTCCCAAAAACAAGCCTCAGGACCTTTTCCGCATTCTGCTTTTCCGCCCTTTCCACAGAAGCAATCCTCACACCCTCGCCAAAAACCGCTTCCTTAAGGGCCTTTTCCGCTTTCTCAAAATCGCTTACGGTAACAAAAAAGTACGGCCTGAAAGAAGGGTCCTCATAAGCCGCAATGCCATGCTTTTCCCTCACAAAAAAGCGAATAACGCTCCTGCCTTCCCTTGTGACATAATCAACGTCAAGCAGGATGCCCATTGCCTTTTTTGCAGCCATCAAAACAATTTTATGCAACGGACAATTTTTTAATGACAAATACGCCCCTTTTCAAAACCGAAATCCCAAGAAAATCATTTAATACTAGTTTGTCGCTTTATTAAGCAGGTGAGGCTGCTTTGCCGCATGAAAAAAAACCGATAAAGGCATCCATGCTTTTGGGAACACTTCAGGAAGACTCGCGCTCGCTAAACAGCAGCCTGCTTGTCATAGCCCAAAAAATGAAGTATGTGGTAAGAAACGAAAAAATCCTGGGCAGAAACCTCATTGTCCTGAACAAAAGAATCAAGGCACTTGAAGAAAAACTCGCAACAGGCCAATTCGGCGCAGGCACGGCAAACAGCGAACAAGCCCAAGGGTTCGAGCAAAAGCTTGAAGAAAGCGCACAAAAAACAGCCGAACTCGAAGCAAGAATCCAACAGCTATCCGAAAACACGGCCTCCAAAGAAGAAGTCCACGAAATGCACTATGTCGTAGACGCAATCAACCCGCTGCAATTCATAACACTGGAACAGGCAAAAGACCTAATGGCGGGAAAAAAAATCAAAACAAAAGAAAAATAACAGCGGGCATAAGTCTGACTGGCAAATTAGGGCAAAAGTTCGGCTACTCTGTTCCCAGTGGTGATGTTACTGTTTTTGTCAGCCCTGTTTGTTCTTCTTTGTATGTTATGCTGATTTCACTTGCCAGCGCCCGGCCTGCCCCTGTTACTTTGAATTGTTCCCCTGTGCCTATTTCCACTGTTTCAAAGCTGTATGTGTTGCCGCCGTATTCTATTTTGCCGTAGCCGCATATTCCGTTAAAGCAGATGTCTTCAAATGGCGTGATTGAGATTTTTTGGTCTGTGGCGTTTTGGAGCACGATTATAAGTGTGTCGCCGTCTGCCGCTATTCCCTTGCATACAAGGGTCGGGAAGGTTGTGCATATGCTTGAGTTTACGCCGCCGCTTACTGCAAACACGAGAACGCCTACGATTGTGGCTATTGCAATAAGCGCCCAGCCATAGGTAACAAGGTATTCCAAGCCGGATTGGGCTTTCTGGCCAAGATTTTGCATAAAACCTTTTTTTGAAGGCATATTGTACTAGTAGGATAAAAGGTAATTAATAAAGGTAGCGGAAGGGTTTTTTTGGTTCAGCCTTGGATTGCCTTTTTTACTTTTTGCCTTGTTTTTTTGCCGCATCAACCAAAATTATAAAAAAATATAATTTTGGTTAATCTGGCTCTTTTGGGTGTGTTTTTCTGAAAGATAAATTCCTCCCTGTTTTTTTTTTCGTTGAATGCCGTTTTTTTGGAAAATGCTTTAATATGCTTTTCCCTGGTTTTTTTTATGGTTAAGGTTTTTGCGGGAATTGGTTTTGCAAGGCTTTTGGCATTGTTTTTTGTTTTCCTGCTTTTTGCGTCCTGTGCGCTTGCGTTTTGGCCTTTTTCAGGGCTGGTCTCTTCATGGGAAACCATTCCGGCTGTCCGAGAAAAAGTGCAGGAAACAACGCTTGCTGGCTTGGAGAAAAAGTTTGGCGTTGAAACAATTTCTTTTGTGAAAAAAATCAATCTGCGCCTTGAAGCGGGTTTTTCACCTGAAACAATGGAGGGAATTGCATTGATTGCCAGGCGTTTTCCCGAAAAAAATGGCAAGGCTGTCCTTGATGCCTTGACGGACAAGGTCGTTGGAGGTCCAATCTGGAGCGCAGGTGACCTAAAAGAAATGGCTGAAACCGAAAACGGGCAATTGACACGATTTTTTTTCAAAAAAAGCCCTTTCACCAAAACAGGCACAACCTACCTTGATGCAATCGCAATGCCTTACTATAAGGACTTTTTCATTGAAACAACTGCCCTGAATTCAAGGCTTTCAAAGCCAAAAACCCTTTACTACAAAATCACAGGGGAAAGCAAAAAATTCAGGGGCATTTACTCTGACGCAACGCTTGTAATAGTGCTAAAAAAAGGCAGTTCCCTTACAAAAAAAGAAACGGAGAAAACAATTCGGGATGCGTTTGAAAACAGTGCGAACCTTGAAATGCAGAACATCACAAGAATTGCAATCTACGACGCCCAAAAACAAAAAACAATCACAATCTACAGCAGGCAAGACTGGATAAACAGAAAGCCATGAAGGAAAGCAGGGGAAGCACATTAGCCCTGTATTTTTTTCCTCATTTCTTTTTTTGCTTCCTTGAATCCCGCTGCCTTGTAAGCCTTAAGCGCGCTTTTGTTGTTGGAAAGCACTGTCAGGCAAGCGTAGCCCAGCTTTCTTTTCCTGAATTCCTTTTCCGCTTCCTTTACCAGCAGCTTTCCAATCCCCTGCTTTCTGCATTTGGGAAGAACAAACAAGTCCTTTACAAAACCCGTTTTTTTGATTCTGAAAAAACCCGGCCTTTTCATTTCCTGGCAGTGAATCAAGCCAACGATTCTGCCTTGCTTTTCCGCCACCAAAACAAATTCTTCTTTTCTGCCCTTAACGCATTTTTCAACATGCCTTTTGAAATCTCCTGCTTTTCTGCCGTCAAGTGCCTTGAATTCAGGGTCCAGCGTTTCCTCAAACGAATTGAACTCCAGAAACAGGCCAATTAGATGTTCAACATCCGGCAACCCGGCTTTCCTTATCCTTGCCTGCATTCTATCATTGCCCCTCAAGTCAAACCAGAAGAAAAAACAATCCCTGCTCTTTTACTCTCCTTTTCCCTGGCTTAGGCTTGGCCTTAGCAGCACGCGGTAGTTTTTGGTTTCTGGGAAATCTATGGCCGCGTCGTTTTCTTTTATGATGCTGACTTTTGTTTCCGCTATCTGGATTATTTCTTTGCTTATGTCATTTCTTTTGTCCGCGCCTATTATGAAGCTTATTCCGAATCTTTTCATTTCTGTAAGCATTTTTATTAGGTCTTTGAGTATTAGGCTGTCTTTTATGGCGAAAACTTTTTCAATCCTGGGAATTGCTATCAGGAGTTTTGCATTCTGGGTTTCGTCTTGCCTGCTGAAAAAGCTTACAGCTTCTTCAGTCAGGCTGTCCAGGATGAATGTCAAAGACCGTGGGTCTGTTTTGTCAACGCTTATTATGCTTGCCTTGCCGATTTTTTTGAACCAGCTTTGCACTATTTCTTCCATGTTGTTGGGGCCGCCGAACAGTTCCGGGTAAATGGTTTCCGCTAGTTTTACTATTCTTTGGAGGCGTTTTTTCACAAAGGGGTTTTGGGCGTCGCTTGCTTCAAGCGATTCAATCCTGTCTATAAGCTGTTCAGGCGTTTCCACCCTCCCTTTTTTGAGGGCTTGGGAGAGCATTTTCTCTGCTTCTTCGTCACCGCAGCCGAACAATTCAAGGAAGCCTGCCGGGCTTATTGCGTTCATGTTTACCTTGACGCTTTTTCCTGCTTCGAATTCTTTTACGGGAAACCCCATGGGCTCGGTTTTGATGCCATAGGCCTGTAATTCTGAAATTTTTTTTGTTGGGTATTTGAGGCCTGAAAAATAGCCTTCTTCATCAAATACAACTGCGGGCGTGTTTCCAAGCAGGTAGCTTTCAACAATTATCCTCACAAAATCAGCCCTTTGCTCCATTGTGCCATCGGAAACAATTGTCCTCTGGAAAAGCTCCAATGGCTCCCTGACCTGTTTTCCTGCTTTGTTTGTGCCGAGTATTACTGCAGCTCCCTTCGTGCCGGTCTGTATCATCGTTTCTTCCTGCTCCATTTCAATCCTTTTTGCTTCCCTTGCAAGCATTGGAATTGCAAACGGCTGGCTGAAAAAAGCCTGCCTTACCGCAGAGCTGCTTTTTGCAATCGGCGTGAGTTGCAAGTCAAAGGACTTTGCGATAGTCTCTGTTTTTTCCCCTGCTTCTTTTGCTTCGGCAAGAAGGGTGTCTACAGAAGAGGCTATTTTTTCCTCTTCGGCTTTGGAGTAAGCCGGCTTGCTTGCAACGGCAAGGAACTGCGCAGTGTGCTTTCCATCGTGCCTTGAAAGCGCAACTGCTTCCCTTTGAAGGCTTTCAATGAAGGTTTCGGTTTCGCCAACAGCGCTGAAAACCGAGAAAACCTGCAGCAGCACGCCGGCTGTTTCCTCGCCTTCCTTGTCATAGATTGCCAAAAGCATTGCCTGCTCCGGATTCATCAGGATTTCCATTTCATGGCCTTGAAAGCTTCCTTCGAACAGGGTTTTCCAGGGACCGTCTCTCAAGCCAAATTTCAAGCAAAGCACCTTTTTTTTTTGCGTCAGGAAAATGGTTTCTTTCCCCCATTTTTTAAGGAAAGAACTTATTTAAATCAGTATAACTATAGTATAAGTGAAATAAAAGATTTGCCTATGGCCGTGGTTTCAATGGTAAACAAGGAAATAGTGCTTGACACAGTAAAAAAAATGTACGACAGCGGAATAGAAGACGATGTTGTGGAACAGACCCTCAGGGACATCGGATTGAATGCAGCGGAAATAAAAGAGTACATTGCCGAGGCAAAAGGCGGTGCAGTTGAAGCCGATAAGCTTGAAGCAGATGAGCCGGCAGTGCCTGAAAGAAAGCCGTTGGAGGAAAGGATGGAGGCTGCGGAAGAAGAGCCTGACCATGTTGCACTGCACACCACAACCCATGTTGCATTGGACGAGCTGGCTGACAGGACAGAAAGGCTGCTTGAAAAAATCGAGTCAATTGAAAACAAGCTCGTTTCCCAAAAGCCTTCCTCTGCGCCGGAATTGCTTGCCCCCGCAAACCAGAGAATGGCGGAAATGGAAAGGCAGTTGAGGGAAATCAAGGCCGAACTGTCAGCAACAAAATCAATAATGGAAAAAATCCTTGAAACGACAAGAAGCGTGCTGAACAAGCTTTAAGCCAGTTTCTGAATCCATGGCAAACATTTAAGTCCTCCTGTTGCCAATTCCTTTTTACATGCCAAAGAGGTTTTACATCCCAAAAGTAGACAAACCAGCCGCAATCAGGCGAATACTGGAAAAAAACGCCGGGCTTTCCAAAGACGAGGCTTTAAGGAAACTAAGAGAACAACGATTGCGGCCCTCGCCAGCATTCTTAGATTATGTTCATGATTCCATGGGTTTGCCCGCCTGGGCAAAAGAAGAGGCGCCTGCTGGTCAAGCGAAAAAAACCAGGTCGCCAATAGTTGCCGCAAAATCCACTTTGTTTCTTTCCAAAGAGGCTGCGGTCAGGAAAGCAATTTTTTATAACCGCAAAGCTTCAAACAAGGCGATTCAAAAAATGGTAGCCGGCACAGCAGGTTCTGTGGTGGGCCATGTAAGCCTAACCTATATTTCCGGCATGCGTTCAAGAATGGAAACTGATTTTCCAGGGGAACATTTTTCCTTGTATAGAAGGCTTGCCAGGCCTAAACATTGATGTCTGGGACAAGGGATACAGTTTTCAGACTTTATTTGAAAATCTTTTTGAATCCGTCTGTTAATCTCTGGTTGAGTTCTGCCCAGCCTGAAATTCCCCTGAACCTCAATTGTTTTTTTCTCGGCGCAAAGACCTGCTGGCCTGCAAAGCCGCCTGCATTTGAAACAGCCTGCTCGGCAGTTGAAAGTTCAGGGCTTCCTGTTTCAGCTTCCTGAAGGTCTTTCCACATTCCTTTTGTTGTTCCTTTTGCAACAGCCTTTGCGGCTTTGCCTGTTTTTGAAAGTGCACCTGCGAGTGCGATGGCAAGCGCGGCAAGAAGGCAAAGCGCGCCGAAGAATGGCTGGTCAAAGAATATGAGGAAAAGCCCGGCCGCAACCAATGCAAGCGCGAATTCAAGCATTTTCACAACCCTCTTGCCCGGCAGCCAGGAAAAAGCGCCGGCAATGTCAGAATCCCCCGAACCCTATTCCGCCCATGTCTCCCTGGCCAAACATGTCAGGCATCTGCTGCTCCTGCTTTTGCTTTCCGCTGAGCACCACGCTCAGGATAATCAGGCCAAAGAGCACAAAAGGCCAGTAATCAGCGAGGTAATCTTTTCCAAAAAGCAGCACTGCTGTTGCAATGAGCAATAGCACTGTTGCCCCTATGTCCCTCATTGTGAGAATCATCAATGCCACGATTGCGAAAATCAGCCAGTTTTGGTTGAATTGCACTGCAATCATCATGAAGAGGATTGCAATCATGAAGGTAAATGTGTCCATTCAAAAGCCTCATTTTTTGAAAAAATCTATTTTGTCAAAGAAGCCCTTGCCAAACACCGCAAAAAGGAATATCAGCACTGGCACCCAGATTAGCTGCGGGAACTGGAAAAAGGTCAGGTAAACCACGATTACGGCAAAAAGGATTGCAAGCTTTGGGCTTCCCAGATTCTTTTTTGCCCAGCCATAGAGCCACACAAGGTAGAAAAGAGAAAGCACTATTTCCAGGTTTTGGATTAAGGGATCGGCTGCAAGCAATGTAATCATTTTTTAGGCACTTCCCAAAAAATTATGGCTTTTCCTGCTTATAAAACCCACCCTTTTGGCATTCCAGGCTCCGCTACTATAACTACGGCTATTGCTACTACTACTCCCCTAGCCTTTTCTCATTCCCATGCCTATTCCAAAGATGATTATGCTGAAAACCTGCAGGGAAAGCAGGAAATAAACGGCTACATAGGCTGCTGCGGCAAAATAAGCCCATTTGATGACAAGGAAATATATCAGCACGCCAGACACTATTATAGTAGGAATTCCTGAGCCAAGATAGCCCCTGACAGTGGTAAAAATCAGGAAAATGAGAATAATCCTTATTATGAGGTCTGCCGCGGGAAAAATCTTCATCACAATTGCGGGCAATGCCACAACGGCAATTAAGGCTATGAGAATCAGGATAAAAATCTGGACCATTCCCTTTTCATTCAGCCTTGCCAAAACATTTTCGTACAAACCAAATCACCTTGAAAAATCACATTGGGGGAGGAAGCCTTCCTCCGCCGCCTGGCGGCGGCTTGAACAAATGCATTCTCTCATTCACTCCACCTTGGCTGCTCATCTTTGCCTCGCCAGCGCCAATGCCTGCGCCTGAGGCAAAGCCCGGGAACACGAAGAACATGTCAATGAAAATCCCAGCAACTCCCAGGGTCAAAAGCATCATCAAAACATATGTTCCGCCAAAAAGCCAGAACATGTCAAACAGGACAAACCAGCTTATGCCGACTATCAGGACAATTGCCAAAGGGCCTTTGCCCAAATGCATCACAACCCAGGAAATGATTGTCAAGAGCACAAAAATCTTGAGAACCATCACCATGTCCGAAAAAAACTCGCCAATTGAAAGCAAGGCAAGCATTGCGGGAAAAACGGTTCCAAGCATTAACAAAACCCACTAATTAAATGCATTTTCTGCTTTAAATAGCTTAGCAAGCCTTTTTGCTTCCGCAACCTTGCAAACTTTCAGTTTGCGGGGCATCGGAAAGCAGTTGCTTTCCAATGAAAGCCTTGGGAAAAAACAGCCTGTTGACAGAAGCCTTTTCCCAATGCGAAAAAAGAAGGGAGGCCCAACGTAGCTTCGTAATTACCTTTTTCCCCTAAAGCCTCGCCTGGCTTCGCCCGAGTTTCTGCGTCCTGCGTTGTCCTCTTTGGCGGTACGCTTTTCTCGCCTTCATCTTCCTAATGTCTGGTGAAGAACGCCTTGTTCGTTCTTTGTACAGCACTATTGCAGGATGCCCCCTTTTCGCAAGCCAATAGCGAACCGCTTTCAGGTGACCATGTCCAAACACGGCATAATCCGGATTTGTTTTAATCACTCTTCTTATCCATTGTCTTTCCCTTACCGGCCAAATCAATTGCTCTTGTTCTTTTCTTCTATTTGCAAACTTGAATTGGGTGACCTTTTCACTTCCGCTGTTTGAGTCAAGCGGAATGCATTTTGCACCCTTGCTTTTTGCGTGCTCAAAAATTCGGTAATAAAAATACACGCCCATGCTGTAAGCAGTAGCATTACTAAACTTTCGGGAGCTTGATATTTCAATGCCAGTTTTCCTTTTCACAATAGCGCTTGCAGTATCAATTGCTTCTCTTGTAAAATCAAGAATGCTTTGAATGGCATTGCCATTGGAAGCATATATTTCTTCAAATAGTGCTGCCTCCTTAGGGCAGATTTCCAACGCTACTGTTTCGTCTGCTTTCAGGCCAGCCAGTTTTTCCACAACTATTTTTGCATACCCTGGCGAATGTGCAACCCCAACAAGCTTTGTAACCATATGCGTTTGTCATCCTCGCTAAGAAAAAAGGCTTGCGAAGCGTTTTCCCAAGGTTTTTTTCCAGCAGAAAAAAAGGATTAGCTTCCGTAGTCAATGCAGGTTTTGCCTGCAACAAGCCCTGTTTCAAAGTCCATGATGCTTGTATTGTGGCCCGATGCTTCATACAGCGATTTTGGGTTCCACCAGAAAGAGGTCCTTGTGCCGCTGTTTGTTACACAGATGTCGCCTGCAGCCGCTAATTCAAACACTTCCCTTATTGTGGCAATCCTGCTCTGGGCCAGCCCGCTATTGTACTTCATTTCGGCAATGCCGTTCAGTTCCACACTCTGGCTTTCAGAGCTGTTTGGCGTAATGAATTTCAGTTCGCTTGGCTTGACTGCTTTCAGGCTAAACAGCCTGCTGATAGGCGTATAGAGAATGGTTTTCAGGTAAACATCCCCGCCATAGTCTGCCTTTGGCCAGTCAACAGCGTAAGCAAACTGCCAGTTGCCCAAAGCATCCTTGGCATCCGCTTCCCTGTCCGGCCTAAAGTCAAATGCTTCAACAACCGGAACCCCTGTGTAATCAAGGCACCTGCCAGCACCGTCCCAGAAGGTCAGGTTGCCTCCTGTTTCAAGCGGAACCCCGCTTGCCCTCAGTTCAAAGTAAGCCGAAAACGGCTCTTCTGTTTTTGCCTGGCTCATTTTCATGATAACAGGCGTTGCATAGTTGGGGTAAAACTCCATGTTCTTTTGGTTTACCATATCGCTGTCCTCAACGCTCAGTACAAAGCCCCTGTTTGAAGCCGTTGAATTCATTTTCTCAAAGTTATCAACCACATCTGTCTTTATGTTCATTACTGGCGTAGAGCCCGGAATGTTGAGCGTTT
>Ga0265296_1005460_pt1 | contig 10428 bp, 8 predicted proteins | sample MunlanPumphouse1_FD_189073 | JGI IMG/M metagenome (GOLD analysis project Ga0265296, IMG submission 189073) | Groundwater microbial communities from a municipal landfill in Southern Ontario, Canada - Pumphouse #1 | ecosystem: Environmental > Aquatic > Deep subsurface > Groundwater | place: Canada...
GTTCGTGACGTCGGGTCGTCGTCGCCCGAGCGGACGATCACCAGCGCGACCAGGCTGACCGCCAGGGCCACGGCCAGGACCACGATCAGCGGCATCAGGGACGGTGGGCGCTGGGCGGGGCGGGCCATCCCGGGGAGCGTGCCAGACCGTGCGGACCGTCGGGTCTCCGGGCGCCGCACCCGAGGTGCCGACGCGGTACCGACGTCGACGCGCATGCCCCGGCCGTGGACCGGACGCGTCGGCCTGCACCCGCCCCGCACCGACCGGGGTGGCGACGGCCGCCGTCAGCGGGTTCAGTAAGGTCGCGGACGCATGGGTCGTTCCGTTTCCGTTTCCGTTCCCGCGTCGAGTGCCAACCTCGGTCCGGGGTTCGACTGCATGGCTGCCGCGATCGGATTGTGGCTCCACGTCGAGGTCGAGGAGACCGGGACCTTCGCGGTCGAGCACGACCTGCCGCTCTCGACCGGGCGCGACAACGCGATCGTGCAGGCGTTCGAGCGTCTGCGCTCGGCCGACGGCTGTACGTTCCGCGTCCGTACCGACGTACCGCTCGCCGGCGGCCTCGGGTCGAGCGCGACCGCGATCGTGGCCGGGCTCGCCGCCGCGGCGGCGCTCGACGGGGGTACCACCGATCCCGAGGCGCTGCTGCCGATCGCGATCGACATCGAGGGGCACGCCGACAACGTCTCGGCGGCGCTGTTCGGCGGCGTGATCCTGACCGACGGCAGCTCGACCGTGCGGATCGAGCCGCCGGCCGGCCTCGACGCCGTCTTCGTCGTCCCCGAGGAGGCCGTCCGGACCGCCGCCGCGCGCGCGGTGCTGCCGCAGCACGTGCCGCTGGAGGACGCCACGGCGAACGTCGCCTGGGGGGCCGCGCTGGCGATCGGGCTGGAGCGGGCCGACTTCGAGATCGTCGCCCACAGCCTGCAGGACGTGCTCCACCAGCCCCACCGGGCGGCGCTGTTCCCGCGGTCGTCGGAGCTGATCGACGACGCCGGCGAGCTCGGCGCGATCGGCGCGACGGTCTCCGGGGCCGGTCCGACGGTGATGCTCTGGGTCCGCTCCGAGGACACCGAGCGCGTGGTGGCGGCGGCGACCGAGCGCAGCGCCGGCTGGGCCGACGTGCTGACCGCGCCGTTCTCGCGCGAGGGCCTACGGGTCGAGGTCCGCGAGGGCTGAGCGTTCGCGCCCGACGCGCCGGGCCCCGTCTTCCGCCGTTCCGGCCCGTCGCGCGTGCGGTGGACCGGTTGCGACTAGCCCCGGACCGCGCGGGCCATCCGCACCAGCTTGCGGCGCGCCGAGGCCTCGCCGAGCGCGTCCGCCACCTCGACCGCCAGGTCCAGGTAGTCGACGCCGAGCTCCGGACGGTGGTCGAGGATCGACGTCCCGCGCTCCGCCGTCTCGGGGTAGGCGATCGACTGCCGGATCACGGTCTCGAGGATCTTGTCGCCGTGGGCGGCCCGGAGCTGCGCCACCGCCTCGCGCGAGTGCACGGTCCGCAGGTCGGCCTTGGTCACCACCGCGCCGAGCCAGACCAGCTCGGGGTTGAGCGTCTCGCGCGCCAGGTCGATCACCTGGCGGGCCTGCTCGACGCCCTGCAGCGCGAAGTACTGGGCCTCGCAGGCGATCAGCGCGTGGGTCGAGGCGACCAGCGCGTTGACGGTCAGCAACCCCAGGTTGGGCGGGCAGTCGAAGAGGATCACGTCCGTCTCGTCCGCCGGACCGTCGCCGCCCAGCAGCAGCTTGCGGAGCACCAGCTCGCGGCCCATCCGTCCGGCCAGCGCCAGCTCGGCCTCGGCCAGCTGCAGGTTGGCCGGGACGATCCCGTCGTGGATCGCATCGGAGAAGGCGACCCGCCCGGCGAGCACCTCGGCGATCGTCGGCTGCGCGTCGGGCGGCACGTCGCAGTAGTCCGAGAGGTTGCCCTGCGGGTCCAGATCGACCGTCAGCACCGTCAGACCGGCGCGACGTAGCGCGTCGGCGAGCGTCCGGACCGTCGTCGTCTTGCCGGTCCCGCCCTTCTGTGACAGCACTGCGATCCGGTGGGCCATCCGCGCAGTGTACGGGCCCCGCGGGCGGACTCCGGGCCCCGCGACGGACGCGCTCGCCGCGAGCAGGAGCGCAGGACGGGACGGCGAACACGGGGGTGTGCTCCGCCGCCAGACTCCGACGATCTCCGAAGTCGACCTCGAGCGTCACCTGCTGCGCGCGTCGGTCTCGAGCCTGCACGCCGAGCGGCTCTGCTGCGACCGCTGCAAGCGGACCCCGCTGGTCGGCGAGGTCGTCTACCGGATGCCGAAGAAGCGGACGGTGTGCGCGCTCTGCCTGCCGTACCGCAAGGACCAGCCGATCGCCGCGGTCCCGGTCCGTCACGGCGAGGAGATCCGCGCGCAGCGGATCACGCCGCGGGTCTCCGACGACCGCGGGTAGCCGTTCGGCGGGGCCGCGCGGGCCCGCCCGCCGGCGCTCGCCGCGCGCGGCACCGGGGTAGACTCAGGCGCGTGGATCCGGTCAGTGCCTCCGTCGTCATCCAGCGCCCGCGGGAGGAGGTCTTCGCCTATCTGGCGGACATCGCCAACCACCCGTCCTTCCTCGACCATCGTCTGGTCGAGTGGCGCCTGACCCGCGAGGACTCGATCGGCGTCGGCGCCGGAGCCCGGGTCCGGGCGAAGCTGCGGTTCAACCGCTTCGCCCGCTACGACGTGACCTTCCACGAGGTCGAGGCCCCGCACCGGATCGGCATCGTCGGCCGGGGCGGCAAGTACGACCGGACCCGCGTCCAGGGCGAGATCACCGTCGTCGCGACCAACGACGGCGGGTCGCGTGTGACCTTCACCGTGGACACCGAGCCGAAGCTGCCGTCGGACAAGCTGATCGAGCTGCTCTCCGGCCAGCACGGGGTCGCGCAGCGCGGCCTCCGCAAGGGCATGCGTCGTCTGCAGGAGATCCTCGAGACGGCGGACGGGGTCGAGCGCGCCGCGTCGTCGCGGGCCTCGATCGCGGGCGGCGCCCGCAAGCCGGCGTCCGGTTTCCGGCTCGACGGATCGCATGCGAGCGGAGCACGTCCGACCTCGCACGCGAGCAACGAGCCGCTTCATTAGACTGCCTGCCCATGCGTCAGCGGCTCATCCCTCTGCTCGCGGTCGCGTTGGCTTCGACCGCCCTCACCGCCTGCGGCTCGAAGCACGCGGTCGTCACCCACGCACCGAACGAGCTGGTCTACGTCGACCTCGGACCAGAGGGTGGACCCTGGGTCAACTACCAGGTCCAGGTCTCGCGTCAGCTCAACCCCGGTGACTTCCTCAACGCGGCGTCCCGCGGGAACCGCGAGAAGGTCGATCCGGAGGACTCGTCCTACGTCGCCGGCCTGACCGGTCCCGCGGTCGAGCTGAAGACCGACCCCGAGAACCCGATCGACAACGAGATCTTCTTCGGCGTCTTCATCGCGGCCTACAGCGAGAACAAGCAGCCGATGCAGTCCGCGTCGATCGAGGACTTCGAGATCCGCGACTCCGGCTACATCGAGGGCGACCCGAACAGCGCCGCCCACGTCTTCCGCCCGGTCACCGGTCCGGACCCGGCCAACCCGCCGAACCCGTTCCTCTACCGCCAGGCGACCATCCCCGCCGCGACCGGCTCGAGCATCGGCGTCCAGCCGCTGCCCAACAGCCCGGCGGGCAACGGCACCACCCACGGGGAGCTGCTGCTCTTCAAGATCCCGCAGAGCCACCTCGAGAACCGTCCGCTGACGCTCCACATCAAGGGGCCGACCGGCGGTCACGTCACGATCGACCTCGACGTTTAAGGGCCTGTCCCGGCAGGTCCGCGGTCCGTGGCGGCCGCTGACCGGCGGATCTCGCCCCCGGGACCCTCAGTCAGGCAACCAGCCTGGCTCTCGGGATCCCGTGAACGATCTCCTTGGTCCCCGACCACCACGACTCCACGCCCCTACCGGGACAGACCCTCTAGCCCGGTAGGTGACGGCCCCGGTGCTCGCGAGCACCGGGGCCGTCGTCGTTCTGGGAGCTAGCCGCCGAGCGCGGCGGTCAGCACCGACTTGGCGACCGGGGCCGCGGTCGAGCCGCCCTGGTAGTTCCGCGCCCGCAGCACGCCGACCGCGATCGGGTCCTTGCCGTTGGTCCGCGTGACCGGGGCGTAGGCGGCCATCCAGGCGGTCGTCGACTTGCCGTCGAGGTTGCCGCAGGGGGAGATCGGCGGCTCGGGGCTGTCGGCGATCTCGGGCGGCTCCTCGGCCCGGCGAGCCGCTTCCTCGTCGCAGTGGGCGCCCTGGGTGGCGGCCAGCTCGGCGGTGCCGGTCTTGCCGCCGGTGGTGATCCCCGACAGCCCGACCTTGGCGTTCTCGCCGGTGCCGTTCTCGATCGTCGCGACCATCAGCCGGCGCATCGCGCTGGCGGTCGACGGCTTGATCACGCGCGTGGTCTTGGCGGGGGTGCTGCGCTGCAGGAACGTCAGCTCCGGCTGCCGGCCGCCGTTGGCGATCGTCGCGGTCATCAGGGCCACCTGCAGGCTGGTCGCCTGCACGCGGGCCTGGCCGATCGCCGAGGTGACGACCTCGCCCTCGGCCATCTCCTTCGCCGCCGGGATCGTGCTGGCCTGCGCGCCGAGCACCGGCGGGGTCTGGTTGAAGCCGAACTTCTCGGCCATCTCGACGAACCGCTCGGCCCCGATCTTGGCGCCCAGCGGCACGAAGACCGAGTTGCAGGAGTGGGCGAAGACCTCGACCAGCGTGCCTCCGCAGAGCTCCTCGTTGGAGTTCTGGATCCCGTAGCCCTTGGCCTCGGTCTCCTTCGGGTAGACCGTGGTCGGCGTGGCGATGCCGTCCTCGAGGGCCGCGGCCGCGGTGACGATCTTCATCGTCGACCCCGGCGGCTGCAGCGCCGACCAGGCGGCGCCCTGGAAGCCCAGGACCTCGCCGGTGCGGGAGTCGATCACCGTCGTACCGGTCAGGTCCGGAGCGCCGGTCTGCGCCTCGACGGCGGCCTTGACGACGGCGACCGAGATCGAGCTGCGCACGGCCTTGGCCTGCCGGGGCTCGACCTGCTTGAGCACTCGGTCGCCGGCCTTCAGCTCGCCGCCGGGGGTCCCGACCAGCTGGGGGTTGAGGATCCGCTCCAGCCCCGACACGCCGACCTTGGCGTCGTCGGGGACGCCGAGCCGACGCAGCCGGTCCTGATCCTCCGGTCGCGCGGTGTCGACCGTGCCGACGACCTGGCCGGCGATGTTCGGGACCGTCGAGCTGCGCTCGGCTCCCTCGGCCAGCACCGTCTCGCCGTCCCGGGCGAGGATCGTGCCGCGCGGCGGCAGCTCGGTGGTCCGCGACAGGCTCTCGCCGTCGCGCAGTCCGGGGAACGCCATCCGGCGCGCCCAGGCGATCCGCGCCTGGTCGCCGGCGCCGGTGATCCGCAGCTCGACCGTGCCCTTCAGCTCTCCGAACAGCCGGGTCTGGACGGTCACGGGCACCGAGAACCGCTCGTCCTCGCGGACGATCTCGCCCGGGACGACCTTGCGGGCGGTGGCCGTGTCGAGCTGCTCGCGGTTGTACGCGGCGAACTTCGCTCCGTCGAGCCGCTCCTGCGCGGCGCGGTCGAGGTCCTCGTACATCGCGGCGAAGTCCTGCTTGCCCCAGGCGTCGACGTAGTGCGCGACCCGGTCCCGCTCCGTGGCCCGATCGGCGCGGGCGTCGAGCACCAGGTACCCACTCAGACCGGCGGCGACGAGCAGCACGAGGATCGCGACCGGAACCACCGGACCGAGCCCGAGCAGCCCTCGGCGGCGGCGTCCTCCGCGGCCGTTGCCGGCCGGCCGGCGGCCCCCGCTCGGCGCGGGCTGGATCGTGCGGGGCGTCGAGCGCGAACCAGGACCGGAACGTCGTGAATGCGGACTCGGACGTCCGGGGGAGGTCATACGCCTGTGATTGTACCTTTGCGCTGCGCGAGCCCCTCCAGGCCCGCAGTGCCGCGGGCGACCCGCCGAGCGGGTACCGTCCTCTACACGAATGACGGGGCTCGATTGGGTGCTCGTCGGCGCCCTGGTCGTGGCTGCCGTCGGCGGAACAACGCAAGGGTTCTTGTCGGCGTCGCTGAGCTTCGTCGGCTTCGTCGGCGGGGCGCTCGCCGGCGCGCGACTCGGGCCGCTCGTGCTGCCCAACGGGACCGAGGACGTCAACGCCCCGGTGGCGGCGCTGTTCGGAGCGGTGCTGCTGGGGACGCTGATCGGCGGCGTGCTGCAGCAGGTCGGGTACCGGGTCCGCCGTCGCCTGCGCGGATCGGGGCCGCGGGGGTCCGCGGCGCGATCGGGATCGCCGACGCGGCGCTCGGGGCGGCGTTCACCGCCGCGGTGGTGGCCGTCGCGGTCTGGCTGGTCGCGACGGTGGCGCTCCAGACCCCCGGGGTGCCCTCCAGCTGGAGAGCGGAGATCCGCCACTCCGCGGTGCTCAAGGAGCTGCGGCGGACGCTGCCGCCGTCGGACGACGTGCTCTCGGTGCTGGCGCGGTTCGATCCGCTGCCCGGGTTCGAGGGGCCGCGGGTCACCGTCGACGCGCCCGACCCGTCGATCCTCCGCGTCCCCGGCGCCCGGGCCGCCCGCGAGGGCGTCGTCCGCGTCGAGGGCAGCGCCTGCGGCGTCGGCGTGGTCGGATCGGGCTGGGCCGTCGCCGAGGGCTACGTCGTGACCAACCAGCACGTGATCGCCGGCGAGAGCGACACGACCGTGATCCCCGAGGCGTCGGGCGAGCGGCTGTCCGCGCACCCGGTCTACGTCAACCGCACCGAGGACATCGCGATTCTCGCGGTCCCCGGCCTGACCGCCACGCCGCTGCGGACCGTCAGCGAGGCGAAGCGCGGGACGTCGGCCGCGATCCTCGGCTACCCGCGGGCCCAGCCGTTCAAGGCGCGCGCCGCCCGGATCAGCGCCGCGGAGACCGTGACCGGCCAGGACTCGTACGGGGCCGGCCCGGTCCGCCGTCACGTGCTCCCGTTCCGCGGCCGGGTCGAGCAGGGCAACAGCGGCGGACCGCTCGTCGACACCCGGGGGCGCGTGCTCGGCACGGTCTTCGCCTCGTCGACCCGCGCCGGCCGCAGCGGCGGCTACGCGGTGCCCAACAGCGTGGTGCTCGACGCGCTCGGCACGATCCGGAGCACCGAACCGGTCGACCCGGGACCCTGCAACCACTGATCCCGCCGCGGGATCGCCGCTCCGCGGCCCGGCGCTCGGGATGCGCCGTCGCACAGGGGTGACTGGACACGCGGCGCCACCTCGCTACGCTGCGGCCCGTGGGTAAGACGCTCGTCATCGCCGAGAAGCCGTCCGTCGGGCGGGACCTGGCCAAGGTCCTGCCGGGGTCGTTCCAGGTCGGCAAGCCGACCGGCGAGCGCAGCGCCCGGTGGATGGAGGGCCCCGACCACGTGATCACGTGGGCGATCGGCCACCTGGTCCAGCTGGCCGAGCCGGACGCGTACGACAAGCGGTTCAAGCGCTGGAAGATGGAGGATCTGCCGATCGTCCCCGACGAGTTCCAGCTCGTGGTGCGCGACGACCAGTCGAAGAAGCAGATGTCGGTGATCAAGAACCTGCTGAAGCGTCCCGACGTCGACGAGGTGATCAACGCCTGCGATGCCGGCCGCGAGGGCGAGCTGATCTTCCAGTGGGTCTTCCGCGCCGGTGGTGGCACGCAGCCCGTGCAGCGGCTCTGGCTGTCCTCGATGACCGAGACGGCGATGCGCCGTGCGCTCGAGTCGCTGCGCTCGCCCGACGAGTTGGTGCTGCTCGGCCAGGCCGCGCAGTCGCGCTCCGAGGCCGACTGGCTCGTCGGCATGAACGCCACGCGAGCGGCGACGATCCGGCTGCGCTCGAGCTTCGACGGGGCGGTCTCGCTCGGTCGCGTGCAGACCCCGACGCTGGCGATCCTCGCCCGTCGCGAGGAGGAGATCCGCGCCTTCGTCCCCGAGCCGTACTGGCTCGTCGACGCCAAGTTCGGGCTCGAGGGCGGGCGCAGCTACCGCGGTCGGCTCCACCAGGGCACCGAGCCGCGCCTGAAGACGGCCGAGGAGGCCGAGGCGATCGTCGCGGCGATCGGCCGCAACGACGGCACGATCACGAAGCTCGACAAGGTGCGCCGCAAGGAGCGCGCCCCGATGCTCTACGACCTCACGTCGTTGCAGCGGGACGCGGGCAGCCGCTTCGGATTCACCGCCCGGCGGACGCTGGCGGCTGCGCAGCGCTGCTACGAGGAGCACAAGGCGCTGACCTACCCGCGTACGAGCTCGCGCTACCTGACGACGGACATGATCCCCGAGATCAAGCCGACGGCGACCCACGTCGGCAGCCGCGCGGAGTACGCCGCGGCCGCGAAGTACGTGGTCGGGCTCGACAGCCTGCCGCTCGGGCGCGTCGTCAACGACGAGAAGGTCGCCGACCACCACGCGATCATCCCGACCAACGAGCCGCACAAGCTCGAGAAGATGGGCGACGACGACCGCCGGATCTACGACATGGTCGTGCGGCGGTTCCTGGCGGTCTTCCACCCCGAGGCCGAGTTCGAGAACACCCGGATCGAGACCACGGTCGAGACCCCGGGCGCGGCCGCGCCCGCCGAGGGCCCGCACGTCTTCCGGACCCGCGGTCGTGTGCTGCTCGTCCCGGGCTGGCGCGGCGTCTACGGCGAGCTCGAGACGAAAGAGGACGCCGGCCAGGACGACGAGGGCTCGGCCCAGACCCTGCCGAAGGTCGAGCAGGGCGAGGTCGCCAAGACCGTCGAGATCGGCTCCGAGGAGAAGATCACCAAGCCGCCGCGGCGCTACAGCGACGCGTCGCTGCTGGGCGCGATGGAGACCGCCGGCCAGCTCGTCGACGACGACGAGATGCGCGAGGCGATGAAGGACTCCGGGATCGGTACCCCGGCGACCCGCGCCGCGATCATCGAGCGGCTGATCGACGTCGGCTACACCGAGCGCGACGGTCGGGCGCTGCTGGTCACCGACAAGGGCCTCAACGTGATCCGGTTGCTCGACAACCACCCGCTCACGTCGCCGTCGCTGACCGGTGACTGGGAGCACCGGCTGGCGCGGATCGAGTCGGGGGAGGAGACCCGCAAGGCGTTCATGGACGGGATCGCCCGGTTCGCCAAGCAGACGGTCGACGAGCTCGACGCCAAGCTCAAGGACGTACGGATCCCGCGGGCCAACCTCGGCCCGTGCCCGGTCTGCGGTCGCGACATCACCGAGAACCGCAAGGGCTTCTCGTGCTGGTCGAAGGACGATCCCGGCTGCGGGTTCGTGATCTGGAAGAGCAAGGCCGGCAAGAACCTGGCCCCGGTGGTCGCCAAGGAGCTGATCCGGACCGGGAAGACCGTCAAGCAGGTGACCGGGTTCAAGAGCCGCGCCGGACGGAACTTCCGTGCCAAGCTCGCGCTGCACCAGACCGAAGAGGGCAAGTGGCGCGTCGAGTTCGACGAGCCCTGGGCGCAGGAGGGCATGAAGGCCCCGGAGCCCGAGGAGGCCGGCGAGGCCCTGGTCCCGCCGCCCGCCGTCGCCCCGACCGAGGCCGTCGCCGACAAGGCCGCCGACGGAGCCGACGTCGCGGCGTAGGGACCTCGACTGCAACGCGGCGTGCGCTCCGTCCGCTCGCGTTGAAACGGTCAAGAGGTGACGTTGCAACTGGTCACCGGCCCGACGAACGCCAGCAAGGCGGGCGTCGTGCTGGGCCTGGTGCGGGAGTGGGCGGTGGCCGGCCGCCGGCCGGTGCTGGTCGTTCCGACCGGCCCGGACGCGATCCGCTACCGCCGGGAGCTGGTGCGGGTCGGCGGCGGGGTCTCCTACGACGTGACGGTCGGGACCTACGGCACGCTGACCGAGCTGGTCCGTGGCACGCTCGCCCTGCCCCGGCCGCGACTCAGTCCGGTCCAGCTCGATCGGGTGCTGGCCGCGGCGCTGGCCGCGGTCGATCGCGGCCGACCGCTCGGCGACACCGCGACCAAGCGCGGCGTCCGGCGACGGCTGGCGGCGCTGCTCGAGGAGCTGGCCGAGCGCGGCTTCGGTCCGGACGACCTCTGTCGCGACCTGGCGACGCTCGACGCGGCCGAGCACGGGATCGACCGCCGGCTGATCGAGGACCTGCGCACGGTGCTCGGTCACGCGGCCCGCGCGGGGGAGCGGATCCGCGACCGCGAAGGCCGGCCGCTGCCGACCCCCGCGGCCCAGGGACTGATGGTGCGGCGAGCGCTCGCCGCCGACCCCGCGGCCTGGGGGGCGCGTCCGGTCGCCTGGTACGGCTTCGACGACCTGACCTTCCCGCAGCAGGCGATGGTCCGCACGCTGGCGCGAGCGGCCGACGTGGTCGTCTCGCTGCCCTACGAGGACGGGCGGGTGGCGACCGCGGCGCGCCGTCCCGTCGTCGACGCGCTGCGCGCCG
>Ga0265296_1005462_pt1 | contig 10425 bp, 10 predicted proteins | sample MunlanPumphouse1_FD_189073 | JGI IMG/M metagenome (GOLD analysis project Ga0265296, IMG submission 189073) | Groundwater microbial communities from a municipal landfill in Southern Ontario, Canada - Pumphouse #1 | ecosystem: Environmental > Aquatic > Deep subsurface > Groundwater | place...
CGCGTTCAACCGCGACCAGCTGCTGGCCAGCGCACGCGGTGAACTGTTCGGCGCTGCCGCCGGCCGGTTGCCCAACGACCCGATGCTGATGTTCGACCGCATCACCGACATCCGCGAGGACGGCGGCGCCTACGGCAAGGGACTGATCCGAGCCGAACTCGACATCAAACCGGACCTGTGGTTCTTCGGCTGCCACTTCATCGGCGACCCGGTGATGCCCGGCTGCCTGGGCCTGGATGCCATGTGGCAGCTGACCGGCTTCTTCCTCACCTGGCTGGGTGCCCCCGGCAAGGGCCGCGCCCTGGGCTGCGGCGAAGTGAAGTTCACCGGCCAGGTGCTGCCAGACGCGAAGCTGGTGCGCTACGAGATCGACATCAGTCGCGTCATCAACCGCAAGCTGGTGATGGCCCAGTCCGACGCGCGCATGTACGTGGACGACCGCGAGATCTACAACGCCCGCGACCTGCGCGTGGGCCTGTTCACTGAAACCGGGAGCTTCTGATGCGTCGCGTCGTCATCACCGGCATGGGCATCACGTCCTGCCTCGGCAATGATCTGGATACCGTTTCGGCCGCCCTGCGCGAGAGCCGCGCCGGCATCACCGCGCTGGCCGACCACGCCGAAGCCGGCCTGCGCAGCCAGGTCGGCGGTCGTGTCGACCTCGACCTGGACGCGCTGATCGACCGCAAGCAGAAGCGCTTCATGAGCGATGCCGCCGCCTTCGCCTACCTGGCGATGGCCGGTGCCATCACCGATGCGGGGCTGACCCCGGAGCAGGTCAGTGGCCTGCGCACCGGCCTGATCGCCGGTTCCGGCGGTGGCTCCAGCGAATGGCAGGTGGGTGCGGTCGATCTGCTGCGCAGCCGTGGCGTGCGCAAGGTCGGTCCGTACATGGTGCCGCGCACGATGTGCTCGACCGTGTCGGCGTGCCTGGCCACCGCGTTCCAGATCAAGGGCGTCAGCTACTCGCTGTCGGCCGCCTGCGCGACCTCCGCACACTGCATCGGCGCGGCTGCCGACCTCATCCGTCACGGCGCGCAGGACATCATGTTCGCCGGCGGCGGTGAAGACCTGCACTGGTCGATGAGCGTGATGTTCGATGCGATGGGTGCACTGTCCACCAGCTTCAACGACACCCCCGCCAGCGCCTCGCGCCCGTATGACAAGGACCGCGATGGCTTCGTCATCGCCGGTGGTGGCGGCATGCTGGTGCTGGAGGATTACGACCACGCCGTGGCACGTGGCGCGCACATCCATGCCGAGCTGATCGGTTATGGCGTGACCTCCGATGGCGCCGACATGGTCGCCCCGTCCGGCGAAGGCGCCGTGCGCTGCATGAAGATGGCGCTGCAGAACGTCGATCGTCCGCTGGATTACCTCAACACCCACGGCACCTCGACCCCGCTGGGCGATGTGACCGAGCTGGGTGCGATCCGCGAGGTGTTCGGCGATGCGATTCCGCCGCTGTCCTCGACCAAGGCGCTGTCGGGCCATTCGCTGGGCGCTGCCAGCGTGCATGAAGCGATCTACTGTCTGCTGATGATGCGCGACGGCTTCGTGGCCGGCTCGGCCAACATCGGTGAGCTGGACCCGAAGGTGGAAGGCTTCCCGATCCTGCGCGAAAGCCGCGAGCAGAAGCTGGACACGGTGATGTCCAACAGCTTCGGCTTCGGTGGCACCAACGCGGCGCTGGTGTTCGGCAGGGTGTGATCTGACAGCGTGCCAACCAAGGTTGGCACCTACCAGAGCGGTTGCCATGGATGTAGAGCCGAGCCCATGCTCGGCTCAGTGCCAACCAAGGTTGGCAGCTACCTCGGCAACAGCGGCAGCAGCAGCGCGTGCGCGTCGACCAGCGAGCCGACGATGCGGTGGCCCAGCGCGCGCAGTTCTTCATCGGGATGCACCAGGTCCGGCACCTGGATCACGGTCATGCCCGCAGCCAGTGCGGCACGCGTGCCGGCCGGGGAATCCTCCAGCGCCAGGCAGCGTTCCGGTGCCTTGCCCAGCCGCTGCGCGGCCAGCAGGTAGATGTCCGGTGCCGGCTTGGCCCGCGCCACGTCGCCACCGGCAACCACCGCATCGAAGTACGGCAGCAGCCCGGTCGCGGCCAGCTTGCGGTTGGCCCGCGGTTGCCGGGTCGAGGTCGCCACCGCACGCGGCACCGCGTGCGACTTCAACAACTCAAGCAGTTCCAGGATGCCCGGGCGCAGCGGCAACCCTGTCTGCGTGCGTTCCTCGTACAGATCATGGCAGCGCGCCGCCATCGCCTCGATCATGCTGTCTTCGATCCCCTGCTGGCGCAGCAGCGCTTGGCTGTCGCGGTCGCCAAGACCGACCATGCGCACGAAGAAGTTGGCATCCAGCGGCAGGCCGAACTCCTCTGCGGCCTCGCTCCAGCATGCAAGCGACACACGCTCGCTGTCGATCATCAGGCCGTCCATGTCGAAGATGACGGCGTCAGGGAGGAACGGCAGCGCAGCGATGGAGGTCATGGAGCGAACAGCGTATCCAGGTCGGTGGAGGTCAGCAGCCGCCATTGCCCTTCGGCCAGTCCCTGCAGGTCCAGGCCACCGACACGGCTGCGGTGCAGTGCCTGCACGTGGTTGCCTGCGGCAGCGAACATGCGGCGTACCTGATGGTAGCGACCTTCGTGCAGTATCAGGCGCGCCTTGCGCGGCCCGAGCACCTGCAGTTCAGCCGGCAGCAGGGGCGTCTTCTCCGCTTCCAGCATCAGCGTGCCGCTGGCAAACAGCGCCATCTCGTCACCGCGCAGGTCTTCAGCCAGCTCCACTTCGTAGACCTTGGGCAGCTTCGACTTCGGCGAAATGATCCGGTGCAGCAGGTTGCCATCGTCGGTCAGCAGCAGCAGGCCGCTGGTCTCGCGGTCCAGGCGGCCGACGGTGGACAGCACCGGGTCGCGGTCGCGGAAGCGCGGCGGCAGCAGGTCGTAGATCAGGCGGCCCTTGTCCTTGGTCGAACAGGTGTAGCCGGCCGGCTTGTACATCGCCAGCGACAGTCCCACCGGCGGATCCAGCGGCTCGCCATCGACGCGCACCGCTTCATGCGGCACCTGGTCGTCGGCATACAGCACCTCGCCGTCGGCGTCGGTGACGCGGCCTTCGCGGAACATCCACTGCACCTGCTTGCGGCTGCCGTAGCCGAGGTTGGCGATGAGCTTGACCAGTTTCACCGGGCCTTCCCCTTGCCCTTCACTGCCTCGACCAGCTTGAAGCCATCGCGCTCGGCAACCACGCGGACCGCGCCGAAGCTCTCGTTGAGCGTGTACTCGTACGGCAGGTGGCGGTTGGCCACCACGTACAGGCGCCCGCCCGGGCGCAGCGCCTGCGCGGCTACGGCGATGAAGCGCTGGCCGATGTCCGGACGATCCGCACGCGAGGGCGTGTGGAACGGCGGGTTGCTGATGATGACGTCGTAGTCCGGCTCGATGCCGGCGGTGACATCGCGCCACAGGAAGCGCAGCGGCACCGGGCGCGGTGGCGGCGCGAGGTTGAGTTCGGCCAGGTCCAGCGCGCGCTTCTCGGCCTCGTACAGGTCCAGCGCGGTGATCTTCGGGCAGCGCTCCAGCAGCTCGCGCGACAGGTAGCCGTAACCGGCACCGAGGTCGGCCGCACGCCCGGCCAGGTCGGCCGGCAGATGTTCGGCCAGCAGCGCCGATGCCGGATCGATGCGGTCCCAGGCGAACACGCCGGGACGGCTGAGGAAGCGGCCGCCGACGATCGGCCGCACCGCGTCCAGGCTACCCCAGCGCTTGGCCACGTCCGCGTCATGCTGGCCCTGCAGCGGTGCGGTCCAGAACACGCGGCAGTGGTTCTTGGTCAGGCTGCCGCCGAGGCCGGCCAACTGCTTGAGGTCGCCTTCGCCGGAGCGGGCGCCTTCGTTGTTGTGCTGGCAGGCCACGATGCGGCCACCCTCGGCAACCAGCGCCAAGGCGCGGGCGAACAACGCGCGGGCTTCCTCGCGCTGGCGCGGCGGCAGCACCAGCACCAGCGGGTAACGGCCGCGGCCGGCAGCATCATCCAGCTGGCCGCTGACGGTCCAGCCAGCGGCCTGCTGCAGCGGCTGCGCGAACGGGGCGAAGCTCTGCTCGCAGTCGACCTCACGGCCGCCGGCCTGCTCGCGCAGGGGCCAGCCGTCACGGGCGCGCAGGAAGGCCACCGGCCCCTCCGGCCAGCGCACGGCGCCGCTGGAGAACGGCAGGAACAAGGTCTGCAGGGGGGCGTCGTCGCTGGATGCCATCGGCGCGGGTACTGGAAGCGTGAGGGCCGTCCATTGTACCGGCTTGTCTGGCCCGGCCCCGGCCGCCGCTTTGCGAAACTTCAACGTTGCCTTGATGCCGCAGCAACATGCCAGCGTTCAGGGTAGAAGCTCCCCGCAACTCCTGGAGATCCTGCATGCGTGCCTTGTTCGTCGGAGGTGTTGTCGACAACAGTGAAATGGACCTGGAAGGCAGCCATCCCCCCGTCCATTACCCGGAGGATACCGGCGGTGGTCACTCCCGCTACCGCCTGCACCAGGTCGGCCACGGCGCCGATGGCAGTGTGGCCTACGCCGTGTATGGGGCGCCGGATCTGGCCGACGAGGAAGTGACCCGGGTAGCCGAGGAGCGCGCCTATGCGCGCAGGTTCGAGGCGACGGCAACGCTGTTCGAGCACTGACAGGCCTGTAGCGCCCGAGCCCATGCTCGGGCGGCGGCACAGCCGCGCGGACGGCAACCGAGCATGGCTCGGCTCTGCAACGGATCAAGGCGCCGTGGGCGGCAGCTCGCGAATGCTGGCGATTTCATCCAGCCACACGTGATGCTGCTGCACCGGCGTATCGAGATCGTCCAGCCGCAGCTGGCCATTGCTGCCTTCGTCGCCAGCCTCGTTGCGGTACTGCTGCAACGTTGGCTGCACCGCAACCGTGCCCAGCAGGCGGCGGCCATCGTGCAGGGTCAGCTGGACCTGGGTTTCCCCGTGCAACTGCGGCAGCAGGGCTTCCAGGCGCGCGATCTGCGCGGCATCGGTATGGATCCGGGGAGCAATACGGGACATCGACAACCTCCTGCGTGCAGGCATGCAGGATCGCCGATTGGTCGTGAATGCTCAGTGCAGCAGGCTGTCCCCGCGCGTGGCCTGCACGCGCCGCACCACACCCACCAACTGGGCCACCGAGTACGGCTTGGCCACATGTTCCTGGAAGCCGGAGGCCAACGCACGGCGACGGTCATCAGCACGCGCCAGCGCCGTCACCGCCACCGCTGGCAATGCCGTGGCATCCACGCCCAGGTCCTCGCGCAGCGTGCTCACCAGGCCATAGCCATCCATGCCCGGCATGCCGATGTCGGTCAGCAGCACGTGGTACTGCAGGTGGCCATTGTCGGCCAGCAGCGCCAGTGCCTCCCCCGCAGAGCTGGCCGCAGATACGCTGGCGCCCTGCTCTTCCAGCATGCGCCGCAGGTACTCCAGCACTTCTGGCTGGTCTTCCACCGCCAGCACATGCAGGCCGCGCAGCGGGTACGGTTCGACCACCATCGGTTCCAGGATCGGACCGCTGACGACCTCACGCAGCGGACGCCGTTCGGCATCGGGCAGGTGCTGTGGTAGGCGCACGGTGAAAGTGGAACCATGACCGTGGCCATCGCTGGCCGCACTGACCGTACCGCCGTGCAGCTCCACCAGCTGCTGCACGATGGCCAGGCCCAAGCCCAGACCGCCATGACGGCGGGTGGTGGTGCCGTCGGCCTGGCGGAAGCGGCTGAACAGGTGGTTCAGGAACTCCGGTGCGATGCCGTCGCCGGTATCGCGCACGGTGATCGTCCAATAGTTGCCATCGGCCTGCAGCTGCACGTCGATGCGGCCCTCGGCCGGGGTGAACTTGATCGCGTTGGACAGCAGGTTCCAGAACACCTGCTGCAGGCGGGTGGCATCGCCCAGCACCTGGCAGGCCTGCGGCGGCAGCTGCAGGGTGACGTCCAGCGCCTTGCCCTCGGCCACCAGCTCCTGCGCGCCCATCGCTTCGTTCAACTGATCGCGCAGATCCAGCACTTCCACTTCCAGCTGCACCTTGCCCAGCAGCATGCTGCTGAGATCGAGCATGTCCGAGATCAACCGCTTCTGCGCGGTGGCACTGTTGGCGATCACGCCCAGGCCCTTGTACAGCGGACTGGTGGAATCCACGCGCTGCAGCAGCAGTTCGCTCCAGCCCAGGATCGTGGTCAGCGGCGTGCGCAGTTCGTGCGACAGCGTGGCCAGGAATTCGTCCTTCAGCCTCGCCATGTTCTCCGCCGCACTGCGCGCGGCGCGCTCGGACTGCAGCAGCTCCTCACGCGCCAGTTCGATCTCGCGACGCTCGGTGACGTCCGGGCTGCTACCGGCCAGACCGATGAAACGGCCCATCCGCGAGAAGCGAGGACGGGCGTTCATTTCCAGCCAGCGCCACTGCCCATCGGCGCGACGGGCGCGTACCAGGGCATGCATCGAACGCTGCGCTTTCAGCGCTTCCTGCAGTTCGTACTCGAACACCGACGCATCGTCGGGATGCACCAGACCGCGCCAGACATCTTCCGGCACACGGTTCTCGTCGCCGCCGAAGAACTCGCTGAAGGCACTGTTGACGAAGCGGGCATGGCCGCGCTCGTCCAGCACCCACACCGGCATCGGCAAACCATCGGCCAGTGCACTGAAACGCGCCTCGCTCTCGCCCAGCTCCACTTCCATCTGCTTGCGCGCGGTCACATCGAAGAACAGCACGCCCACCAGGTCATCGCCCGGCCGGCCGACACGCACCGCATCCACCGCGAACGAACGCCCGAGGGCACGGGCGTCCATCTCGAACTGCGCCGGTCGCCCGGTCCGCGCCACTTCGCCGTAGATCCGGAACCAGTCGCCTTCGTGCTCTGGCTCCAGCGCGCTCATGCGCTTGCCGCAGGCATCCTTCAGGCCGGTATGGCGCTCGAAGGCATCGTTGACCTCAAGGAAGCGGTAATCGATCGCCTCGTCGCCGTCGAACAGCACCTGGATCACACAGAAACCTGCGTGGATGCGCTCAAGCACGCCATGGTGCAGGTCGGGTTCGGGCGTCGGCACCATCAAGGGTGAGCGCTCCACGAGGGGCGGCAATGTGGACAAGGGCGTGGGGAAGAAAAGACCGGATGGAGGTACAGCATCTTCCAGAGGGCGTATTCACAGCGTCAAGCGCCGTCAGTCAGGGTTGACGACCATGAATTGGCGGCAACTGTTGACGCATTTGACGCTCTTGGCCATTGCTGCGGCCCTGCGGCGGGATCACACTCGATCCGAGATCATCATCCTCCCCGCTTCGGGGACGCAGGAGACTGCCATGAAAGGTTCGCTTTCAACCGCCCTGCTGCTGGCCGGCATGCTTGCCGTGGGCAGCGTGGCCGCCGCGCCGCGGACGGTAACAGCGCCCGACGCGCCGCGCGCGCTGCAGGCCGATGGCCCGGTCAGCGTGAAGTGGGACGATCCGGCGAAATTCACCGAGCTCCGCCAGAGCAGCAACCGCTTCGAGGCTGAACGCGGTGACTGGGTGCAGCAGCTGGCACGCTACGTACAGACCAGCGCCGCCAAGCCGCTGCAGGCCGGGCAGACGCTGGACGTGACCCTGGTCGATATCAAGCGCGCGGGCGACTACGAGCCGTGGCACGGCCCGCGCGGCAGCGATATCCGGATCATGCGCGACATCTACCCGCCGCGGATCACCCTGCAGTACACGCTGAAGGATGCCAGCGGGCGCATCATCGATGAAGGCGACGCCCGCCTGAGCGACAGCGGCTACCTGCACAACATCGGCCTGAAGAGCGATACCGATCCGCTGCGCTATGAAAAGCGCCTGATCGATGACTGGGTGAAGCGTCAGCTGACCTCGCGCGTCACCGCTGCCCGGTAACCCCGCGCAGCGCGACCCACCGGTAGGTGTCGACCTTGGTCGACACACATTCAAAGCGCCGACCAAGGTCGGCCGCTACCAGAGCCGTGCGCAGCGCCTGATCGATCCGGTAGGTGTCGACCTTGGTCGACACACATTCAAAGCGCCGACCAAGGTCGGCCGCTACCAGAACCGTGCGCAGCGCCTGATCGATCCGGTAGGTGTCGACCTTGGTCGACACACATTCAAAGCGCCGACCAAGGTCGGCCGCTACCAGAGCCGTGCGCAGCGCCTGATCGATCCGGTAGGTGTCGACCTTGGTCGACACACATTCAAAGCGCCGACCAAGGTCGGCCGCTACCAGAGCCGTGCGCAGCGCCTGATCGATCCGGTAGGTGTCGACCTTGGTCGACACGCATTCAAAGCGCCGACCAAGGTCGGCCGCTACCAGAACCGTGCGCAGCGCCTGATCGATCCGGTAGGTGTCGACCTTGGTCGACACACATTCAAAGCGCCGACCAAGGTCGGCCGCTACCAGCGCCGGTCAATCCTGGTAGACACGTGCCACGCGCTTGACGCCGCACGGCAGCTGGTAGGCACTGACACCGCAGCGCGGCGCCAACTCCGAAAGGGTCGGCGCTGTGCCCCACAGTTCCACCACGCTGCCGACGCCGGCCTGCGCATGCGCGGTCAGGTCCACGGTCAGCATGTCCATCGACACCCGGCCGATCAGCCCACCGGGTTGGCCATCGATCAGCAGCGGGGTGCCGTTGGGCGCGAACTGCGGATAGCCATCGGCATAGCCCAGTGCGACCACGCCCACGCGTGTGCGTGCCTTGGCGACGAAACGCGCACCGTAGCCGACCGGCTCACCGGCCTCGATCCAGCGCTCGGCGATGACCTTGGACTGCATCGTCATCACCGGGCGCAGGCGCGCGGTCAGCTCGCTGTTGTCCGGCAGCGGGTTTGCCCCGTACAGCATCAGGCCCGGGCGCACCCAGTCACTGCGTACGTCGGGCCAGCCCAGCAGCGCCGGCGAATTGCAGACGCTGGTCTCGCCTTGCAGGCCTTCGATGGCCTCGACGAAGGTCGCGGCCTGCTCATGGGTACGCTCGCTGTCCAGCTCGTCGGCGCGTGCCAGGTGGGTCATCAGTACGATGCGCGCCACCTGCGGCAGTGCAGACAAACGAGCATGCGCGGCACGGAAACCGGCAACGTCCAGGCCCAGCCGGTGCATGCCACTGTCCAGCTTCAGCCACACCGTCAGCGGGCGTGGGCTGTCGAACGCGGCCAGCGCCTCCAGCTGCCACGGCGAACCGACCGAGAACCACAGGTCATACTCGGCCACCAGCGCCATCTCGCTGGGCTCGAAGATCCCTTCCAGCAGCAGGATCGGTGCACGGATACCGGCCTGGCGCAGTTCCAGTGCCTCTTCGATCGTGGCCACACCGAAGCCGTCGGCCTCGCCTTCCAGTGACTGCGCGCAGCGCACTGCACCGTGGCCATAGGCATCGGCCTTGATGATCGCCAACGCCTTGCCACCACCCAGTTCACGGGCCAGACGGTAGTTGCTGCGCAGTGCGCCCAGATCGATCAGCGCGCGGGCAGGACGCATGTGCGGTTCTCATGTTGCGGGGCGTGGCGGTACTGGCCGTAGCGGAAGATATCCAGGCCTTCGGTGCTGATCTGCGGCTGGCGCGCGCTCATCAGGTCGGCCAGGTAGCGGCCCGAGCCGCAGGCCATGGTCCAGCCCAGCGTGCCGTGGCCGGTGTTGAGGAACAGGTTGCGGAACGGCGTAGCGCCGATCACCGGCGTGCCGTCCGGCGTGGCCGGGCGCAGGCCGGTCCAGAACTCGGCCTTGGCCAGGTCGCCGCCCTTCGGGTACAGATCGCGCACCACCAGCTCCAGCGTCTCGCGGCGACGCGGCGACAGTGACAGGTCGAAACCAGCCACTTCGGCCATGCCGCCGACGCGGATGCGGTTGTCGAAGCGGGTCACCGCAACCTTGTAGCTCTCATCGAGGATGGTCGAGGTGGGCGCCATCGCCGGGTCGGTGATCGGCAGGGTCAGCGAGTAGCCCTTCAGCGGATACACCGGCAGGCGCATGCCCAGCGGCGCGACCAGCCCCGGTGAATAGCTGCCCAGTGCGACCACGAAGCGGTCCGCGGTTTCCAGCTTGCCGCCGATGCGTACGCCGGTGATGCGGTCACCGTCGAATTCAACGCCGGTGATGTCCTGGTCGTAGCGGAACTCGACACCCGCTTCGGCCGCCATCTGCGCCAGGCGGCGGGTGAACAGCTGGCAATCGCCGGTCTGGTCGCGCGGCAGGCGCAGCGCGCCGACCAGGCCATCGACGTGGGCCAGCGCGGGCTCGGCCTTGATGATGCCAGCGCGATCCAGCACTTCGTACGGCACGCCGTACTGGGCCAGGATCTCGATGTCCTGCGCCGATGCATCCAGCTGCTGCTGGGTGCGGAACAACTGGGTGGTACCCAGGTCGCGCCCTTCGAAATCGATGCCGATCTGCGCGCGCAGCTC
>Ga0265296_1005463_pt1 | contig 10421 bp, 8 predicted proteins | sample MunlanPumphouse1_FD_189073 | JGI IMG/M metagenome (GOLD analysis project Ga0265296, IMG submission 189073) | Groundwater microbial communities from a municipal landfill in Southern Ontario, Canada - Pumphouse #1 | ecosystem: Environmental > Aquatic > Deep subsurface > Groundwater | place: Canada...
GAACCGATACTTAATTTTGAAACTGTACCGTTCACCAATGAAAATCCTACAACAAGTGAAAAATGGGACTTGACACCATTTTCCCATAAGAAATAGGAAAACTAGTATGGTGACTCCCCTTCCCTAAAAAAATCAGAAATCGAGCGGACTTTTCGCCTCTTTCACCGTCCTGCTTGGAATGCAATGGGTGTAGATCATCGTGGTCTTCACGTTGCTGTGGCCGAGAAGCTCCTGGATTGTCCGAATGTCGTAATTCGCCTGCAAAAGATGGGTTGCAAAACTGTGGCGGAAGGTGTGGGAGGTGACGCGCTTGGTGAGCTTGGCACGCCGGACCGCTTCATAAAGGGCTTCCTGGACATGAGTTTCGTGCAGATGGTATCGCCGCAGTTCTTGTGCCGCCGAAACCTGCGTGAGTGTCTTTTGCGGGAAGAACCACTGCCAGATAAAGTCCTTCGCTGCGGAGGGATACTTCTTTTCAAGCAGGTCGTCAAGAAACACTCCTGCATATCCCGCAGCGAGATCTCCATCATGAATGTTCTTTACAACCTCAAGTTGGGAAGTCAGTTCCGGCACAATCGTCTGCGGAAGAGGAACCGTGCGGTCCTTTTTCCCTTTTCCGTGGACAGTGAGTATTCCGGCTTCGAAGTTAAAATCCTTCACGCACAGTTGCAGGCATTCAAACAACCTGAGCCCGCAACCGTAAAGCAATTTGACCACGAGACCATAAGGATATTGGAGGTGCTTCAGTACGGTCTCTATTTCCTTTCGGGAAAGAACTACCGGAATATATTTCGACTTTTTCGCACGGGGAACGTCCCTGTGATCTCCGAAGTCCTTCTTGAAAATATGCCGAAAAACAAACAGCAAGGCATTGAAGGCCTGGTTTTGAGTCGAAGCGGAGACATGACGTTTTACGGCGAGATAGGTGAGGTATTCTTTCACATCAGCCGACGACAGTTCATGAGGCGGTTTGTTCCGTAGAAACTTCTGGAACTGCCGTGCCCAAAGAGAATAGGCCTTGAGAGTTTTCCGGGAATAATGCCGCGTTTTGATCTCAGATGCCAGTTCGTCGATAACCTTATCCCATTCCGGAGAGTCTGAGTTTACTGCATATTCAACTGAAGAAGTATATTTCGTCTGTTGAGGCTCTGAAACTGACAATACTGTTGTTTGTGATAGTTCACCATCATGGGCTATTTCCTTTTTTAATGGTGTTTTAGCATTAACAGGCGTAGGCAAGGTTTGGTCCAATATGGAACGGGAGGGTTTTAAACCCGCCCGTATTACCTCAAAATAAAAAGATCCGGCATGGGCGGCCTGTTTTTGCTGGACCGGGGTCTGTTTCTTTTCCCGCAACTTTTCGATAAATAAACGCACCCACTCCGACTTGGAATCCGGCACGGGGTATTTACCGCAAAAATCCAAAAAGTACCGAAGCCATTTTTTATAATCAGAGTGAACGGAAACGGCTAACCTTTTTTTTGTGAGGATAGCCTCATATTGAACTAAAATATTGTCCGGTATTTTGAGCATAGTATGTTAAACAGAAGCTGACTAATACGACGATAGTTATATTATCCAAGTTGCATAGTATAATGAACTTGGGTAGTTACGTCAAGATGTATTTTTTATTTTATTGACTGTGCTGAAACTTCCTGATATTATCCAGAAAACTGTTCAATAATATGTTCCCCCCTCCGCTTTGCTCCGGGGGGAATGCGGCAGTTGAGCAGCGAACTCCTGAACCTCCCCTCCGCTCCGCTGCGGGGAGAACCAGGAGTTCGAGACAGATTGCCCCTCCGGGGCACTGCTCAACTGCCGCATTAAGCCAATGATGGAATCTTATGATAATTGAAGATATTAAAAACGCAATCCAAAACAGTCGCATTAGGATCACTGATCATGCTGACGAAGAGGCGGAGACAGACAATTTAACTTTTGATGAAATATTTTTCTCGGTATCGCAGGGTGAGATAATCGAACAATATCCTGATGATAAGCCATATCCAAGCTGTCTAATAAATGGTCAGACTTTTGGCGGTGATGCTGTTCATAGTGTATGGGCTTTTAATGAAAATAGCCAATGGGCAGTTTTGATAACGGTATATCGGCCCGATCCAGATATTTGGGTCAATTTTCGAATAAGGAGGGAAAAATGATGTTACCCTTTGAAAAATGTCCTGTTTGTGGGGGTGAATTAAAGGAGAAGATAGTCGAAAAGATTTTACACGGAGGAAATCATACTGCTGTTTTACAAATCCATGCTGAAGTGTGTCTCCATTGCGGTGAACGATTATATGCTGAGGAAACCGTAAGATTATTTGAAAAAATTAGGAACAAATTAAAAAGGCAAGATCTTTCCGGCTTTGATCCTTTAGGACAGGCATTTGCAGTAGATAAGGAATGGCTTAACAAGCAAATGCAACCGACCGCTAAAAGCGTCGGCTGATTTTTGCGTTCCCCCCTCGCTCCGCTCGGGGGGAATAATATGTTGAGCTCCTTACATAATTGTTGTTGACAACGTGTATCCCTATGGCTACAATCTGGTTATGATTGAAATCCGAAAAACTGAAATTTTCGCTAAATGGCTTGATGGGTTGCATGACATTCGTGCACGCGCTCGGATCCTTGCCCGTATAGAGAGGTTGGCGGCTGGAAATCCCGGGGATGTTAAGACCGTGGGTGAAGGCGTTTCGGAGCTGCGGATTGATTATGGACCCGGCTATCGGGTGTATTACAAAAAGCACGGACGGAAGGTGGCCATATTGCTGGCAGGTGGCGACAAGAGCACTCAGGCCAAGGACATCAAAATCGCTTTACGTCTATCACAGAATCTATAGGAGCATATCATGGCTAAAACCATCACTACCAAATACGATGTTGCTGAACATCTTAGAACCCCAGAAGAAATGGCTGCTTATCTTGAAGCCTGTATTGAGGAGGCAAATGGCGATGCCGCTTTCATTGCAAAAGCTCTTGGTGATATCGCCCGGGCAAAGGGTATGTCACAAGTGGCACGTGATGCCGGTCTGTCCCGTGAAAGCCTTTACAAAGCACTTTCTGGGGAACGTAGTCCAGGCTTCGACACAATTCTTAAGGTAATAGGTGCTCTCGGCCTAAAATTGCACGCAGAAGCAGTTCATATGAATAGTTCAACGGCCCAACCAGTCGCTTGAGCAGAGCGGAACAACTTTCTGCTTTTAATAGACAATCTGGCACACCGCCTGCTCAGCTAATCGTTAGGCGAGAAAATAAATGATCACTTTCGGTAGAAAAGTCAGTAATGATTATGGATGGGAAATAACCCTATTCCATAAATTACGAGAGTTTTCTGATGGAGTGACGTTTCTTGAAACGAAAATAAATTGGAGAATTCCTGGGGAGAATTCCTGGGACACAATACCTAATTCCCCTAACCAGGATAATAGAGACGATGACCATCACCGGCAGATCAAAACTGATATGCAACCTTTTCCTGACTTGACTCCAAATATTCTGGGCACACAATACAGATTTATCTAAAAAGTTCACACTGAAAATTCGTTAACACTTATAGTTAAATGCATAAAGAGCACGAAACGATATTAACAAAGGAATATATGCGCCGGATAAATCAATCTCTCTCCAAAATCCTTGGGTACACAGGACCCCTATTAACTTAGATTTTAGACAAACGTTAACCGGTTATCTTTCTCCCTGCCGGTATCTTCTTTCTTAGAATGACCTTTGTTGTTTCAACGATTGCGAAGACAACCAAGGCGAACCCGACAATTATACCCAGGTCGGAGAAAGAAGGTTTTATGATGCCAAACACCTCACGCACAGCTGGAATCTGGATTAACACAGCAATCAGTGCGAGTTCCCATACAAGGGTAATAAGAAGCCATTTATGCGGAGGTGCTTTGAAAACACTGTATATGAGGGAACGACAGTTGATGGCGATAACAAACTCTACAATAATGAAGAGAAAGAATATCTTCGTCCTTGCATGCGCTATATCAGAGAGATCGTGGAAAAAAAGAAGGTAGAAGAAAGGGCACTCAACTAAGACTGCCCGCAATATGAAAGATTTTACATCCCATCCAAAGATACTCTCTTTCGGATCTCTTGGAGGTCTCTCCATAATATCATGGTCAGGGGGTGCAACCCCAAGAGCAAGTGCAGGAAGTCCATCGGTTGCCAGATTTATATACAGTATGGCAGCCGGCAAAAGGGGTAAAAAATCTAAACCCATTATTAAAACTATCCCGCCAATGACTACAACCTCTGTTATATTGCACTGAAGGAGATAGGCGAGATATTTCTTTATATTATCATATATCCATCTGCCCCGCTCTATAGCCGTCACAATAGTTGCAAAGTTATCATCGCTCAGAATCATATCCGATGCCTCTTTGGCCACATCTGTACCTGTTATTCCCATGGCTATACCAATATCAGCATGCTTCAGGGCAGGAGAATCGTTCACCCCATCGCCTGTCATGGCTACAATCTCACCCCTGGCCTGCCATGCTCTGACTATCTTTACTTTGTCCATCGGGGATACCCTGGCATATACAGTAACCTTCTCCACTATATCCTCGAAATGCTCATCGGTCATTTTTTCTAATTCTTCACCACTCAATACAAGATCGCCATCTTTGTAAATAGCAAGCTCCCTGGCTATAGCCACAGCCGTGAGTTTATGGTCTCCTGTAATCATAATGGGCTTAATATGGACTTTTTTGCATGTCCTGACAGCTTCAATAGCCTCCTCCCTTGGAGGGTCTATCATCCCGATGAGCCCAAGAAAGACCATATCCCTTTCAATCTGCTCTTCGACCAGTGGACTATCTGACTCAAGTTCTCTATATGCCACGGCAAGAACCCGCAAAGCATCCTGTGCCATCTCCCCGTTTGTTTCCAGGACATGAGCCCTTTTTTCAGGGGTTAGTTCCGCTATTTCATCTCCCTCTATTATACAGGAGCATTTTTCTAAAACCACTTCAGGGGCGCCTTTCATAAAGGCTATACATCTGGAATCATCGATTTTTTGGACGGTTGTCATTAGCTTCCGCTCAGAGCTAAAAGGAATCTCTTCTATCCTCGGATAGGTTAATCTCTGTTCTTGGATATTAAGCCCCGCTTTAGCGGCTGCAACCACAAGAGCCCCTTCTGTAGGGTCCCCCTTAATAGACCATTTACCATCATCTTTCCGGTTAATATCTGCATCGTTACATAATAAACCCCCCTGAAGCAATAATTGAAAGGATTTGTTCTCTATTACATTTACTTCATCAGATCCTCTGAACTCTCCCTCTGGCGTATAGCCCACACCTGTGACTTCAACCATCCTTTTACTTAAAAAGACCCTTCTTACGGTCATTTCGCCCTTAGTCAACGTCCCTGTTTTGTCAGTACATATCACAGTGGTACATCCTAAGGTTTCTACTGCAGACATCTTCCTGACAAGGGCATTTTTTCTGGCCATGGCATGCATGCCAAGGGCGAGGGTTCCTGTGACAATAGCTGCTAAAGCCTCAGGGACTGCTGCAACAGCAAGGGCCACGGCAAACATAGTCATTTTGATGATGAATTCGAAGTCAACCGAGCCTCCTATCAGTTCCCTAATCAGGCTAATTCCTGCAACCAGCCCAGATATACCAAGGCAAATGCCTCCCAGCCATTTGCTGATTTCATCTGTTCGTTTTTCCAGAGGTGTCTTTCCTGGGTCAATAGCGGCTACCTCCTCGGCAATCTTACCGAACTCCGTCTTCATGCCTGTGCTGGTAACCACTACCCTGCCCCTTCCATAGCTTACAGTCGTACCGGTAAAGACCATATTCTTTCTGTCTGATACAGGTGTGTTTTCCGGCAAAACTCTCACATTCTTGCTAACTGGGGCAGATTCTCCTGTAAGGGAGGCCTCATCACATCTTAAGGAGTGTATTTCTATTAATCTGGCATCTGCCGGGATTTTATCTCCTCCCTCCAGGGGTAATATATCCCCGGGGACAAGTTCCTCCAAGGGAATTTCCACTTCTCTACCCCCCCTTAAAACTTTTATGGTAGGAGAAAGCATCTCTTTTAATGCCTCAATTGCCCGCTCTGCCCTATACTCCTGGATAAATCCCAGGACCGCACAGAATACAACGATGACCAGGATAACAGCAGCATCTACTATCTCTCCTACCAGCGCTGAAAAGATGACGGCCAGAATAAGGATAAGGAGAAGGAGGTTTTTGAACTGGTTATAGAATATGGTAAGGGGTGAGATTCTTTTTTCATGTTTAAGCCTGTTGTATCCGTATTGTTCAAGGCGCTTCCTTACCTCCTCCTCATCTAAACCCCTATCAGGATCTGTCCCCAGTTCTTTTAAAACACCTTCAACATCGATCGAATGCCAGAGGAGCTCCTCCACAGATATACCTCCAAGTTTGATGAAGTCGTAAAAAGTCAAAATCAGACGGCACAGTAAAAAAATCCAGAGACCCTTTTGCTTTTTATACTCTATTTATTTTTAAAAATGCAAGTTAAAAGGCAAACTCAGTTAGAAAGCTCACACGGGGCTTTCTAACTGAGTAAAGGATAGAAGCAAAGGAAAGGTGGTAATTTTGAAAATCCACTGATAATTTCTGTTGACACACATCCTTTATCTTGGTAAAAAGTTTATAAGGCATTAACTATAACAACCATACATAAAGGAGGGGTTACTATGGACTTAGGTTATAAAGGAAAAACCGTGGTAGTTACTGGAGGAGGCTCTAATATTGGCAGAGCCATATCCTTGACCTTTGCTAAAGAGGGCGCAAATGTGATGATCGGGGATATAGATACAGCACAGGCTGAAAACGTTGTCAAAGAAGCAAATGCCTTTAAAGCCGGAGGAAAAACCATTACAACTAAATGTGACGTAACAAGTCTGGACAATGTACAGGCTATGTTTAAAAAGGCCAATGATGAGTTTGGGCAGATAGATGTTTTGGTAAACAATGTAGGATGGGATCAAATGATGCTTTTTACCGAAACTACGCCGGATTTTTGGAACAAAGTGATAACCATCAACTACGTAGGGGTACTGAACTGCACCAAGACTGCCCTTGATTATATGATAGGAAGGAAGAGCGGGGCAATTGTCAGCATCAGTTCCGATGCCAGCCGTCAGGGTGAATATAAAGAGGCAGTATATGGAGGCGTGAAAGGTGCCGTTAACAGCTTCATCAAAACGATAGCCAGGGAAAACGGTCGTTTTGGTATAAGGGCCAATGTGGTATGTCCTGGAGTAACTGTGCCAACAGAGTCTGGCGAGATTGGAGAAAAAAGCATGTGGAAAAAGGCCGCAGAGTTCTTTACCCCTGAGCAGCTGGAGAAGGTTGCAAAGGCATACCCCCTTCGCAAGGTTGGAAAACCTCAGGATATAGCCAGCGCTGTGGTCTTTCTCGCCTCAAATGAAGCAGCAGGTCATATAACTGGTCAGATTCTTAGTGTAAGCGGGGGATACAGCATGGTGTGATAAAACAGCTAATGTAATACAGTAATCAAATACTGGAAAGAGGGGTAGGATAACACAGGAACCTGTGTCCGCCCCTTTTTTAGTTTGAGAGCTTTAAAAGTATTTTTGTTTTGAAAAGGGATATTTTTTTAAACTCTTTAAACTCTTGAAAAAAACAATGATTCATGAGATATAGACTGACAGCTTTAGGAAACAAAAACAAGATGCTTTTTATTCCGGGACCTTCGTTCAAATGAGTCTTCTAATAGTTGTAAAAGCCTCCCTTTCATTTGCCGGGAAGCAGATTTTTAGTGAAATAGGGTTGCAAGTAGAACCGAGGGACAGGATAGGTCTGGTGGGCCCAAACGGATCCGGGAAAACCACCTTGCTCCGGCTTATCATGGGGGAGGTTTCCCCTGACAGCGGTGAAGCCTTGGTGACAAAAGGTACCCGGGTAGGTTACCTGCCCCAGGATGTCCAGGAAACCCTGTCCGGGCCTCTCTTGCAATCTGTTATTGAATCCGTTCCTGGGCGAGTAGATATGGAAAATGAGCTTAGAAAGGCAGAGACCTCTCTTAAAGAAGCATCTTGTAAACATGACCAAATAAGAATTGCCGAAAAACTAGGCGAAATCCATCAGGAGATCAACCGGCTTGATCTGGAGTACCCGCGTCATGCGGCGGAAAAGATACAGTTAGGGCTTGGATTTGTGACATCTGATTTTGACAGGTCTGTTTCTTCTTTAAGCGGTGGATGGAAAACGAGGGCAGCCCTGTCCAGTCTTCTATACCAGAGACCCGACTTGCTTCTCCTGGATGAACCGACCAATCATCTTGACATTCCGTCCGTGCATTGGCTTGAACAGTTTCTGCAGGACTTCAGCGGTGCCATGATTCTTGTGTCCCATGACAGGGATTTTCTAAACCGGCAGATCAATCGAATTATCAGCTTTGGTCAGGAAGGTATGAAATCTTACAGCGGCAATTACGATTCCTACCTGAATGCCCATGAGGAAGAACGCATAACCCTTGAGGCAAATGCCAGAAAGCAGGAGCAAAGAGTTAAAGAGGCGGAGAAATTTATTGAAAGATTTCGTGCCAAGGCCAGTAAAGCCAGACAGGCACAGAGCAAGATTAAATTGCTCAACAAAATGGAAGTCGTTAAAACCCACCGCAGAGAAAAGGTGACCCATTTTTCCTTCCCTGACGTTCCTCGAAGTGGAATGGTTGTCGTATCCATCAAGGGTTTGTCAAAAGGGTTTGATGAGATGCCTTTGTATAAAGACATTAACTTGGGCGTGTTAAGGGGAGAAAGGATAGCCATTATCGGACCAAATGGATGCGGCAAGACAACCTTGCTCAGGATGGTTGCCGGTGAAATAGAACCGGATAAGGGAGAGATATCGTTGGGGCATAAGGTCAGTATGAGCTATTTTGCACAGCATCACTCAGACATGCTTGACCATCAAAAGACTGTGATTGAAGAAGTGTACCAGGCTTCTCCTGATGAGAGCATCGGTTTCGTAAGAGGGGTCTGTGGGGCATTCCTCTTCTCAGGGCAGGACGTGGATAAGACTATAAGTGTCCTGTCTGGGGGTGAAAGGGCCCGTGTCTCACTTGCAAAGCTTCTTGTCAAACCCGGAAATCTTATGGTAATGGATGAGCCAACCAACCATCTTGACATTTCATCTTCAGAGGCATTGATCGACGCGCTTTCTGAATACAACGGAACCCTGCTTTTTGTTTCGCATAACCAGTCATTTGTTAACAGGCTGGCAACAAAGATATGGGATATAAGAGGAGGCGAAATCGTAGAGTACCAAGGAAATCTGGATGAATATTATTACCATATTGCCAGGGCCGAAGAGGAACCAGCTAAAGGTTATGACCAGGAAACATTATATGAAGGAAGAAGGGGTAAGAGAGCATCGGTCAAAAAGGGACAAGATCGAAAAAAACAAAAAAGGGGGAAAGCGGAAAAACGGCAACTGATATACGATACTCTGAAACCGATCCTCGCGGAAGTTGATCGTTTGGAAGAACGAATTGCTGAACTTGAAGTAAGGCAGGTAGAGCTGGAGAGACTGCTTGCAGAACCTGACATGTTTAATGATAACAACAGGAGTGTTCTGCTTCTTAAAGAATACAAAACAGTCAGAGAAGAGCAGGATGAGTTGCTCCTGAAATGGGAGCAGACTCAGGGCAAGTTGGAAACAAGAAGAAGGGAGCTGGGGATGGGTAACCGTTTATAGGGAACGGTTGCAATTAGTCCATTCTGAAAAATGGAAAATTTCCTTTGGAGCAAACATGAGCAGGATTTTTGGGGAACCCATCTGTACGAAACTACATGACAGGTCAGACCGTTTGAGCAGGAGAGAGGTTTTATGAAACGAGAGAATTTAAGGAATATCGCCATTATTGCCCATGTTGATCATGGCAAAACAACCCTTGTGGATGGCATGCTTCATCAGGCCGGCATATTTCGTGCCAATGAAAAGGTGCAGGAAAGGGTCATGGACAACATTGACCTGGAGCGGGAAAAGGGGATTACCATTATGGCTAAGAATACCGCTGTTACATACAACGGTGTGAAGATAAATATTGTTGATACCCCAGGGCATGCCGATTTCGGAGGTGAAGTGGAAAGAACAATGAAGATGGCGGATGGCGTTCTCCTGTTAGTTGATGCTTCGGAGGGTCCGCTGCCTCAGACAAGGTTTGTCCTGAAAAAGGCTCTTGAGCTGAATCTACCGGTGATCCTGGTTATCAATAAAATAGACAGGTCTGATGCCAGGATAGAGGAGGTTTTGAATGAGGTCTATGACCTGTTCATTGACCTCGATGCTACGGAGGACCAACTGGAATTCCCAATTGTCTATACTAATGCCAAACATGGGATTGCAAAACGCAATCTCAGTGACGAATCGAGTGATTTAACGCCGCTCTTTGAG
>Ga0265296_1005464_pt1 | contig 10421 bp, 10 predicted proteins | sample MunlanPumphouse1_FD_189073 | JGI IMG/M metagenome (GOLD analysis project Ga0265296, IMG submission 189073) | Groundwater microbial communities from a municipal landfill in Southern Ontario, Canada - Pumphouse #1 | ecosystem: Environmental > Aquatic > Deep subsurface > Groundwater | place...
GACCTGGGGCATCTCACCTTCGCTGCGCTGCTCCTCGGCATGAGCCGAGTCTTGCAGCTGCCTCGGATGGATTAGCCCAACGGTATGCGAGGGCTGGCTGGCGCTGGGCAGCGCCGCCCGCAACGAGCTGACCCTCGGCTCCGACCAGGACAACGGGTTGGCCTACGCCGACACCGGCGATGAAGCCGTGTTCGAGTACTTCCGCCGGGTGGCCGAAGAGGTGAACCTCGGTCTCGAGCGTTGCGGCTTCGCCCGCGACACCCACGGGGTCCTCGCCAGCAACCAGCAGTGGCGGATGTCCCTGTCGGAGTGGCGGGAGATCTTCACCCGGTGTCTCGGCGGCGCGGACCCGGACCGCCTCATGCGTGCCAGCGTCGCGTTCGACTTCCGCCACGTGACCGGCGACCTGGTGATCGTCCCAGCGCTCACCGACATCCTCCGCGAGGCGCCACGGCACTCGCGCTTCCTCGGCGGCCTCGCGGACCTGGCGGTCAGCATCCGCTCGCCCCTCGGCTTCCGCCGCCGGCTCGTCGGGCCGGTCGATGTCAAGAAGAGTGGGCTGCTACCCATCCAGAACCTGGCCCGCTACCACGCGTTCGCGCGCGGGATCACCGCGACGACCACGCTGGAGCGGCTGGCCGCCGTCCACGCGACGCAGGGTCTGGAGGGGGAGTCGGGACGCGCGCTACGCGAGGCGTTCACAAGCATGGCGCAGCTGCGGCTCCGGCACCACGCCGACGCCTTCCGCGCCGGGCGCACGCCCGACAACGCGGTCGACTCGGAGACCCTGTCGCCGCTCGCCAGGGTCAGCCTCCAGGAGGCCTTGCGGGTGGTCGCCGCCGCGCAGAAGGACCTCCCGCAGCGGCTCCCCCCGCTCTGACCGCCGAGCCCCGGGACGGCGGCGCTCAGCCTGCGGGCAGCCCCCGGCACAGCTCTTCGTAGAATCCGAGCAGCCGGCCCTCGGCCGACTCCCACGAGTAGCGCTTGCGCACCGCCTCGAAGCCGCGAGCGCCCATGCGCGCCACCTCGGCGCGGTCGGCGAGCAGGCGCTGCACGCCGGCCACGTGGCCGTCCACCGTGGGCGGCACGGCGATGCCGCAGGCCTCACGTTGCAGGAACTCCTCGCGCCCGGCGAGGTCACTGGCCAGAGTGGCCAGGCCCACCGCCATGCCCTCGTAGATCTTCGTCTCCACGTTGGGGCGTGAATACTGCACGCTGGGCAGCGACGGCATCCACACGACTTCCGCCGCGGCGAGGTAGCGCGGCAGCTCCGGCGGCGGCACCCTGCCGAGCAGATGCACGCGGTCGTCGAGGCCGGAGGAGAGGCGCGCCCGCACGTCGGCTTCCAGCTCGGGCGAGGCGAACGAGCCCCCGAGGATGAGCACCGCGTCGTCGCGGCCGAGCCGCGCCATGACGTCGATCATCAGCGTGCAGCCGCGAGTGGTGGAGAGGCTGCCGATGTACACCAGGCGCAGGCGGGGGTCGGCAGCGAGCTCGGCGACAGGCTCGGCGGCTTCGAAGCGCGACACGCGCGGGTAGTTGGGGGCCGTGACGCGCAGCCGTGGACGTGCGCCCAGCGCCGTGAGCATGTCGGGGAAGGCGCCGACGGCGCCCTGGCCGAGGGCAGCCAGGGCGCGCTGCGCCACCCTGCTCGTCTGCGCGATGAAGGGCCGCGCCTGCGACGGGATGTAGTCCTTGGCCAGCACCTGCTCGGGCACGTAGTCGTGCATGTCATAGACGAGGCGCGGTACCCACGCACGAAGGATGGGGAAGAGGGTCAGGAGCTCGGGGTCGTGGATGTGGACGACGTGCGGGCGCACGTCACGGAGGGCGCTCACGATCTCCCGGACGCTCAGCCAGCGGCGGCTCCGCGGCCTCCGGGGCAGCGGCATCAGGCGCACGCCGTGCTCGTCCCGGCCGGGCACCGCGCCGGGCACCAGGTAGGTGACGTCGTAGCCACCCTCGGCGAGGGTGCGGCACTCGCGCTCGTAGATCCGCGGCTCGTTGGCCGGGTGGACCACGGAGAGGTGGACGACACGGATCATGCTCACTCCTTTGCCGCTGGGGGGCCGCCGCCGAGCACGCGCTCGTACACGGCGAGCTGCCGGGCGGCGTTGGCCTGCCAGGTGAGGCCGGCGGCCGTCGCGCGGCCGGCCTCACCGACGCGGCGCGCCGCGTCAGGTGCGTCGAGCACGCGTGAGACCACGGCGGCGACGGCCGCCGCGTCGCGAGGTGGCACGAGGTAGCCGTTGCGGCCGTCATCGATGAAGTCGGCGCAACCCTCGCCGCGGCAGGCGAGCACCGGCGTGCCCTGCGCCATCGCCTCGGTGTAGACAAGGCCGAAGGCCTCGTCCCAGCTCGGCAGGGCGAAGAGGTCGGCTCGCGCCATGAAACGCTGCACCTCCGGGTTGGGCAGCCGGCCCATGAAATGCACGGCGTCGGCGATCCCCAGCCGCCACGCCTCCGCCGCCAGGGCCGCCTGCAGCGGGCCGCTGCCGATGGCGGCGTACTCGACGCGGCGCCCTTCACGGCGCAGATGCCCAAGCGCCTCCAGCACGGTGGCGTGCGCCTTGCGCTCGATCAGGAAGCCCACGCTGAGGACCAGCGGCCGGCCGGGCAGAAAGTCGGCCGGCGTGGCCGGCCGGCCACCTCCCACGGTGCCGTTCAGGTTCACGTGCAGGCGCTTGAGGTCCACATACGGCCGGAGCAGGCGGGCCACCGCCGACGAGACGGGCATCACCGCCGCGGCGGCGCCGAGCACCCCCGCGGCGCGGCGGCGCTCGGCGCCGCCGGTGCGCAGCGCCTGGTACACGTCGGCGCCGTGCACCGTGACCACGTAGGGCACGCCGAGCGCGGCGGCCAGGCGCTGGGCGGCGGCGCCGTCGGGCAGCGCCTGATGCGCATGCACGAGGTCGAAGCCGGCGGAGCGCAGGGCCGGCAGCCGGGGCCGCACCGCGTGGAAGTAGGCGTCTCCGAGACGGTCGAACAACAGGCGCCGCGGCAGCACGAACGCCCGCGGGTACTCGACCTCGATGCCGTCGAGGTGCGCGTACAGGGGCTTCGCCGCGCGCCGGCGATCGCGCTCCGAGCGCGCCAGCCCCGGCGGGACCCACGGCGTCGGAGAGATCACCTGCACCCGCACGCCGAGCTCTCTCAACGCCAGCGCCTGTTCATGGACGAACAGGTACTCGTCGTTGCTGGGGGAGGGATACAGGTGCGAGATGGTGAGGATCTTCACGTGCCGGTAGTGTCACTCCTCGCGCCGCGCTGTGCGCGCGGCTACGCGTGGGGCGGGCGCTGACAGGCGCCATTCTACACGGCGCCGCCCGAGGGCCCGGCCCCGCCGCGCCGAGCGCCGGCGCCGAGCCTGGGACTCCCGGCACGGCCACACCCACGGCGGACGCCGCGCGGCGTCAGTTCGGCGACAGGAGGTAGCGCTCGACTGACGCCGCCGCGGTAGAGCCCTCGGCCGCCGCGGTGGCGATCATCCGCACCTTGCCCGGATACGAGGCAAAGTCGCCGACCGCGTGGAGGCCCAGGCGCGCGGTCTGCATCGAGGAGTCCACCTCGATGTGCATGCCACTCAGGCCCAGGCCCCATTCCTCGACGCCGCGCAGGTCCGGTACCTGCCCGATGCTCACGAAGAGGAGGTCGGCGGGCAGCTCGACGCTGCGCCCGTCAGCCAGCACGACCACTACACCCTCGAGGTGCTCGCCGCCGCGCAGCTCCACCACCTCGCCGCCGGTGATCACCTCGAGGCCGGCGTCCTCGGCCTCGTGCTGCGAGTACGCGAACGCACTGAAGGCGTCGCGGCGGTGGACGAGCGTGACGTGCGCCACCTGGCGCAAGCTCAAGGCGATGTCGAAGGCGGTGTCGCCGCCGCCGACGACGACGGCGTGCTCGGCGGTGATCTGCCCGATGGGCGGGAGCCGGTACTCGAGGCCTCGCCCGAGGAACCGCTCCTCACCGGCGAGGCCGAGCCGCCGCGGCGAGAAGCGGCCGATACCGAGGGCCAGGACGAGTGCCTTGGCCGTCGTCTCCTCACCCGCCACCCTCACCAGGAAGCCGCCGGGCGCCAACCCCGCGTACTCCACCGGGGCCCACTCGCGCAGCTCGGCGCCGAAGCCCGCCGCCTGTTCGGCCAGGCGCAGCGCGAGGTCGCCCGAGAGGACGCGCGCCTGCGCGGGGAAGTTGGTGACCGGTTTGCCCGGGTAGAGATTGATGAGCTGGCCGCCGAAGGCCTCGGCCTCGAAGGCGATGACGGAGATGCCGCGCAGGCCCGCATACATCGCCGTCGCGAGGCCGCCGGGGCCACCGCCGATGACGGCGAGATCGTAGGTGCTCATGGCTGCTCCGATCAGAGGAGTGCGATCACTCCAACGATTCCACATACTGTGTGCTCATACACACGAAACACGCTCAAGAAGCCCGGCCTCGTGCTCTCGCGTCTTGTGACGGCCCGAGGTGTCTGCTACCTTCCGCGGGCGACGCGCCGTGTGAGAAGGAGCCGCGTCGCTGCGTCTCGTCCGCTACCCCTGTGCAGGGAGGAGTGCCGTCGATGGCCGGCAAGCGCCACATCGGGCCGGAACCCAGGCACGCGAGGCCGGACGCCGACGGCCTTTGGGCCGCCGCGCCTCCTCACCTGCGGGAGCTCGCCGGGCTCGCCGACGACCTCGCCTGTGCCGCCGGCGAGGTGCACGCCGAGGGGCGGCGCGGGGCTCTCCGCGTCGAGACGAAGTCCTCACCGACTGACCTCGTGAGCCAAGTCGATCGGCAGGCGGAGCGGCTGATCGTCGAACGCCTCCGCGCATCCCGCCCCGGCGACGCGGTGCTGGGCGAAGAGGGGGCTCTCGCGGAGGGCAGCAGCGGCGTGCGCTGGGTGATCGACCCCCTCGACGGCACGACGAACTACGTCTACGGCTACCCTGCCTACGCCGTGTCCATCGCCGTCGAGATCGAAGGACGGCCACAGATCGGCGTCGTGTACGAGTCGAGCGCGGGGCACCTGTACCGGGCCATCCGGGGGTTCGGCGCCTTCTGCGACGAGCGCCGGCTGCACGTGCGGGAGCAGCTCGACCTCTCACAGGCCCTCGTGGCCACGGGCTTCTCGTACGAGGCCGCCCAGCGCGAGCGTCAGGGCGAGGCGGCGGCTCTGATCCTGGGCCGCGTGCGCGATATCCGCCGCGCCGGCTCGGCGGCGCTCGACCTCTGCCACCTTGCCGCCGGCCACGTGGACGCCTACTGGGAGCTCGACCTCTCGCCCTGGGACTACGCTGCCGGCAGCATCATCGCGCACGAGGCCGGCGCCGAGGTGCGCCGTTCGCGCGCGGCGCACGGCCGAGGGCCCGCCGTGGTGGCCGCGCACCCGGCCCTCATGCCCGCCTTCCTCGCTCTGCTCGGCGAGGCGGGGGCGCTGACCGAGGCCTGAGGCTCGCCGAAGCGAGCGAGTCCTCCAGGCGCCGGCGAGCCGCGATCACTGGTAGAGCCCGAGCAGCTCCAGCGGGCGGTCGAGCACGACGCGGGCGCCGCTCTCGACCAGCTCGCGTTTCGGGCGAAAGCCCCAGGAAGCTCCGACGGCGAGCATCCCCGCCGCCGTGGCGGCGAGCATGTCGGTGTCGGAGTCGCCGAGGTACGCGACCCTGCCCGGAGTGACGCCCAGGCGAGCCGCGATGCGCAGCGCCACGGTGGGGTCAGGCTTGAGTGGAACACCCGTCTGGGCGCCGACGACCACCTCGAACGAGCCGGCTTCGAACAGGGCGTCGACCATGTGCCGGGTGAGCGCGTCGGCCTTGTTCGAGAACACGGCCAGCTTCACACCCCCGGCCCGCAACTCGCGCACCAGCTCGGCGATGCCCGGGTACAGCCGGGTCTTGACGAGGCAGTGCTCGCCGTAATCGGCGAGCAGCGCCTCGAAGGTCCTGGCGACGGCCGCTTCCGTGCGCAGCTCGGGAGGCAGCGCCGCGGTGACCAGGTTCCGGATCCCCTTGCCGATCATGCGCTTGTAGGCTGCGTGGCTGTGGGCCGGCGCCTGCGCGGCGCTCAGGACCCGGTTCATCGCGTCGGCCAGGTCCTCGAGCGTGTCGGCGAGGGTGCCGTCGAGATCGAAGATCACGGCGTCGAACTTCAACTCTCCAGCCTCCTTGTCGACCTCCGGCGCCCGCGAGAGACGTGAGAGGTGTATACCACGCCGGCCAGCGATGAGTCGGCGTGGGCCGCCGCAGTAGGATGTCCCCCAGACAACGCGGCGCCCGCGCGGACGCGCGACCGCCGAGAACCAACGAAGGAGCTCCCGTGAGCGGACGCCTGAACGGCAAGGTGACCATCGTGACCGGTGCGGGGTCGGGCATCGGCAAGGCCACGGCGGTCCGCTTCGCCGAGGAGGGTGCCCGCGTCACCTGCGTGGACATCGACGGCGGCACGGTCGCGGCGACGGCGCGGGAGATCGGCGACGCCGCCGTCGCCGTCCAGGCGGATATCTCCGACCCAGCTCAGGTGCGCGCCTACACCGACGGCACCGTCGAGCGCTGGGGCGGGCTGCACGTGGTGTTCAACAACGCCGGCGTGAACCTGCCCGGCGTGTTCCACGAGGCGTCCGACGAGGTGATCGACCGCACGCTCGCCGTCAATGTGAAGGGGACGATGTACGGGTGCCGCTACGCCATCCCGCACCTGCTGCGCGGAGGCGGCGGCTCGCTCATCAACACGAGCTCGGTGAACGGCCTCGTCGCCGAGCCGTTCCTCACCGTCTACGCCGCCTCGAAGGGCGCGATCGTCATGCTCTCCAGGGGCATCGCGCTCGACTACGTGAAGCAGGGCATCCGCTGCAACGCCATCGCCCCGGGCTGGGTGGACACGCCGGTCAACTACGCCCACGCGAAGCTGCTCGGCGGGCTCGAGCACGTGTACGCGACGATCGACTCGTTCCAGCCCATCGGGCGCCCGGGCGAGCCTCGCGAGATCGCCAACTGCGCCCTCTTCCTCGCCTCCGATGAGTCCTCGTTCGTCACCGGCACCGTGCTGGTCGCCGACGGTGCCATGACGGCGCAGTGACGTGGCCCGCCCAGCGAACCAGTCGGCCGGCTGTGTGTTCCCGGCTACGGTCCCCAGATAGGAGCCCGCTCCTGCGCAGCGGCCGCCCCAGCCGACGCCCACCGCAAGGCCGCCGGTGGGACGCGAGCGCGCCGCCGTCAGTCGGCCCCGCCGCGGCGCCGGGCGCGCCTTGCGCGCTCCCTTGTCGAGCGTGCCGGCCAGCAAGAACCCGGCCAACATCAGAGCCGCCGCTACCATCTCCGCCGGGTAGAGCCCCGCGGTGTGCCCGAGACGGGCCCGCGAACCCAAGGTGGCGAGAAGCGCGGCGCCGGCGGCGATGAGGACGTTCGCCCACGCCCGGTAGCCGAACTCGCGGTGCTGCGGGGCGAGGCCGATCTTGGGCGTGGTGCACGGCCGGCGCGAAGCTCTGTGCGGGGCCGGCGTCCGCCATGCCCCTGGCCTCTGGCCCGCGGGACTCTTGAGTGCCGGTGACGGCTTTCGGGAGTCGGTGTCGAATCAGAGGAGCGTGACAGTCCACAGCCTGACCATCTCCGTGATCGCGCTCTACGGCGTCAGCGTCGTGCTGCTCGCCGGAGTGCTGGCGCGGCGCGCCTTCGAGATCCGCGGCGCCCACCGGCACGAGGCCCGGGTGGCGGAGCTCCGGGCATCGTTCGAAGCGTGCATCATCGACGGCGCTCCCCCACCAAAGCTGGGGCGCGGCCACGGCGACGCCCTCCTGGATCTGAGCCTGCGGTACGCCGCCGTTCTGAAGGGGCGAGAGGCCGACCGCATCGTCGCCTGCCTGGAGCAGGAGCACCTGATCGACGACCTCTTCCGGCGGCTGCGGGCACGGAGCCAGTGGAAACGTGCCGAGGCGGCCGAGCTCCTCGGCCGCCTGCGTATCGATCGCGCCGTAGGTCCACTCGTGGACGCGTTGGACGACCCCAGCGAAGACGTCCGCACGGTGGCGGCGCGCGCGCTGGCCGCGATCGGCGATCCCGCGGCCGTCCCGGCCCTGGCCGGTGCCCTCGCCGACCCGTCGCGCTGGACGCTCTCCCTGGTGGCCGAGAACCTGATGCGGATGGGGCCCGGAGCCGTGCAGCCGGTGCTTGACCTTCTGGCCACCGACGCCCACAACGTGCGCGTCGCCGCGGTGCAGATCCTCGGCCAGATCCGCGACCCGGCCGCCGTCCCTGCCCTGGTGCGGCTGCTCGCCGCGGACGAGAACCTCAATCTCCGCGCCCAGGCTGCGGGGGCCCTGGGCAAGCTGGGCGGTCCTCAGGCACAGGTGGCCTTGGTGGCCGCCCTCACAGACCCCGAATGGCAGGTGCGCGCGCAGGCGGCCAAGGCGCTCGGGCGCATCGGTCACCCCGCCGTCGCTGCCCCCCTGCAGGCCGCGATGCCCGACCTCAACTGGTGGGTCCGGGTGAACTGCGCCGAGGCACTGGCGCGCCTCGGCGCCCCCGGCCGGGTACGGCTCATGCGCCTCATCAGGCACCCTGACGCCTTCGTGCGCGACCAAGCCCATGCTGCCCTCGACGCGTATGGCTTCATTCGGGGTCCAGGGTGACGGCCGCCCTCCACCTCTTCAACTACCTCGTGCTCATCTACTTTCTGGCCATCAACCTGGTCTACACGGCGCTGCTCGCGGTCTCGTTCCGCGAGTCCAGCCGGCACACGCGGCGGCTCGCCTACGGCGGGTACGACGTGATCTTCAGATCGCCGCTGACCTTGCCGATCAGCGTCTTGATGCCCGCCTTCAACGAGGAGAGCACGATCGTCGAGGCGGTGAACGCCCTGCGCCTTCTCGAGTATGGAGAGTTCGAGATCGTGGTCATCGACGACGGCTCGACCGATCGCATGGTCGAGCGCCTCATCGAGGCTTTCGCGCTTGAGAAGGTGGACCGACCCGTACGCTTCACCGTGCCTTGTGAACCGGTCCGCGGCGTCTACCTCTCGCGGCAGGTGCCGAACCTGAGGCTGCTCACCAAAGCCAACGGCGGTAAGGCCGACGCCCTCAACGCCGGTGTCAACGTCGCCCGCTACCCGCTGTTCTGCGCCATCGACGCCGATGCCCTCCTCGCCGGCGACGCGCTCCTCCGGGTCGTCAAACCGTTCATGGATCGGCCGCGGGAGACGATGGCGACGAGCGGCATCGTCAGAGTCGCCAACGGCTGCCGGGTCGCGGACGGGCGAGTCGTCACCGTCGGCGCCCCGCGCAGCCACCTCGCCACCCTGCAGGTGGTCGAGTACCTGCGCGCCTTCCTCGCGAGCCGCACCGGATGGAGCCGGCTGAACTCGCTGTTCGTCATCTCCGGGGCCTTCGGGCTCTTCAAGAAGCAGGCGGTGCTCGACGTCGGCGGCTACCGGCGCGACACCGTCGGCGAAGACATGGACCTCGTGCTGCGCCTGCACCGTCACTTTCGCGAGCTTGGAGAGCGGTACCGCATCGTCTTCATCCCCGATCCGGTCGTGTGGACCGAGGTGCCAGAAGACCTGGCGGTGCTGCGCCGGCAACGCAACCGCTGGCATCGCGGCCTGCTCGAGTGCCTGGCCGGCAGCCGCATGATAATCGGGAGGCCCAAGTACGGCCCCGTCGGTCTGCTCGGCCTCCCATACAACCTGCTCTTCGAGGTGATCGGCCCCGTCGTCGAGGTCACGGGCTACATCACGCTCGTCGTGGCGATCGCCCTGGGCGCCGTCAACGGCTGGTTCGTGACCCTCTTCTTCCTTCTTGCCGTCGGCTACGGCGTGTTCCTGTCGGTGGCGTCCATCCTGCTCGACCAGATGCGGCTCAGCGGCTATCGCCGCCGGCGCGACATGTCGCGCCTGGTCATCTACGCGGTGTTCGAGAACTTCGGCTACCGGCAGTTGCAGGCGGTGTGGCGCGTCCAGGCGACGTGGGACTTCCTGCGCAACAAGCGGGGCTGGGGAGAGATGAAGCGCAAGGGGTTCGAGACCTGCTAGCTCTCAGGCGTCGGGGCGGCGGGCGAGAAGCGTGCGGGCCCGAGCGCGCAGCTCGCTGACCACGAACGGCTTTGCGAGGTAATCGGCGACGCCGAGGTCGAACCCGGTCAGCACATCGTCCTCTCCGATCCGCGACGTCAACATGAGCACCGGTGTCTCCCGGCGGAGCTCATCGCCGTCGCGCAGCTCCCTCATGACCTCAAAACCGGTGACCCGCGGCATCATCACGTCGAGGATCATGAGGTCCGGCTTGAGCTTGCGAAAGAGCTCGAGTGCCTCCCGCCCGTCTCCGGCGATGTGAACCACGTAGCCATCGCCCTCCAGGCAATGCCTCACGAGGCTCTGGATATCGGGGTCATCCTCGGCGAGCAGGATGAGCGGCGGCGTCTTCATGGCGGCTCCGCGTTCGGGAGCGACGACGGCCG
>Ga0265296_1005466_pt1 | contig 10420 bp, 8 predicted proteins | sample MunlanPumphouse1_FD_189073 | JGI IMG/M metagenome (GOLD analysis project Ga0265296, IMG submission 189073) | Groundwater microbial communities from a municipal landfill in Southern Ontario, Canada - Pumphouse #1 | ecosystem: Environmental > Aquatic > Deep subsurface > Groundwater | place: Canada...
CATATCGGAAACGGAAAATTTCAGATTAATCCTGAGTGATATGATGGGTAAGGTATTGTTAAGCCAGCTCATTAATCCGGATAGTCATGATAAGATAGATCTTATCGAATATTCCCAGGGGATATTGCTGTTAAAGATCATCCGGGTGAGCGATGACAGGCAACGAACATTTAAAATTGTCAGGACAGGTTATTAACCAGCTTTATATTTTTAAAATGAAAAAGATAGCGCTTTTACCGGTCATTTTTCTTTGTGTTTCCCTCATCTGCAGTAGCCAGGTTCCCCATGCTTTCAAGTATCAAGCCGTGATAAGGGATACAACGGGTGTTGTTATTTCGAATCAATTAGTCAGCTTGCGAATATCGATCTTAAGAGGAGATATTAACGGCGAAGTCAGCTACAGCGAAATCCACGATGTGATAACCAATACCCTCGGGCTTGTCAACCTTGAAATCGGAAGAGGTTTAATGGTACAGGGTGATTTTGCCCAGATTCCCTGGGGGGAGGATAATTATTTTATTCAATTGGAGATTGATATGGAAGGGGCGATGAACTACCAGTTGCTTGGCACATCTCAATTGCTGGCAGTTCCATATGCTTTGTACGCGGAAAAGTCAGGCTCTGATTCCGGTTCCGATACGGTCATATCTCAATGGAAAGAATCCGGTGAAGGAATTTATTATGATGAAGGGAATGTAGGGATAAATCAGGCCGATCCTCAATATAGCCTTGATATGAATGGGGTATTGAATGTAAATGGAGATGGCCGGGTTTCAAATACTTTCCAGGTTGGGCTGAATAATTTCAATGTGACTTCGGATGGTAAAGTCGGAATTGGAACTTCTTTGCCCGTTTCTAATCTGCAAATTGAAGGTACTTCTGTTTATACCAGTAACAGGAGATTTTTACAGATTCGGAATAATGCGACAGACGGTCATTCCGCAGTGGTTCTCTGGATGAATGCAGGAACAGGTAATTCGTCAACATTTCTATCCCATCACGCGGCTTCATATAGTCTGTATGATGGAAGATATTCCGAAACAAGCCAGCTTTGGAATGACGGGCGGGGATTATTTTTCAGGACAAGACCGAAAAGCAAGTTTATCTTCGAAACCTATGACGGGGGTCAGTATTCCATTCCGGTTGAAATAATGAGAATAACAGGAGATGGAAAAATAGGAATAGGAACAGAAAATCCTGAGGTGCCTCTTCAAATAGAAGGTAGATCCTATAATGAAGATGGAAGGAATTTTCTTTTACTTAAAAATAATTCAACAGATGATTTTTCAAATGTTTACTTGCAATTGAAATCGGGTGATGGAAATAGTGCCGGTTATCTGTCACAGCAATCAGATACCTATTCTATTTTCGGCAACAAATATGCGGGTAATACAATTCTTTGGAATAGTGGAAATGGCCTGATTTTAAGGACAAACCCGGAAGGAAGGATCAGTTTTGAAACGACTGATCGTGATGGAAGATCATTTACAGAACTTATGAGAATTACAGGTGATGGAAAAATAGGATTGGGAACCGAAAATCCGGAAGCGGTAGTCCAGATTGAGGGTGAGTCTGTCGGTACATCTTCAGATAGAAACTTTCTTTGGTTGAAAAATCATGCAACTGATAACGCTTCACTGGTCTGGCTTCAGCTGAGTTCAGGGGATGCTTCGAAAACCACATTAGAACACCGCAGTGATTACTACACCCTTGCAGGTGATGAGTGTCGAACCACGACACTTTTCTGGAACCATGGCAAGGGGTTGTTTTTGCGGACATCTTCGCCAGGTAAAATATATTTTGAATTTTACGATGGCAACATCGTACACGAAACTGCCAGGATTACCAGCGATGGCAGAGTGGGCATCGGTACAAAGGATCCTCAAAGAACGCTCCATGTTAATGACGTATTGCGCCTCGAGCCACGTTCAACTCCTCCTGAAAATCCTGCTGAAGGCGACATTTACATGGATAGCTCTGATCACCGGTTGAAAGTATTTGACGGGACATCCTGGCAGTCCTGCTGGTGAAAAAATCATTTTTTCCTTAACAGGATATTCAGTAACCACCGGTATCTTTCATTAACTTCAGGTGAAACCTTCAGGCTCAGCGCCAGAGGAATGAACACCAGGCTGATGATAAGGCTTCTCAGGATCACATCCAGGTAAAGATTGTTGAGCTCAGGAATGAAGTACTGTGCCAGGTAGGAAATCCCGGAAATCAGGATAATAGTCAGGAAATTCTTATTATAAGGCTGTAACCCGAATTTCCTGAAGAGTATCTGATGACGGATTAAGTTGGACAGGATTTTCGATATCAGGGTGGCTATGGCAGCTCCGGTAAGGCCCCAGATGGGGATAAGCAAATAGTTTGTGACGATGATGAGTATGACAAGTATCATGACGTAATAAGTCTGATACCTGTAGTATTTTGAATTGGCCAGGATATAGGTGGCTGTGCCGGTTAACATGTCAGTCAGAAATGCCAGGCCGATAAACAGGACAACAAATTTGCCTTGTGCGAAATCTGCAGGCAGAATGCGAATGATGTTATCGATATTTCCCCAGATACCAATCAATAGAAGACTGCCGATTAGAAATTGATTTAAACTGCTGCGGTAGTAATTATCCTGCAGGCTTTTAATATTATTATCTTTCCACGATTGGGCAATGACCGGATCAGATATTTTAAGCAATGCGCGTGAGGGAATCGCCACAAGGGTAGCAAAATAGGCCAGGGTCGTATATATACCCGTAGCCCCAAGTCCCATGAACCGCTCAACCATAATCCGGTCGATATTAAGTATTACCATTCCGGAAAAGCCGATGAGAATACCATTTATACCGATATTTGCCATTAACCGGCTCTTTTCTCTGATCAATGGACTAAAAGCCGGTTTTAGAAAGAATTCATCATTTCTCATCACATAGTATACCAGTATAAATGCAGGAATTCCTACCGCAAGGACGAATAGCATAATAAACCGGTCAAAATTTATCCATGCAATAGCATAAAAAGTAACAGAAACTAAGATGATCAACCTTTGTAAAAATTCCTTAAGGAAAATCCCTCTGATCGCATTGAATAAGGTCGTGTTAAAAGTGTCCATGACCATGAAAACGAAAGTGAAAATGATCAGGGGGAACAGGTAATTAAAGTATTGTCCAAAAAGAAGCGACGTATCATTGGAATTGCTGATGAGCCATGTCTTCATAAAATATAAGACGAACAAGGCTATAATCAACCCAATGACAGAAATGAGGATCAGGAGCGGGAAAAAACCATGATGGCTGTTTTTACGATCTCTGAAAAACGGAAAAAAAACAATTGTTATCCTTCCCGTGCCCAGGGTTGACAATTGTGCGAAGATATATGCATAGGATAAGAAAATACTCAACAGGCCGATTTCAGAAGTGGTCAGAAATTCAGGAAAGATCAAAGCTGTTGTTACAAATCCGATGGCAACACCCAGGTAGGTTAAAATGGTTCCGGAGTAGGCTTGTTTTTTAATTATACCCATTTGTTAATCTTTCAATTTCACTCGATAAATAATAGATCAAAATCATATATCAAGCGTTTTTTCATAAATATAAAAGTCAGATAATGAGCCTCTTTCTTTATATTTATCAACCGGATACTTATTCTTTATTATTTCTTTAAGTTTCCAGCCTTTAATGTTTTTATTAACATAACTTGTAAAATTTCTTCTGTTTTCGTGACGATAGATTGGCTCCTCTTTCTGGTTATAATCTGAGGCATAAATGATTACATACTTAGTTGATGACACAAATAAATGATGGATGTAATTTTTAAAAATTTCCGGTTCTACCAAATGAAATAAAACGTCTAACGAAATGGTCAGGTCGGCGTTAAATAATCCTGCCCTGTCGTAAAATGCCAAACTATTGTATAAGTAAAAACTTTTGGTTTGATCCGTTATAAAAAGGTTATAACACATTTTTACAGCTGTAGGCGATACATCCAGGCCGATGTATTTCGGATATTTTGCAAGGGTAAGTTGATTGCCGTCTCCACATCCGAATTCCAAAACAGTGTTGATCTTATTCCGTAATACAAATTCATTTAAAAATTCGGCTTTAGACTCAGCTAAATGATGATATGAGCCACTTCCGGAATTACCATGCTGCTGATACCTGTCTTCCCAGTATTTTTCTGAACCTTTAAAGTTCTTTTTTTGTTGGTTTCGTTTCCAATTTTTAATTAAAGAGATCTCTAAAATTCTTTGTTTTAATTTCATATTTAAACTTTAATGAAATTTATTTGATAAAGTCCGCTAATACCAGATAAAAGTACGAAATAAAGCAAATTTAACTTCCAATCCGGATTATATTAAAAAAAATCAGATTATATCATATTGATTTTTCTTTCATTTCATGCCTTTTCGTTCTATATTTGTAATATATAACCAATCCATTTTTTTGACACCATTTTAAGAAATATACCGTCCTTTTCCATAATTCCTTGTCGACTAAGTATACAATGCATTTTAAAATTTGTATATATGAAGATTGATAATATAATTTCAGGATTTTTCTTGATTTTTGCGATTGCGGCACAGTTGAATGCTCAGACAACTGTATTAATTACAGCAGACTTTGATGCTGCAATTGGATATCATGACGGTTACAATACCGGGAATAATAATTATGGCGATGCAATCCAGAATGCAGCCTATGTTATACCCGGAAACCTTGGGGGTTTAAATGTTAATAGAGCTTTAATTCATTTCAATCTTTCGGTTATACCCGATGAAGCTATAATTACCAGTGCAAAATTAAATTTATATGCCCTGGGTCCCGCTGGAACATTGCAGGGCCACACTGGTCTAAATAATAATGTATTAATACAACGTATTACTGAATATTGGTCGGAAGATTCAGTAACCTGGAATAATCAACCCCCGTCTTCATCAATAAACGAAGTCGTTTTACATTCCAGTTCATCCGCGATACAAGATTATTTAAATATAGAAGTATCAGGGTTAGTAAATGATATGATGAATGAAGGGAATTATGGTTTTATTTTAAAACTAGTGGATGAAAGCCCGACGAATGCGCTATTATTTTGTTCCTCTGATTATCCCGACACATTAAAACATCCTAAACTCGAAATATGTTACGAATCAATTGGAATTAATGACCAAATAGATTTCTTTCAAATATTTCCAAATCCTGCACATGATTTTATTAATGTCCGGTTTAGTAAGATTGACCAATTAAATAATAACAACATTCAATTATATAATTCAATCGGACAATTAATTCAGACAACCAGTATAAACAAAGAATTGATATCGATTGGATTAGATAATTTATCTTCAGGATTATATTTTATTAGAGTGATATCCAACAATTATTCTCATATTAAGAAGTTTGTTTTGATATCAGACTAATAATGATTAAAAAGAATTTAAAATATTAGTATTTTATTGAATCATTATACAAAGGCTTAAAATGTATCGTAATCGGCCTGCGTGAATGAAATATCGTCAAGGGAAATATTTTGATTAAAGGGCAGAAAACCAATAGGAAGGCTTTCCTTTGGATCGATGATAGATTTTAAGTAATCAAATACCCAACAGTTTTTACTCACAATAATGATTGTACTTCTACATCCCAGAATTTTTGAAAGCCTTAAAAGTGTCTGAGTGAAATCATCTGTCCTGCTTTTATCGAAAAATCCCACATCTCCTATAATTAAATGAGTTTTAGGTTTAATAAGCAAAGTGAAATTATTTATTTTGATTAAGTGATTTTCCGGACTGCTTAACTTATATCGGAAGAAATTAATGTCCTTTTTTATATATCCTTGTGATTTAAACTTATTAAACGGGGCGATGTTTTCTTCAGTCAAAGCAATGTCATATTTTGATAATCGAAAATTGCTGTATTTATTATAAGTGGATGCAAGAGCGCTGAATTTTGAGCTAAGCTCGCAGAACGGTAATACTGAATTATGTATGGAAAATTTTTGCATTGAACCAAAAAATTGCCAATCTAATTTCTTCTTAAATCCGGGAAACGAGTTCTCATTTGGAAATCCGAATACCAATTGGATACCTTGTTCTTCTGCCAATTGATAAGTTTTTTTGGCTAATTGGACAAATAACCCTTTGTTTCGGTGTTCGGGAGCAGTCATAGTGTCGCCGGATTGAGCCACGGGAATATCGACTGAATTAATCGTCATTATCATGGGAAATATGCCATAATAAGATGCCGGTTTCTGATCATCAGAAACTGCAAAATATCCAATGTTCTTATGACCGAAAACTGAAGTGTCATATTTCCTTTTAATGGTTGAAATAGAATTATTTATCCCAAAGGATTTTTTATACAACGTTTGGGTAAAGTCATAATTGCTGTCGTTAATTTGCTGGAAGCTGTAATTATCCATTTTTTAATTATATCCTTTTGAAAGAAATGATTTATTTAAAAAAAACATATTAGATTCGAAAGTAGTGGTCGATGATAAACCATGCCGGTTTAAAATGCGTTTATCTGTAAAGTCATCATTACATTTGTAATTTACGGCTAATTGCTTGTCATAACCCAACTCCTCGGCCTGATCCTTCACTTCATTGGTGTAGCTTCCATCGGGGTAAGCAATCATATCAATATTCCTGTTAAGCGCACCCTCCAATAGTTCTTTGGATTTTTTCATCTCTGAGGCAGATTCACTTTTACCAATAATACCTAAATTGTAATGCAAATAGCCATGTGAACCGACAGCTGCAATACCTGAGAAAGCGAGCTTTTGAATATCTTCTTTGTTCATCAACTCCCAATATGTAGAAGGTATTTGCTTAAGTTTATCATTAAGCCCATATTTATTAATCAACATTGCTAAAACTCTTTCGCGATCCGAAGGCATAAGGGTTTTTATAAAATCTGATATGTTGAGTTTTGCAGATTTATCAAATGTGTTCACAAAACAGAAATTCTCAATTTCAATTATTTCATTTCTGAAGAAATAGCTGAGACAGGCAATCATATCAGACCATAGTGTTCGCACTTCCATTTCCTCCGCACAAACCCCTGAAATAAAAAACGTTGTCTTTATATTATACTTTTCTAATAAGGGTAATGCATAATTGAGGTTGTTTTTATAACCATCATCAAATGAAATTGTTAAGGCCTTTCGCTTTGTTTTGATATTATTCCTGTAATTCTCAAATGCTTCCGGTAAGCTGAGAATTTCGAAATCCTGAATAAAATATTTTAAATGTTGTTCAAATTGTTCAGATGAAATATGCCTGGGGGAAAAAGAAGGATTGCTTAGTGGAACTACGCCATGATACATAAGGTTTAATATAGAAGTACCGCTTAATTGTCTTAATCTTTTTTCAAAACCTAAATTTATCATGGCCGGAAAGACAAATTTCCTTGCTATCTTTTTTGATATCTTCATTTACTTATAAATTGTTTGGAACGTATTTGAAGCACTATGACATTTTTTTTATCTTATTTTTCATTAATTATTTAGAGAGCAACATTTTTTATTTCAGCAAATTTAATGATTTATAGTTTATTACTACCTGATCATAAACCGCAGTAATTTTCTGACCTATAGCTTCATATGAATATTTTTTTAAAACTGCCGCCGCAATTTTTTCATGATCCCAGTTTCTTTTATCAGCTAAACTTATCGCCTCTGCCCATTCTGTCGCATCATTTTTTACTAAAATCCCATTATCAGAATTAACCAGCTCCCTAAGAGCAGGAAGATCGGATACGATTACCGGAGTGCCCGTTAATAAAGCCTCAACGGTTACAATACTGAATGTTTCAAAATTAGAAGCATGAAGAAAGAAATCCGTACCCTGCAATATTTCATTAATCTCCATTTTATTTCTATATCCTAAAAACTCACAATCAAAATTGTAGGCATGGCTTTCATGTTTAATCTTATTAAGCACATCCCCCTCTCCGATAATGCTGAGTTTGACTTTTTTAATTGTCCGGGATGCAAATAGTTTTAAGGCATCAATGATCAGGTCAGGCCTTTTTGTTATTTTTTTCCGGCTTTGCCAATTGGCTGTCATAAGGAAGCTGATCTGGGAGCTATCATGGATCGAAGATTTTACATTAAAAATAGCGCTGTCAATAACATTTGGCACAATGCTAATATGCTTATTTTCATCTGTATACTGCCGGATGACACCTCCCAGGTACTTCGAGACAGGCATTATACATTCATAATGAGAGACTGCTTTACGGGTAATTCTTCCAAATAAAGGATGTCTGCAAAAACTTTCAAACCCTGACCAATGCTCTGAAAGAACGGCAGGGATCTTCAACCTTTTGCTTAAAAAATACCCAACCAATCCTGATGGAAAGATTACGTTTGCGTGAATTATTTGTGGATGAAAGTTATTTTTTGCCATCTTTCTGCATTCGTCCAGGGCAAGAATATTTAAAAGTGGTATGCAATGATAAAACCACTTCCAGAATCTGGATTGGATTTCGATCCTGTAAATTGGAGCTGAGCCATCTTCATCAAGAAAATGCCTTTTGAATCTGAGGAATGATTTGTTATATGATATATCGAAATGAAGGATTACCAGGTTGTGCCCCTCATTCATCAATGCTTTGGCATGTTCTTTAATGAAAATACCATTAACCTGATTTTTCGGAGTAGGATACCAGTTCGTAATGAATAAGACTTTATAACCCATTTGTCACTGCTCTTTTATTTTATCAAGAATCTGTGCCAGTTTCCGGGTAAGTTCCCTGCGCGAATACTTCTCTGTTCCGATTGGTGTAACAGCCAATCGCCCTTGCTGATATAGATCGTAGAGCTCATCAACCTGTCGCCGCAAACCTGCCGCATCTTCGAAACCGGCTATCCTTCCTGCTCCGGTCTCACGGAGGATTTTTGCTGCATCGCCGTCAACAGGCCCGACCAGGAGAATGGGCCGGTTTGCAGTCAGGTATTCAAAAAATTTACCCGTCAGGATGCCTTTCGAATTTACCGAGTTGTTGATCAAAAGCAGCAGAACCTGTGCCTTATGCTGCGCTTTCATGGCTTCCGGATGAGCAAGATAACTGATACGGTTTAGAAATGGCGTCAAACCGGATTCTTCAATACTTCTGATTACAGCATAATCAACATTCCCTATAAGTTTGATCTCCAAATCTTTCGCAAAGTTTTTGTCTTCTCTTGCTTTTTGTCCCAGTGCCTTCCAGAATGCAACAGCATTTCGGGTCCGGGACAAGGTACCGATATGGAGGATGCTGAATTTTTTATCCGGCAGAATCTTATCCTTTGGGATGTCTGTGTAATCATAGCCATTGGTGATAACACTGACATTTTTCGCCCCGATTGTGTTGAATTCCTGTTGCATATTTTCACCGACAGCGATAATATGGCTGGCAGTTGTTAATACGCGTTTTTCCAGGCGATGGTGCATTTTATCCGCAAGCCGGGTCAGCTTAAGTTCTTTGTAGAAATCAATGTTGGTCCAGGGGTCTCTGAAATCAGCCACCCAGGGTATTTTTGTTCTTTGATTCAGCTGGTAGCCTATTAAATGGAGACTATGAGGTGGCCCTGTTGTAATGATACAATCCATTTCATTTTCCTGAAGATATTTTGTCAGGAATTTTACCGATGGCCTGATCCAGAACATTCTTGCATCAGGGATGAAAAAGTTTCCCCGGATCCACATTGATAAATCGTTCTTCAAACCTGAAAAGACTGAGGGTTTTGAACCAAGGGTCATGCCGGCTGCGATCTCGTTTTTTTTGCCTATCCCTGTAAATTTCCTGTAAAAACCATAAGGTTCAGCAATCGGCTTCCTGATAATTTCCAGGCCGGGAAGGATTTCTTTTTCCAATGTAGTATCCGTTTCAGGATACTGCGCATTATCAGGGACGTACATGACCGGAGTCCACCCGAATTCAGGTAAATAGCCGGAAAAGCGCAGCCATCGTTGCACACTGCTTCCCCCGCTGGGAGGCCAGTAGTAGGTGATGATCAAAACTTTTCTCATTGATTTTTCCTGATCAGGTAATAAACTGACGTGGTAAAAAGATTTCTGATGAAAGGAAATGCAGCTATGAATCGCGACTGCTTCCTGGGTGATAAACCGAACTTGATTTCGTAATTCGGATTTATAAAATAAAATGTTTCCTGTATGATATGGTAATCGTGTTTTCTGGCGATTTTGCGGAACCGTTCAATACTGAGGCCGGTTTGCTTGATTTCAAGCAGTTCAGCAATGGTTCCCTCACTTTCGCCCCCTGTCCTGAGAACGAATCGGTATAACCACCCTGGAAGTAAATGGAAATAGGGTAGTTTACTTAATATCCGATGCCTGCCTATTTGCTGGTGCCCGCCGAACGGGTTGTACCAGGGAGGAAATATCAGCAGAAATAAGCCTTCAGGTTTAAGAAACCGTTTC
>Ga0265296_1005467_pt1 | contig 10415 bp, 9 predicted proteins | sample MunlanPumphouse1_FD_189073 | JGI IMG/M metagenome (GOLD analysis project Ga0265296, IMG submission 189073) | Groundwater microbial communities from a municipal landfill in Southern Ontario, Canada - Pumphouse #1 | ecosystem: Environmental > Aquatic > Deep subsurface > Groundwater | place: Canada...
ATACGCCGATGAAACCGGGCAGGCCATATTGGGAGAGGTGGCTAGCTCTGAACTGGTGGGAGAGCAAGCGACCATTGTAATGGAACACTCGCAGAAGTTAAAGCCAGAAGCTGCTTACGGTAATTTCAAGATGATAAAGAGCCTTCACCACGGAGAAACATGCATCTCAATATTTCAATTCGAGGAAGGTAGAAATTGACTATCGCCTTATATCCGGGAAGCTTTGACCCTATAACTAACGGGCATCTGGATATCGCCACACGTGCTGCCGCAGTCTTCGAAGAAGTGATTTTCGGCGTTTTCGACAGACCAGCAAAAAACCTTCTCTTCACCACCGAAGAACGGGTGGATATGATTCAAAAGGCCGTAAAACATATACCAAATGTACGGGTGACTTCGTACTACGGGCTGACCGTTGATTTTGCCAAGCAGTTGAACGCCAGGGTAATCATCCGGGGGCTGCGGATGGGCCCTGATTTCGAGCGTGAATTTGAAATGGCTTTGATGAACAAGAAACTGGCGCCGGAAATCGAGGTGCTCTGCATGATGAGCAGCGTGCAATACCAGTTCTTGAGTTCCAGCCTGATGAAAGAGGTAGCTAATTTGGGTGGGAGCATTGAAGACCTAGTTCCCCAGCACGTAGCCTCTGCACTGAGAGGGAAACGTCCCCTAAAGAAATAAAGAATCTTAAACTAGCTGAGGAGGAGAATATAAAAATGGCAATGACAATCACCGAAGAGTGCATCGCTTGCGGAGCCTGTGAGGGAGAGTGCCCGGTTCAAGCAATTTCAGAGGGCGATACACAGTTCCAGATCGACCCGAAAAAGTGCGTTGAGTGCGTGGGGTACTTTCCTGAGCCGCAGTGCGCCAGCGTTTGCCCCGTCGGTGCACCCCAGAAACTCTAGGATATCAAAGATACCTGGCAAAGAGCCGGGGTATCAACCCTTGTCTTAGACAAATAGTAAGCCGATCATTATACAGGCTTCCATACCAATGGAAGCCTGTATTGTGGTTTCAGATTCTTCGTCATATCTCTTAGCCTCATCGGAAGTGGCGTCTGTTGCCACAATTTACCATTAGAGAATGCCGGGAATAATCAGCACGTTCTTGTGAGGGTGAATGTGCTGGCAATCTCAACCCCTCTTTGCAATATCTGATATAATCCAAACACAATATTCTAAACCAGCGCGGTAACTTATGGCACAAGAAAAACAATTGCTTCTTCTATTCGATGCCCATGCCCTCATCCATCGCGCTTTTCACGCGTTGCCGGGTCTTTCCAATAAGGGGGGGCAACCGACGGGAGCCGTCTACGGATTTGCCTCCATGTTTATGAAAACCCTGGAAGATTTGAAGCCATCTCATTGCGCGGTAGCCTTCGATAGCGCTGCCCCTACCTTCAGGCATGTTGAGTTTGAAGATTACAAGGCGCACCGTCCAAAAACGCCCGGTGAGCTTGTTTCGCAGTTTGTATTAGTTAGTGAACTGGTGCAGGCTTTCAACATACCCACCTTCGCGGTAGCAGGATTTGAAGCCGATGATATTCTCGGTGCCCTTAGCCGGCAGGCCAGTGCTCAAGGGATCGACACCATCATAGTCACCGGCGATACCGATATGCTGCAGATCGTTTCCGATAGCGTTCGTGTTCTCCTGCCCCGGCCCAAAAGGCCGTTCAGCGATACCCAACTCTATGATAAGCAGGCAGTGCTGGGGCGATACAACCTTAAACCGGAGCAATTATCAGACCTGAAAGGCCTTAAAGGGGATCCATCGGATAATATCCCAGGAGTGCCAGGAATCGGGGAAAAGACTGCGCAAAAACTCCTGTCCGAATTTGGCAGCATCGATGAAATCTACCGTCGAATCGATGAGGTGACTCCGCTCAAGCTGCAGGAAAACCTGCGGATAAATGAAGGGGCTGCAAGGCAGAGCAAAAAGCTGGCCACCATCGATTCCCAAGCGCCCATCAGCCTTGACCTGGCTGCGTGCTGCATCAGAGGGTACAATCAGGACAAGATTACCGGGTTGTTCCGAGAATTGGAATTCTTCAGTCTGCTGGAAAAATTGCCCCAAACAACAGATCAATGTGCAGCATCATCCGGCGGAAGTAAAATTTCCCTTAACTATAAAACCGTGCGTACTTCCGAAGCCCTCGATAAGCTGGCGCAAGAACTTGTCACAGCCGAGCGGGTAGCAGTGGACACCGAGACCACGGGAACAGATCCCAGACACGTCGCCCTGGTCGGCATCTCCCTGTCCAATGATGCGGGAAAAGCATGGTACATACCAGTAGGGCACACAGGACAGGAACCGCTTCTTCCGCTATCCGAGGTTGCTGCCAAACTCAAGCCCATCCTTGAAAACCCCGGAATACCCAAGATAACCCACAACGGCAAATATGATATCGCTGTGCTTGCAAGACACGGGATGGAGGTGAAAAATCTCGCCTCCGACACCATGATCTCGGCATATCTCCTGGGAGAAAAATCCCTGGGACTCAAGCAACTTGCCTTTGGTAAACTGGGCATCAAAATGACCCCCATCATTGATCTCATCGGATCAGGCTCAAAACTGAGAACGATGGCGGATGTCGGCATTGAGCAAGCCGCAGAATATGCCTGCGCCGATGCCGATATGACCGGCAGGCTGAACCGGATTCTGGAAGCGGAACTGAAGGAACAAGACTTGTGGTATCTTTACACCGGGGTTGAGATGCCGCTCGTTACGATCCTTTACCAGATGGAAAAATACGGAATAGCCCTGGATACAAGCCAGCTTCGTGAGATGTCTCACGAACTTACCCGGGAAATTACCAAGCAAGAACTAGAAATATATAACTTTGTGGGGCACCAGTTCAATATAAACTCCAGCCAGCAACTCGGGAAAGTCCTCTTTGACGAGCTTAAGTTGCCTCCTTCACGCAAGACCAAGAGCGGTTATTCCACAGATATAGCCGTCCTGGAAGGGCTTCGGAATAATCACGATGTTGTGGGATACATAATCAATTACCGGCAACTGGCAAAGCTTAAATCGACTTACGTTGATGCCCTTCCTGCCCTTGTCGATCCGGCTACCGGAAGGGTGCATACCAGTTTCAATCAGACGGTCACCGCCACCGGACGCCTGTCATCCAGCGACCCCAATCTGCAAAACATCCCGGTTCGCACCGAAATAGGCAATCGGATCAGGCAGGCATTTATCGCTCCGGGCGAAGGCTTCAGGCTGATAAGCGCGGACTATTCTCAGATAGAACTTCGGGTGATGGCGCATCTTTCTCAAGACCCCGGACTTCTTGCAGCTTTCAAGAACGATGAGGATATACACACTACCACTGCGGCCCGGGTATTTGGAGTTCAAAATTCCGAGGTGAATTCCGAGATGAGGCGGGTGGCGAAGGTAGTTAATTTTGGGGTGATTTACGGCATGAGCGACTACGGCCTGGAACAGGCTACAGGGCTCTCGCGTCGCGAAGCAGCCGAGTTCATTAAAACCTATTTTGAGAAATACAAGGGCGTTGAGATTTATCTTAATTTGACCAGGCAGCAGGCTGCTGAGAAAGGATACGTTCAAACGGTGCTGGGCAGGAAGCGATACATCCCGGATATCAATTCCTCCAATTATCAGGTTAGGCAAGCGGCTGAGAGGATGGCCATAAACATGCCGGTCCAGGGCACTGCCGCCGATATCATCAAGCTGGCTATGATCAATATTCAAAGCGAAATGAATGCCCGTAGGCTGAGGAGCAAGATGATTCTCCAGGTGCACGATGAACTCCTTTTTGAAACGCCGCTGGAAGAAATGGAGCAGATGAAACAACTCGCGCAAAAAGTCATGTCCACGGCAATTGAGGTTAGCGTGCCGCTGAAGGTGGATATCAAAACGGGCAAAAATTGGGGAGACATGGAATGAGGAAACCTCCCCCGACGCCCCCGCTATTCACAATGGTGTGAGTTTCATTGTATAATAAGCCGCAACCAAGGGAGAGTATTACTGGGAGTCTGATGGCTCTCAGTTTTTAATTAAGAGAGGATGGGAATATGCCTGAAGAAAAGACCCTTTTGACAGCCGAGGGACTGGAAAAGCTCAAAGCCGAGTTAGAGCAGTTGCGCTCGGTCAGGCGGCCGGAGGTACTGGAGAGGCTCCAGCAATCCAAGGAATTGAGCGATACCGTCGATAATGCCGAATACGAGGAAAGTAAAAACGAGCAGGCGTTTGTCGAAGGCCGTATCATGACCCTGGAGAAGATGATCAAAAATGCTGAAGTCATGCCGGATGATAAATCCCGCCGTCCCACAGAGGTCAGGTTCGGTTCCAAAGTCAAGGTGATTGACCAGGATGGAAAAGAGAAAGAGTATACCATCGTAGGCAAGGCTGAGAGTGATCCCAGCGAAGGCAAGATATCCAATGAATCCCCGGTTGGGAAAGCCCTGCTGGGCAAACGCGCGGATGAAACTGTTGAGATAGAAGTCCCAAAGGGTCTGGTAAGGCTGAAAATTTTGACCATTGCCAAGAAGAAAGATCATGTCAGAAAGGAAAGATGATCTAACGCAGAGCCGCCTCGATAAACTGCAAAAAATCAGGGCGCGCGGCATCGATCCGTACCCCGCCCGATACCGGCACAGCCACACAATTCAGGAAGTCATTGCCCTCTATCAGCAAGGGGAGGCTAACCCTGATGCGATTCCTCAGGTAAAACTTGCCGGCCGCATCATGGCTGTGCGCTCGATGGGCAAGGCTACCTTTCTGGATATCAGGGATGGGTCGGGGAAAATGCAGGTCTTTTGCGGCAAGGATGCCCTGGGCGAGGAAAACTACGGCTTTGTTCGCGACTTTGACACCGGCGATTTCATCGGCATCGAAGGCAAGCTGTTTAAAACCCGGACCGGAGAGATCACCGTCAAGGCGTTCGCTTTTACCATGCTTTCCAAGTCTTTGCAACCATTGCCGGAAAAATGGCACGGACTGGCTGATGTGGAAAAGCGCTATCGTCAGCGTTATCTTGATCTGATCTCCAACGAGAACGTGCGGCAAATATTCCAGGCGCGCAGCCGCGTGATTTCGGCCATGCGCCGTTTTCTCGATGAGAGCGGATTCATGGAAGTGGAAACGCCGGTATTGCACCACAAAGCCGGTGGCGCTATGGCCCAGCCATTCATCACTCATCACAATGCCCTCGATAGAGACCTCTATCTGCGCATTGCCACAGAGCTGCATCTCAAAAGGCTCATCATCGGGGGATTCGACCGGGTCTATGAGATCGGAAGGATATTCCGCAACGAGGGCATTTCCACCAAGCACAATCCTGAATTCACTACACTGGAATGCTATCGGGCTTATGCCGATTACCACGATGTTATGGAGATGGTAGAACAAATGATCCCCTCGATTGTCCAAGGGGTCTTTGGCACAACCAAAGTCAAATGGGGGGAATCTGAGATAGACTTTGCTCCGCCCTGGAAGAGCATTACCTTGCGCGATGCGATCATGGAAAGAAGCGGGATCGATTTTGAGGCTTTCCCCGATGCGCCTTCGCTGGAGGCGGCAATCAGATCAAAGGGGCTCCGCTGCGATGCCGGATTGAGCTGGGGCAAGCTCGTTGATCATCTGCTTTCCGAAACCGTCGAACCTCATCTGATTCAGCCAACCTTCCTGACGGACTATCCGGTGGAACTTTCGCCCCTGGCCAAGAGAAAACCCGAAAAACCGAACCTCGTGGAGCGTTTCGAGGCATTCGCCGGCGGGATGGAGATCGCCAACGCCTTCAGCGAGCTGAACGACCCGCTGGATCAGCGCTCACGCTTTGAAGATCAAGAGAAGATGAGGACCATCTTCGGCGATGAGGAAACTGAGAGAATCGATGAAGATTTTTTGACGGCTTTGGAGCACGGCATGCCGCCGACCGGCGGGCTCGGAATTGGAATTGACCGGCTGGTGATGATTTTGACAGGCCAGCAATCGATCCGCGAGGTGATCTTGTTCCCACAGCTCAGGTCGAAAGAGTAGCGAGGCTCAGAGGCTAGGTATCGGATGTCAGAAATCAGATGTCATTAGGAGCGATCCGCTGTGGTCGCCCACCCGTCTCGGAATGAGAGTGCAGAGAAGCACCTCTGCCGGGGTTTTAGAGCCTGCCCTGAGCTTGCCGAAGGGGGGTGTCCCCTAAGTTTCTTTTTCCTCCCCCAAGAGTGGGGGTAGGGGGTTGAAGCAACGAATTTCAACACTATTCCAAGGAGTAGATAGCACCATGCTCAGCATACAGTTCATTCGGCAAAGCCCGGAAATTGTTCGAGAGGCGCTGGCCAAACGGAATGATAATACCTCGATAGATGAAATTCTCCAACTGGATAGCGAGCACCGCACGGCAGTGCAGGGGATTGAGGCCCTTCGGGAGCGGCGCAACAAGGTAAGCAAAGACCTGAGCCGGATGAAGGAAAAGCCCGCCGGGATGATCGCCGATATGCGGCAGGTGGGGGAGCAAGTTAAGGCACTGGAGCAGGAAGCGGCCAGGCTGTCGGGGCTTCTCACCGACCGTCTGCTGCGCATCCCGAACATCCCGCAGGATAGCGTTCCTTTTGGGAAAGACGAACGGGATAACATAGTTACCCGCACCTGGGGCGAGCCGCGCCGGTTTGATTTCGCGCCGCGTCCGCACTGGGAATTAGGCGAATCCCTGGGCATCATCGATTTTGAGAGAGGGGTCAAGCTTTCCGGCTCCCGGTTTTATGTGCTGAAAGGGTTGGGCGCCCGGCTGCAGCGCGCACTCATCGACTTTATGCTTGATCTGCATGTAAAAGAGCACGGGTATCTGGAAACGTATCCTCCATTTATGGTAAAGCGGGAGTGCTTGGTGGGATCGGGGAATTTGCCCAAATTTGCCGATAATCTCTATCACGATGCCGAAGAAGATTACTGGTTTGTGCCCACCGCCGAGGTCCCGCTGACTAACCTGTACCGCGATGAAATCCTGGAAGCGAGCGCCTTGCCCCTTTACCACGCAGCCCACACCGCTTGCTTCCGGCGGGAAAAGATGTCCGCCGGAAAAGATACTCGCGGCATCAAGCGGGGCCACCAGTTCGATAAAGTAGAGATGTATAAGTTCGTCGAACCCCAGACTTCCAACGATGAGCTGGAAAAGATGGTGCACGATGCCGAGATGGTGGCACAGCGATTAGAGTTGCCTTATCACATCCTTGAGCTTTGCACTGCCGATATCGGCTTCGCTTCCTCCAAGTCTTATGATATCGAAATCTGGGCTCCCGGCTGCGGCGAGTGGCTGGAGGTGAGCTCCTGCTCTAATTGCCTCGATTTCCAGGCGCGGCGGGCCAATGTGCGCTACCGTCCTGAACCGGGCGCCAAACCCCAGTTTGTGCATACCCTGAACGGATCGGGGCTGGCTCTTCCTCGCGTCCTCATTTCTGTGCTGGAGAACTACCAGCAGCCCGACGGCAGCATCCAAGTGCCGGAGGTTCTGCGGCCGTACATGGGCGTGGATGTAATTTCGTAGCGCGAGGCTTCAGCCTCGCCTTCTAATATCCGGGGAGCGGAGAGCAAGCTATCGGCTGGGGATTGGGGATTGAACATGGCACTTAATAATGACCGATATACATACCGGGTGACCTGGACTGACGCTGATGAGGAATATTTAGGGTTATGTATCGAATTCCCCAGCCTCAGTTGGTTGGACAAAACGCCGGAAGCGGCACTCCAGGGGATCAGACAACTGGTAGCAGATGTCGTAGAGGACATTCGCAGTTCTGGGGAAGCAGTACCGGAACCTATTTCGGGTAAAAGGTACAGCGGCAAGTTCATGGTTCGCGTGCCGCCGGAGGTTCATCGCGACCTGGCCATCGAGGCAGCGGAATCAGGTATCAGCCTGAATCGAATCGTCAGCACTAAATTGAACCGTTAGCTCCGGGAACTTCTCTCTTCAGTCCGGTTCTTATACGATGATTGTCTCATCTCAAATCTGAGCAGGATTGGTTCTGCCCATTCTACTTCTTGAAGGAGCCAAAATGGGAATATCACCAAAAATCCGGGAAGATATCCAAAGTCACCTATCACTTTGCATGCCTCCGAAAGATGTTTCCCGTTTTTCGAACTTAAACGGGGCGATAACCGCCATCAAACAAGATGAGAGTTGCTGGCAAGCGCCTTACTCTGTAGCGATTCATGCGTTCTGCCTGAATCAAGATGATGCAACCCTAGATGACAAGTCTTTGCTTCAAGACCTGATCGGCTACTCAATGGAACCTCTTGAGGCATTGCTCCAGTGTATTGGTATCCCTCAGGACCCCGAACAAAGCCGTGTTCTCTTTCACACTAAACTGGCGCTAGGTATGCTATCAATTGCAGATGGTGATGTAAAACGCTCTCAGAGCTTGATGCACCAGGTTGCCAGCACCAAACTCAACAATCTGTTTATTCATGATACATTGATGAGCTATGGCGGGAATCTACCCAATGCCGAGGCAGATACTACGCAAGGGAAATTGCTGGCAGCTTTTGCGATGCTGCCCATACTTGCCAACAAGGACTGGCTAGAACTGCTATATCTCATGATTGAGGCAGCCTCATGCCAGCCCGGGATTACGCCTTTGCAGGAAATGGTTTCATTGCTGATAGACCGCTGGGCTGCTCAATGCGAAGAGGTAGATAACTCGCTTGAGTACGAATCCCCTGACGTTGATTGGATCGGAGTATTCACAGCCGCCGCTGATGTTCTTGCTTTGTGCGAAGAAATCGACTCATCAGCATCTCTACCAAGTGATTGCGAGGAGGCCTCGGCTCAATTCTTGGCTTGGAAGCTCGGCCAGATAGTTGCCAAATCATGCCTGCATCATAGATGGAGCAGTGACCCCTTCAGGGTTTTCAAGGAATTTCTAGACAGCCCGTGGGTGGATTGGGATTACCCGGACAAACACGAAAACTTTCGCCGTTCATTGATACTCGCTCTGGGCCTGTTTTCCGAATCTAAGGGGACGCCTCATTGGCCAGAGGCGCGGGAAATCTACGTCTCGATGTGGAAAAACTCCTATGCAGGCACTTGCCATGGGCTACACCCTTGCGAGATAGGCCCGGATTCTGATATATATTGGGCAATGAGGATAGGCTTTGCAGATAAGATGATCGAGGAGAAACCGTCACAATCTCTCATTACTACCAAGTATGAACTTGAAACCCCAATAACGGACACAGCAGATATGCGCCTGCAATTGATGAAATCACAGCAAGATTCAATCAGAGCCATCCTTGATCGCTTACCGCCAACTAACAGGGAAATCAGACAAGGTTTGGAACATCAGCTACGCAATACGTGGAAAAAGCTTCCCTCAAAGGTGTTCAGCAAACTGGTGAAGGCCGAGAAATTTTTTCGCACCGAAGTTGATGACGATGAAGCCGTGGTCTGTTATGCCAAAACTGTCGAAGCAGTGTTTTTCGAATACTTCGTCCAACCTCTCAAGAGCTACTTGCAAGAAAGGAATCGGCATGGGATAAGTCTCTGTTTCCCACCTCCACGAGGCCGCGAACACAAGAAACTCACTACACTTTCAAGTTCTAGGCCGTCTCTATCCGAGTGGGGAGTGATTTTGAAGATGCTCCTTGAATCGAAAGTATTAACTGACCTGGGAACGAAAGAGCTAAGAGATTTCTTGAGAGAACACTTTGGTATGGAACGTTTGCCTGATCTGCGCCCTTTGTGTGATTCTATTCAAAAGGTTCAGGGATACCGAGGCGGGAGCGCACATTATCGGGAGGCTGAATCAAGATACGAGAATGAGCTCGATGAGTTGAAGGAAATGCGGAAACTTGTACTCGGAATTGGGCAGCCTTCAGTCATTGCACTAATAGTTCAAGACTTCCCCAAACGATCAGAGGAAGCAAACCGATGAAGAAGATTATCCGAAAGAAACTGGTGGGTCGAAGCCAGGCTTACTTCTGGACCAGGGAATGGCAGAAAGCAGAGAAGGAAGCGGACGAGGATATCAAGTCGGGACGAGTCGAAAACTTTGATTCAGCCGAGGAGCTGTTGAAGGATTTGGAATAACACAGAGGCAATCCAGCTTGCTTACAAGCAAAACCGCCGGCAGCACTTTCGACTGACGATTGGATCCGATGCTCCAATATACCCCAGCTTAACCGCATTTTGCCACTATCGGTATCTAAAGCTTGACCGCTCTGGCTGTATAGATATCCGGGATAGCCAGCACCTTTTTAAGGTTAGCCTCTTGCAGAGGCTCATCCAGTGCGAGGATCATGAGGGCTCGTCCCCTGGGCTTTTCCCGCGCCACGTGCATATAGCTGATATTGATATCCGATTCTCCGGTCACTTTGGCTACAGCGGCGATAATCCCGGGCCGGTCCATGTGATCGCTGAAAAGCCAGTAGGAGCTACTGGTGGGAACGATATCAAGCCAGTA
>Ga0265296_1005468_pt1 | contig 10414 bp, 9 predicted proteins | sample MunlanPumphouse1_FD_189073 | JGI IMG/M metagenome (GOLD analysis project Ga0265296, IMG submission 189073) | Groundwater microbial communities from a municipal landfill in Southern Ontario, Canada - Pumphouse #1 | ecosystem: Environmental > Aquatic > Deep subsurface > Groundwater | place: Canada...
TGAATCTGCAATAAAAACTGCTGAAGAGTTTATATCAGTCATAAGACAGCTGATGATAAAATAGTTTGCTGGCCTTGATTAATAATGAATTACCAGAGAAAAGCGCGACGCTGTGGTGAATTGAGAACAAATTTATCCTGCACAGATTATTTTGTCAGAACTTTCTAATTCTCATAAAGATATTTCCATGCAGGCATGACAACTATTTTTTTTCCCTCAACCACAAAATTATCTTCTTGGTTGTGTGTGAGAATGATGCCTTCTTTTAGGCTGAATTTTTTTAGGGCAGCAATCAAACCCCGAATTTCTCGGTCTCTGTTTTCATCGCTCAGTTCAAAACAAGCCTGCATTGCTTGCGTTATCCTGCCCTTTTCTTTAACAATAAAATCACACTCTTTTTGGTCTCGGAAATAAAAAATGTCCTTCCATTTCCTTCTTAGGCATAGGAAGACTGCGTTTTCAAGCATTTTTCCCCTATCTTTTGAGAATGAAACTGAGTTGTGATTTGAAAACCCATTGTCAATTGAGTACACTTTTTTTCGGTTTATTTGCTGCTGTTTGTATGAGTAACTAAAACAAGGAACTGTAAAAATCAGATAAGCATCTTCTAAGTAGGATACATAATCAATAATGCTCTGAACTGATTTTACACCAAACATTTTTTTTAGGGAGTTATACGAAAATTCCTTGCCAACATTGCTTATCAAATACAACACCAGCTTGTTAAGCATATTTGTGTTTTTAATCCCGAATCTGACAGCAATGTCTTTTATCACAACATCTGACAAAAGTTCGTTCAGAATCAATGGATTCTCTTTCTTCAGGTATTCAGGAAAGCCGCCTTTTTGGGAGTACTCATCAAAAGATTTAACTGATGGTTTTTCTTCCGTCATGCTAAGAAATTCTTTATATGAAAATGGAAATAACTCTGTCTGGATATGCCTGCCGGTCAACTTTGTTCCAAGTTCTTTGCTTAGTAATGATGCGTTAGACCCTGTAATCACAACTTTCTGTTTTTTATCAGTCAAAAACCTAACAAATTTTTCCCATTTCTCCACATTTTGTATTTCATCAAAAAAATAGATTCCATTATCTCCATATACCTCCTTGAAAACTTCCTCCAGTCTGCTGAAATCAGGAAGTTCAAATCCATCCAGACGAGGATCTTCAAAATTCACGTAGTATCCTTTTTTGTTTTTCTCAAGCAGCTGACTGAGTAAGGTGCTCTTGCCGCATCGCCGGACTCCCGATATGACCAGTGCAAAAGAATCTTCTATCCGGACTTTTTCTTCTCTTGGAGTGCCTGATCCTATCTGGCGCAGAACTTCTCTTTGAGATTTTATTACTTCTTTTAAGGTTTCTTTAGGTATCATCTTCCTTAGGTATGTTTCTCATGTATATAAAGGTTTCTATTGTGAATAGAAGCTAATTTCTATTGGTAATAGAAACTTCTTTCTATTTAGGATGGAAAATAATGTCATCCTGATAGAAGAAAATAAATCAGAAAGCAGTAAAATACTTCATTCATCCCGACATGTTAACTGGACCAAATATCCACTGAACTAAAGCTGAGAGGCCGAATAAACATTATGCTTTGTTCTCGTTATCTTCAATTTTATTCTGCTGCCAACTTTCTTATCACAATCAAACACAGAAATGCAGCGATCCTTGGCAGCAGCAATCAGCTCATTTCTAAGACGGCCGGGCGACACAAGAACTGCCTCAATAACTTCACCTTTTTTGAAAGGTTTAGGAATCTCCGCTGTTTTTTTGTAGACTCCGGATTTGAAAATTAGTTTCACTTGGTGTTGGGCTTCCATCTTTTCAAGCTTGTTGTAGAATTCATCAAACGATATTTCCTTGCCAGGCTTTCTGCCGAAAGGATAATACAAATAATTCTGGATACCAATAGGAATACCTTTCAGCAGTCCCTGCTTGCCAGCATTAACATTCTTAGCAAATTCAATAAGCTTTGGCATTTCTGCATCGTTTATTTTGGCTACCCAGACAGGAGTAATGATAAGATTTACATCCTGCTTTCCAATGTACTCAATAATCTCAAGAATATGCTTAAGGTTGTATTCAGCACCAGCAAGCTCCTTGGCCTGCTGTTGATCAAGAGAATTAAGACTGATATTAAATTGAGTAAGGCCTGCTGCGATTAATTCGTCTACAAAGCGCTTTGTGAGAAACATGCCATTAGTGCTGATTGAGATTTCTTTTATTTTCGGCATTGCTCTTAGTCCTTTTAGCAGGTCAAGCATGGGTGCATAATATAAGGGCTCGCCCTGGGTGCCGATGTGAATGTTGATATCATTAGCCCTGCAGAAAGTTTCATTTTTCCGTGGACTGCACCCTTGCCTCGCAAATGACTTTTCCACACTGCGTATGGAAAAGTCATCTGCACTCGGCGCCGCATTCCAGGCGGCCCGGGTGCAGTCCACGGAGTTAAATACTTTTTCTGCAGAGCCAATATTGCTATAGTCTTTGATGCTGCAGCCTTTTATCCTGATTATTTTAGCAAGTTCATCAAGAAGGTAGTCACACTCAACAACAAAATCAACAGGCCTGACATCCTCATTAACACTGCAATAAACACATTTAATGTTGCAGCCAGTAATAGGCTTAAGCTCAATAATGTTAGTGCCACGATCAACAATACCAAAAGCAATGTGGCCGAGAAGCGGGATGCCTGAGTTGCGATGAACATATATTGCGGGTTTGCCATTGACACTATTCTTTAGAGTGGCAAAGCCCTTTGACAGAAGGGGGCTGAATTTTCTCTCTGCAGTTGATTGATCAATATCTTTGAACAAAATGTTGCTTTCCTTTAACTCAAACTTGCCAATGCATTCCAGGTCTTTTGGATCAAGATAAAAGCGAAAAATCTTGAGAAAATCAGCACGAATCATCGCAAAGCTACCTTTGCCTTCTTTCTCAAACTTGATGTTTTGGAAGTGGATGATGGCCATGGTTTACTCTTTTGTTCTTTGATTTTTAGCATCTTTAAGAAGCTTTTTCATCTCAAAAACAAATTCTGATGCTCTCAAAAAAGAGGTTTTTGCTTTGTTTTCTTTGGTTTGTTCAAGCATGTTATACTGAAACCTCGAGCGTTTATCAAGCTCTTGAGAATATGAATGCACAAAAGATTCTGCTTTTGCATTTGCTATCTCCAATGCATCATTCTGAATGGATTCATAATTTTCCAGCAGCTCTTTTTTCAGCTTGTCAACTACAAGAACAATCAAAGCTTCGTTTGTTACCTTATGAGCAATTTTATCCTGGGTTTTGTAACCATATTCCAGCAGGATGGCGTTGGCAATATAGAACATTGAGTAATATGCTGTGACTATAACCCATAGATGCGGTTTGAGGTCGCTTTGCATCAGAAGATTTGATGTTCTTAATGAAAGGTCAGCGTTTTCAATGTATTTTTTTTGGGCTAATTCATTTTTTTCTTTTTTTAGAAGACCTTCATTTAAGTAACGCGTGAAGTTTAACTGTGCTTCATCTTTTCTTTTCTGGTTAATCATGATATCAGCTCATAATATTGTTCAATGCCATACAAAATGATGTTGTTATTCATTGCTTGGGAACCGATAGTTATTTCTTTTGAGTTTTTCATAGCTTTAAAATCTGTTTCCCGAAAAATATTAGTATGGATTTTTATGGGCAGAGTGCCTGCGATGTTTTCTATTTCTTTTTCAGCTTTTTCTTCTTCAGAATCTGGAACAATAAACAAAAGATCAATATCAGAATGTTTTGTTTGAGTCTTTTTTGCATAACTACCAAAAACTAATAAAACAAAAAACTTTGATTTCAGGCCTTTAAATGAATCAAAAAGTATTGAAAGGTTTTTGTTCTTAAGCAATTCCTCTCTTCTAAGATGTTCTGCCTCAAATATTAATGGGTGAATTTTGTTAATAAGTATAACTCGGTGAGATTTGCCCAAAGGTTGAATGTCAATCACCTTTATTTTTGAAAGCCGCATCACTATATTATGTGTATTTTTGTAATCTTTTTTTAGAAGAAGAGCAAGTTGGTTGATGCTTAGCTCTTTTTCCTTGTTTTGCAATAATGATTTAATAACATCAACTTCTTTGTTCCTCATGTAGGTATCACCATAATATTATGTAAATATGTACATATTTATAAAGTTTTCCGTTGTTGCAGGAGAAATTTAAAAGGTATTTAGCTATTTCGGCCCTTTGATAGATAGCTTCTTTTTTTCTTTTTCAGGATTTTCCAGATAATTCTCATTTGAAATTATCGGCATTTTTAACTCTTTCTCAGTTTCTTTTCGCGCATTACCTGCAATTCTACCACCACGCACCGCGGCATCTTTAACTTGAGGATAACCTTGTTTATTTTCGGTTCTTGTTATTTCGGTTGAAACTCTTTCACCAAGCATTGAAAAAATCAGTTCCAAATCATTCATATGGTCCCGCAAGTTTTCTTTTTTAAGACCTTTGAATTTTGCATAATCGCTTGGAGTCATTCCGAAAGTGGCTTTACTTATTTCGGCAGTTAAGATGGCAAATTCTTTTTCTGTTTTTACATCTCTCTTTTTCCATTCGTCTGTCAATTCGTCTCTTATTGCAATACCTCTCGCTCTTTTTTCTATCCAATTATCAGAGTATCCTTTGGCTTTGTAAATATCTTTCATACGTTTTTGTGCTAATTCCGGATTCTGAATTTCCTGAACACGTTCATAACCAACTTGTGCCAGCCATTGCTTGAAAGGTTCAGCTTTTGGAGAAGGGATGGATTGAATAATTCTAAATGCATTTTTTGTATTGACGCAATCAGTCAGATATGACTTTTCGTCAGAAGACATGAGTTTCAGTTGTCCGATTTTTTCGGACAACTCAAAACCTTCATCATAAAGCTTAACTTTAAGATCAGACCAGTACTTTCTTGACCTGTCTGATTGAGTCAGAGCTGCAATTATATCAACTACTGAGAACCACCATTCATCTTTAAACCAAATTCTTCTTATTTGTTTTCCTTCAAAAACAACAAGAGCTTTATTTTGTTTATTATTTTTCATTAACATAAGAAAACATTCCTCCTATATAAATCTCACGCGTAGTTGTTCAGTGGCCAGTGATTAATGCAGCAATCATTATTTCATAACTTTTTTAATATTAATCAGAAATTTTGTTGCATTATTTATAGATTCGTGTGCAGGTTCTTTGTTTGCATCTGGCAGAGTTTTATAGGTAAATTCTCCTCTTTTTTCTTTTTCTGAGACAAATAATTCGAGCAGGAAATCCGCTCTAATAATAGTTGATTGATAAATTTTAAGAAGTTCTAAGTCTAGCTTGCCATTAATTATGAAGTAATTCGCAAATGCGTCTAAAGTTGCTTTGTGAACATTGGGAGTTTTTGTTTCTATTTTTGAGGTCATCAAAAGTGCCTTGGCTGCAAAGAAAACTGCATAATAAGCATGAGTAATTGCTCCGCTGTAGAATGTGTCGGTTTCCAAAAGATCAAATTCTCTTTTTAGCCTCACATCACTTGAAATTTTGAACACTGCTTCAGCGTGTTTAAGTTCATTTTCCGCTCGCAAAAAATTGAGTTTTATCATTGCTTGATCAGGATAATCAATTACAATTATGCTTTTCTTTTGTTTCTGCTCTGCAATCACTTCCCTGAGTGCTTCTTTATTGCTGAGGTAATCATATTTTGGTTTGTAGACCATTTCTAATCGCCTCTTTTAATATTTGATAATATGCTTCGGCACCATAAACCAGAAGATGTTTTCTGAATACTTCTTTGCCAAAATTCTCCTCATCATCAATAAGCATATCGATAAATTCTTTTTTTGTAAAAATGTGGTTTTCTACTGGTATGCTTGAAAGCCGTGTGGCATCCTTAATATAAGGCATTATTTCCTTTTTTGCAGCAATATCAGATATTATTATAATCAAGTCAAGGTCTGATTTATGTGTTTGGCGGCCAGTTGCATAACTTCCTGAGATAAGAAGCGTGAAGTAAGGACTTTTTTTGGATATTTTTTCGACAATTTCAATAAGCAGATCATTTATTTCAGCAGGGCATTTTTCAGAATAATTTTTCATATCAAGCAAAGAGAGATATGCTATTGTTCTTGGGCTGGAGAGATTTATTTTGATAACCATTGTCTTACCAGCTTTATTAATAATAAGAATTGATCTGCCAAGTTTTGCAACGGATTTGTGCGTCCAGTTATATGATTTTTTGTCAAGGGCTTTCATAAGTTCGCGCATTGTGTATTCTTTTAGAATGTTTTTTCTATACAAATCTATTATTTTTTGTTCTTCTTTGTGGATTTCCATTCTATACCTCTAAAAGGATAATATTATCCTTTGTAAAGTACAAGTATTTAATAAATGTTTGGATTTTGCGATGCAATAATTGTATCTAATGTATGGCTCTGTAGAAAGTCTCAATTTATTAGTGGACTGCACCCTTGCCTCGCAAAACATTTTTCCACCACGATGCGGGGAAAAATGTTCTGCACTCGGCGCACGGTTCCCGGTGCTGCGGGTGCAGTCCACCATGTTAAAGACTTTTTCTGCAGAGCCCTAATGTATGACTTGTTTATATATCTCACAGCCAAATGTCCAGTGGCCAGTGAAACGAATTAGAAAGATTCCGAAAAATGGCAGAAGTATTTCAAGATTTGAACAAATTTAAAGAATAAGAAAAAAAAGAAAAAAAGTTTTTGTGTTTAACTTGAGACAACTTTTACTTCGCCGTCATCAGTCACAGTTGTGACGATTGCTTCCTTTGCTCCACTTGGTAGCAATGCTAGCTTTCCGCCTGCAACTGCTTTAGCTGCTCTCTTGGTATCAAGGGCACTTGCTCCTGCTACTAGCATAGCAACCTTTCCGGTTGAGTGCTCAAATAGCTTGACTGTTGCCTTGCCTACCTCGAAGTTAGCTGCACAATTAGCTGGGCTTCCCATCAACTTAGCTGCAACGGTGTTAGCACATGGGCCACCAACAACAATCAAGTTGTAGTTCTGGTAGGTGTCAAGCACTTCTGTGTCAAGCTTAGCTGCGCCAACTGAGATCTTCTCAATTGTAACAGATTGGGTTCCGCCAGTTGTTGTGGTCACTGCAGCGGTTGGTGCCAAGAAGACGCCAAAAGTTGACTGTGTTGCAGGGGCATACATTTCAACCCTTGTTGTTGAACTGGTGTCTGAGTTGTATTTCATAAAGGTACCAAATGGTGTTAACCCTTCATTATCGTAACCGCTGTTTCCAATCAAACTAAAACTGGACATTGCAGCAGCTGCATTAGCAGACCCGCCACTATATTCGCTCACATACCAAGGACTAATTGGTAAGTACAAATCATTGCCGGCTCTTGAATTGATGAAGGTTGCGTTTACAAATACAACACCATAGTCATGTGGTGAACCACCAGTGTATGATGTCTTTTCTGTTAAGTTTAAGATAGTTGTGTAGTTTGTTGCGGTTGCAGAATCACTACTTAAACCCTCAGCACTAGTGTTCATGATTGACAGCTTGGCATCATTGTTCAAATATATCTCATTAGTCATTCCTGCTGATAGAGATATAGTTGATGCACTGGCGTCAGTTACTGGTGCGGCGGTAAATGAATAACTATTTCCGTCATATACCATTGTTCCAGTATAGTCTGTGCCAGAATATGTCCATGTCTGCGTTGCGCCTCCTTCAGCAGCATCCTGAATTCTAAGGCTGGTGCTTGAGTTAGCTATGCTTGTCAATCTCAAAACGTGCTGGTATTCACCATTGCCAAGAATGAAGTATTGGTTTGGATAAATTGACTCACTGTTTTCCATGTGAATTTGGTGGTCACCGTTTGATATAAGCAAAGCTCCGCCATCGGTGTTGTTTGCTTTAAACATATCCATTGAGTACTTCAAGCCTGTTTTTGCAGTGAACTCAACTCGTATTTTGTCCTCTGCGCTTGGTAGGACTTTCAGATAGCTTTTTGTTGATGCGTCAAGTGCTTCATCTGCTCCTGCAAATTGCATCTTCCATCCTCCAAAGACCGGGTCAAGTATGCTGTCACCAGACTTAAGAACCTTTTTTTGAGGGTACATATTATAAGGTGTGGTTTCAACAGCTATCCTGGATATTTTTCCATCTGATGCAGTGAATACTACTTTTGTACCATCAACTGAATCAGTTCCTGATGATCCTTTGGTTACTGCTTGACCATGTTCTAGCACTAGTTTATTTGAACCAAGGAATACTCTAACTCCTCCGCCACCAACTGGTTGGGTGTAGGCAAAGATATCCTTAACATACAGTTTTTGGCCGCCTAGTGTTGTTGTCAAGCCTTGTGTTACAGTTGCTGATTCGCCGTTCACTTTTATTGTTGCTGTTGCTACTGTTGCTTGGGTGTTTACACCAATAACTTCAATTGTGACATCTGAGCTGCCAACATTGATTGTTGATGTTTCTCCAGCGCTAAATGTCTGATCAATTGCTGAGCTATACAAGGTTAATTTTTCATTGCCTGCGGTAGCCACGATTTCTGAATTAGTGTCAGAAATAGTGTATTCTTTACTAAACAATGTTATTGTCTTTCCCATTATATTAGTCATATTTGGTGCGCTTGGAAAGTCAATTGTTGTGTTGATGGTTCTTGCAGTTGAACTAAAGTCTAAGTACAAAACCGGTCTGTCAGTTTCTGGAGTTGATTTTCCGAATACAACGGATGGCGAACTTGTACCTGTGTTCAAACCAGGTGAAATCTGAAGGTTGTACTTGAAAACAGTTCCTTCTTTGTCTGTCAGAGAACCTTGTTTCAATAAACTTGGCAGGTCTGATGATGTTACTGCAGTTTTGACTGATGCCAAGAGGTCTCCATAGTGCAATGGGGATGATCCTGTCTCAATCCTTGCACTGTTTTCCATCGTTGTTTTACCGGTTGATGCTGTTGTTACAACCTGCTTCATTGAGTACTGCAGGCCTGCTGCAATGTCAATTGCTCCGATAACATCGGATGCTGCTGCTGCATTACCTACAATTAGTAGGCCGTCATACTTGCCGTTCTGTACAAATGGGGCAGGGTATGATTTCAGATCTGCAGCCATAGCTCCCATTAGTGTTGCGCCAAGCATAGTTGCTCCTGCGCCTATAGCTACCACTTTTTTAATGGCGTTTCTAAATTCCATTTCAACACCTCCTTAGTGTGTTTGTTTTTTGTTTTCTTTGCCATTTAGATAAGGACTCTAAGCCTAACATGCTTAAGTCCCTATAAACCTTATATTCTCCTTCAAAACAAGGGGTAGTATATAAAGGTTACTGCATTCTAAAAGCTTTTTATCGCCTTAAAAACGCTATAAAAATGAAGATACAATTCCTCTTTTTAATATATACTGTTTGTTTTGGTTTCAAACATAAAGTCTACCTGAGTGTTATGTCAGGTTTTTACAGATACCTCCTAAGTATTGAAGCATGGTATATAAAGATTTCGCAAAGCGGTGTTCGAACAATTCCTGGTTTATTGTTATAAAGTCTAAACCTCTAGTATTCACCTATATTGGTGCGTTATCACTTGAAAATAAAGATTCCTGCCAGGGTGTTGTTTTTGAGTCTTTTGAGTAAAAAATCGTTGTGGTTTAGGACGAATGTAGGGTAATCAAATAATTCAGTTATATTCAAATATTATGAAATAATTGCGGCTACTTCACAACATTCTGAAATTATTACAATTAAATCAAAAAAGTAAGAATAATTTACAGCAGTATAATTGCTATTTTGGACAAAAATTGACGTCAAAAATGAGTGACTGGATGAACAAACCATAACTCGCCATTTATTTCTCAATTATCTCCTTTGTTTTGGTAATGATTCTTTTGACTAGCGCTAATTGTTCATCATATAGATTCTCTTTAAGGCTTAAACTTGTTCCATATTGATATTGCTCTCTAATTTCAACAATGGTTTGTTCACTATGATCATTTCTACTCTGAAAATCATAAATTTTTGCAAGCAAATCTCTGTCAAAGTCTATATTTCCATCCTCAATTAAGGTGGCGATTAACGCAAAAGTGCACTCCTGATTCCTGGATTCATAACCAAATTTAGCTGCAATGGCCAATAAACAATGATACGTAGCATAAAATGCTGTACTGGCACTTATATCTGAGAAATTTCCTTTTTTTAGGTAAATTGTAGCTTCTATGTAATGCTCTGCTTTTATTACATGTTTCTTTGCCTTATCCTTATCTGCAGGCATTATTATGAAACCTCTGTGCGTGTCTCCATTCTTAAGCTCTTTTTCAGCTTTCTTCAAGCAACAATTCATTTTGTTTTGTGAATGGCTCATCTTTTTATCAAAGCAATCAGCTTATCTTCTCCAATTACCGCAACGCCTTTTATTGCTGCCAGCAATGCCTTGTCCTCCTTTTTGATGTTTGAAATGA
>Ga0265296_1005473_pt1 | contig 10407 bp, 9 predicted proteins | sample MunlanPumphouse1_FD_189073 | JGI IMG/M metagenome (GOLD analysis project Ga0265296, IMG submission 189073) | Groundwater microbial communities from a municipal landfill in Southern Ontario, Canada - Pumphouse #1 | ecosystem: Environmental > Aquatic > Deep subsurface > Groundwater | place: Canada...
TTTCCGGTACGACCTGTTATCTTCAAAGCATATAATAGAAGATATAATTGGGAAAGAAGTCAAAATTTACAGGGCTCCATCGTGGTCAATATCGCCGGATACCCTTTGGGCGTTAGAAATTTTAGAAGAAGAAGGGTTTACATGTGATTCAAGTATCTATCCCTTTAAAAATCCGCTTTACGGTATAAATGGGGCGCCAGTTTTGCCATTTCATCCGGTAATTAATGGTAGGAAGCTTAAATTGATAGAATTTCCACCAACTGTTTTAAAAGCAGGTAAAATAAGTGTACCTTTTGCCGGGGGGCTATATTTAAGAATATTCCCTATTTGGTTTATTTCCTGGGCTATGGCTAAAATAAACAGGCAAAGACCCGGTATGGTTTATATCCACCCTTGGGAGACAGACATAGGTCAGCCTAAACTTAAGGCGCCATTAATAAATAAAATGACCCACTATATAAATCTGAATACAACAGTAAGTAAGCTTGAAGAACTATTGAGGCATTTTAATTTCGTCCCGCTGGGTGATCTAATAGATGAAGGAATTTTCCCCTCACTTCCGGTTTTGTAATTATTAAATTCTTAGAAAGCCCCTTGGGTATTAAATGAAATGAAGAGATTTGTGTTGACCAACATTAATAAATTTTATAATAATAATAATAACCGCTTTCAAGGGGCTGTAAGCGCGGTTATTATTATTAATCTTGTTTTGGCTGTAACAGCTCTTCTTAAGGATGTTTTTACAGCTTCCTACCTGGGCACCTCGTCACAGGCGGACGCTTTTTTGCTTGCTTATTTTCTTCCTGATATGGCCGGCAATAATATATTGGCCAGCTCCATTGGTATTGCCTGTATCCCGGTTTTTTCCAGGCTGTTAACGTCAAAAGATTCTTATCGCATGATTAAAAGTATAACAAGTATCTTTTTATACTTTACGATATTTTCATTATTGCTTTTGGTTTTTTCTATCTTGGCAAAGGACTTAATAATAAGAAATCTGGGGTCTGGTTTAGATGTAAGCACAAGAATTCTTTGTACTAAATTGTTTGTAATAATGCTGCCAATTCTGGTGGTTTACCCCATTATAGCTATAGGTACAGCGGTCATGCAGGTTTACAACAGATTTATTATTCCTGCCCTTGCCCCGGTAGTTTTTAACTTGTTTTTTTTAAGCGGGTTACTTTACGGCTATTTTTTGGTAAAACCCCTCCAAAAGGGAGTTTATGCAATTTCAGTCTCCATTTTAGTTGGGGTAATGGCCATGATAACATTAATCTGGGGTTCTTTAAAAAAACATCATGTTAAGATATTGATGTGGCCGAAAATATCTGAATTTTTCAGGCCTTCAGCAGATGTAAAAGATATTTTTAAAACCTTTTTTCCCTATGTGTTAATTTTGATGTCATCACAGCTTGTATTCGTTGTAGAAAGGTACCTGGCATCTAACCTGGGGGTGGGTACAATTGCCGGTTTGAATTACGCGTTCAGGCTGGCGCAGTTTCCCTTGTGGGTATTTGTCTCAGCGGTAAGTGTTGTCGCGTTTCCCTCCATGTCCAAGGCGACCGGGATGGGAAGGCTGGAGGAATTAAAGGGCACTCTAAGTAAGTCTCTGCAACTGGTATTGATTATAACGCTTCCGTTGACTATCTGCCTTTTTGTGCTACGTGTGCCTATTGTATCGATCTTGCTCCAAAGAGGATCTTTCGAAGCTAATTCTGTTCAGATAACAGCCGGAATACTGGCCGGTTATGCCCTTACTGTGGTGTCGCAGGGTTTTGTAATTATTTGTATTAGGGCCTTTCTTGCAATAGACCGGGTATTAGTTGCTTTGTTAGTTGCTATTGTCTCGTCCGGAGTAAATATAATTTTTGATATTTATTTAGTAAAAGTAATGGGTTCGGCTGGCCTGGGTTACGGTGCGGCGGCAGGCGCCCTGGTTAATTCCATGATTATTGTTTTTCTTCTGAACAGGACCTTGGAATTGGGTATAAATAAGCGCTTAAGTGTTTTTATGAAAATAGTGGCCGCTAATATACCGGTTTTACTGGTTATGTGGCTGTTTTATAAAGTTTGGTATTTTGTAGAACCAAATGGTGGATTTGTTAGGGTAGGATACGCCTTTGGAGTAGTTGCGGTAGGCTTGCCTCTTTACCTTGCATGTTTACGGCTCTTAAGAATTAAAGTAATGGATACTTTAAATAACCTCATTTAAGCTGGGGGGAACAGAACGTGGAAAAGGCTGACTGTTTAGTCATAATCCCCGCATATAACGAAGAAGAAAACGTTGGGAAAGTTTTGGAAGATATCCGCAATTTAAAAATCGCATTGGATATTGTTGTTATTAATGACGGCTCAAGGGACAAAACCGAGGCTGTAGTTAGGGAAGCAGGGGAGAAAGTAATTAATCTTCCCTATAATCTCGGGTACGGCGCGGCACTTCAAGCAGGGTTTAAATATGCGGTTTCAACGGGGTATGAATACGTCGTTCAATTTGACGCCGATGGGCAGCACGATCCAAAAGATATATTAAAAATTTTTCATAAGCTGCGGACGAGCGACTGTGATATTGTGATCGGGTCACGATTTTTGGAAAAAAGTTCTTTCAGGACCGGCGCCTTAAAAAAAATAGGCATATCTGTATTTAGATTTTTAATAAGAATGACTACAGGAGCCAAAATTACAGATCCCACATCGGGGCTGCAGGGTTTGTCAAAACGTGTGTTTAATTATTATGCTGTAATGGGTAACTACCCCGAAGATTTCCCGGATGCGGATACCTTGATAAACATGATATTGTTAAATTACCGGGTCAAGGAAATTCCTGCCCATATAAAGAATAGAAATTCAGGAAAGAGCATGCATACAGGCATTAAGACAGCTTTTTACTTTATTAAAATGCTGGTCAGTATACTGGTTGTACTGCTGAGAAAAAAATCAAAAGTGGAGTGCTTAAAAAATGAGTAGTGTATTGAAGTTGTTTATATTGGTACTGGGAGTTGTTTTTGTTGTAGCAGTTGTATTCCTCTTGGTAAAAAGAAGGATTAATGAACGAAACTCCCTACCCTGGCTGGCAGGTTCCCTGGTAATCTTAGTTCTTTCGGCAGTGCCGGAGCTCCTTGATTTTTTAGCCCGTATCACTGGCATAGATTATCCGCCCGCCCTGCTTTTTTTGCTGGCAACTCTAATTATTCTATTTATATTGTTATACCAGTCAATACAGATTTCTGTTTTACAGGATAAATGCCGTGAACTTGCACAACACCTGGCTATAATTAATTCATCAGGCGAAAAAACAGTGCATGAGAAAAGAGGAAAAATGTGCATGGCGAAACAGGAGATCGCTGCGACCTGTGAAACAGAGGAGGCGCTTAGGGAAACGTATGATAACCGCTCAGATTAAACTTTGGCTCAATAAAGCTTTGGGTTTTTTTTACTATATAACTTTAAGTCTGAATTTGGTATATATTCTAGTTTTTTTACTGGCGCTGCTAATATTGCTGGTGTTTTTATTGATCTATCAAAAAAGAAAGACCAGCTTGTTAAAAATACAATCTGAGACTATCAACAATGTCCTTGCAAATCTTCAGCCGGCAAAAGGACTGGAAAATAATTTATTAGATTTCCTGAGATTGATTATTCCTCTTATCAAAACAGACGGTTACTATTTCTACCTGCTTGAGCAAAAAAGCAACAATTACCTACTGAAAGCGGTATACCACGTTGAAGACGGCGACGGCCGGATAGCTCCAAGCTACAGCGGCCTTGTACCGTACAAAAAGGAAAAATACAGCCCCCCACTGGGCATTTCCGCCGATCAGCGGCCCGAAAAAATTTCTATTATAAAAGATGGCGAGGTACCTTTTTTAGAAATACAGGTTAGGGGAGGATCCGGGCTGATAAGAGTCGGACCTGTTCGTCATGTTTTAAAAAAAACCATAGAGCTTTTGGAGTACCTGTCCGAAAAAATACAGCCTGCCTTGGAAATAGTGCTTAAAATTGAAAAAATGAAGAGTCAGGTGGAATCATTTTCTGCCTCAAGTCAGGCCATACGTTCTCTCACCAAATCCATCTTTGATCTTGACGGTTCTCTTTCTACAATAATGGGTTTAAGTATTAAAATTGTGGACGCGGCAGGCGGCTGCTTTTTGTTTAAAGGCAACGATAGGATGGAAGTTGCAGCAATTTCCGGGCTGGGGAAAGAAACAAAAAATCTTTTCCTGGCTGATCAGGAAACCCAACACCTCTTGCATAAACTGGCGGAGGATGGCAATTTCATGGCTTTAACCAGGGAAAGCAAGGATTTCTTTAGTATACCCCCTTATTTTGCGGCTACCGGAATGGAAATGATTCTTCTTCAGAAAGTTTCAGGAGGAACAATTAGCGGAACCGCAGTTTTATGGCATAACAGGTCTGGTGTGATAGAGCCGCACAGGGTTTCCGCCCTTCAGGTGCTAATTAGAAGAATGGGGGACACCCTGGACAGGCAGTTAAAATTCAAGGAATTATCCGACTCTTACCTCGATATGTTAAAGATGCTGGTGTTAACGGTTGATAATATTGATTCATATACAGTAGGACACTCAGAGTTAATCTCTAATTACGCGGGCATTATTGCCAGGGAAATGAAGTTAAGCGATAAGGACATTAAAGAAATAATGCTGGCGGGATACTTACACGACGTGGGCATGCTGGGACTTTCCGGTGATATTCTGTTTAAAACAGATGTATACACGGATTTAGAATTTGAAACCATGAAACTGCATGCGGAGGTAGGAGCTTCCATAATAGAGTCAACCATCTCGAATAATAAAATTGCTTCATATATCAGGTATCACCACGAACGTTGGGATGGTTTTGGTTACCCCGGGATCTTAAAGGGAGAGGATATTCCCCTTGGAGCAAGGATCCTTACGGTAGCTGATATGTTTAATGCCAAACTTACCGGACGTAAGTACAGGGAGCCCGCAAATTTTGAAAGGGCTGTTTATGATTTAAGCGCGGTATCGGGAACGCAGCTCGATCCAAGATTAATTGAGTTATTGATCGGCTGGTTCAGAAAAAAACAGGAAAACCCGTCAAGAAAGGGCCGTTCCCTCGGGATATGCCATGAAATGAGATGCTGTCCGCCAAATATATCAAGGCATTGTCCAGCCTATAATAAAGATGTTAACTGTTGGGAAATAGAAGGCACCAATTGTTTGGCTCATGGAAATATATGTGCTTCATGCATGGTGTACACCGAATTTATATACAGGACCGGAAAAACTATCCGTTAACCGGAGGGTATAGTGGAAGTGGACTGGCTGAACAGGTTTAACGCGGCAAAAAATTATGCCCTTTATTATGGTGACGGTAGGGATAATGAATTATCCAGTTTTGATGTGGCTATCGTAGAGCCGGGGGGGCAAAGTCCGGAATCCGTCCGCAGGATGCAGGATGCAGGCGCCTTGGTTCTAGGCTATTTGAGTGTATCGGAGATACATCCATCGATGGATGAATTTAAGCTGCTGGACTACAGCGACTTTTTATGTATAAATGGGCGCCCTCTTGTTAACCGGGAATACAGTAATTACCTGGCAGACCTTCGTTCAAAACGCTGGAATGATATACTGCTGTACAAATCCGGTCATATATTGCATAATTTGGGATATGACGGGTTGTTTCTGGATACAATAGGCAATGTGGAGTCAGGTGATCTTGCGGTATCGTTAAAGGACTCGCTTCTAATAGCTGCAGCCGATATTGTACGGAAAATAAGAGCCATATTCCCTAACCATATCATAGTACAAAATTGCGGTCTGGAGAATCTCTGCTTTTTAACGTCAGGGTATTTAAACGGTATTTGCTGGGAGAATCCGAATTTTGAAAACCCGGCCGGCATGTTATGGGCCAAAAATATAGTTAGTAATCTTGTAAAGTTAAAGGATAGATACGGTTTAAAAATATTTATACTTCTCGAAGAAAAGGATAAAGCCGGCGCCGGCGCCCCTGACGCAGCGACTGAAAGAAATTATCAGATGGCGCGAGAGGTTGCAGAACTCAACAGATTCCTTCTATATAGAGCTCCTTATAGATACGTTGGCGGTGTTAACCTGCCGGCGGAGTTTGACAGGGATACTTAAATATTCTCAAATGTTTACAATAGTTTTTCCTGTTTGTTCACTGCCAGTTTGATGCCGCCGCCAGTCAGTTCAGCAAAAAACTCTTTCAAACCGGGAACATCCCGGGGGTCCTTCAACTCGCTGTTCTCGTGTGGTTTCTCCGCTGCCAGTTTGCCCCCGCAAATCTAATCCTTTCTCCTGTCTTAACTTGGCATCCCATAGCCCTGGAGATATGAGAGAGGAGATAACATGATGAAACGCTGGCTGATAATCCTGATAACGCTAATTATTCTGACCAATATGTTTTAAAAATAAATTAATGAATAAAAAAAGAGACATATCCCAGTTTTCATTATAATAGTGGGATAAGCACAAGCAGCAATAATAAGAACAAGCTTGAAGCGCTGAAATACGCCAGCATACTAAACACCTCACTTTGAAGTAGTTTTGCTCAGATTCTTTGAAGACGGGTGAAAATCTTGCATACGCCGATTGTATTTTGCTGGCATAAAAGAAATTTTTGGTTTCAGGCGCAGGAAAAATGAGAATAATGACGAAATATAATTAAACTATTTAAACCTGGAGGGTCTTTATGGCTGAGCAGGAATCCCGGGTGGAGGTTGAGATCTTTGGTGAATACTATACCTTGAAAGGGGATGGCACCAAGGAAGAGATTCAAGCGCTGGCCCAGTTCGTCAACCGGAAAATGAAACAACTGGCAGACCGTAACACCCGGTTGTCAAAATCCCAGACAGCCGTATTGGCCGCGCTGAACATTGCAGACGAATTAAAAAAGCTGCGGGAAGAACATGAAAACCTGGTTAGAATGCTGGAGCCTGAAAAAAAGGAAAGCAAAAAGAACTCATGAATGAGAATTCATGAGTTCTTTAATGTGGGGAATATTAGTTTTAAGGGGCTGTTTACTGGATGAAAAACGAGGAAGTGGCCTGGGTTTTTCATGATCTGGCCGATTTATTGGAGTTCAAAGGGGAAGTTTTTTTCAAGATCCGCGCTTACAGAAACGCTTCCAAAGTTTTGGCCGGCCTTGATGAGCCGCTGGAGGAGATCCGGCAAAGAGGGGGACTGGCCAAAATACCAGGTATCGGCAAGAACATCGCCGCCAAGATTGATGAGCTTCTTTCCACAGGCCGGCTGAAAAAGATGGAGGAGCTTTTAAAAGAGATTCCGCCCGGACTTCTGGATATCATGTCCCTGCCCGGGATCGGCCCGAAAAGGGCTGGCCTGCTCCTGTCTGGTCTGGGGATTACCAGCCTTGACGAATTGTCCAGGGCAGCCAGACAGGGCCGGGTAAGGGGACTTCCGGGGATGGGTGGCAAAGTTGAAAAGGACATTATCAGATATATTGAAATGCGGGAGGACAGGGGAGATCGTATACTGCTGGCTATGGCCAGGGATTTGGCCGGTGAGTTCGCCTCGTTTTTAAAGAAACTGCCGGGAGTGGCCAGGGTCGAGGCCGGGGGAAGCGTGCGCCGCTGGCGGGAGACAGCCGGTGACATCGATCTGGTTGTCGCAGCCGGTGACCCGCAGCAGGTAATTGAGGCGGCCGCGAGTTGCTCCATGGTCATAGGGGTGCTGGAAAAAAATGCACACAGGACTCGTTTGCAGGCCCATTGGGGTATCGTCGTGGACCTGCAGGTTGTGCCGGAAAAGCAGTTTGCCCTGGCCTTATTTTTAAACACCGGGAGTCATGCGCACCTCCAGCGGCTGGAGCCCTTACTGGCGGGTACTGGTGTCAATTTTGATCCGTCATCCCTGGTAGAAAGTGAGGCTTTCAGTGATGAGCGGGAGATTTACGCCAGACTGGGTTTGCCATTTATCCCTCCCGAACTGAGGGAGGACCGGGGTGAGGTGGAGGCCGCCGCGGCAAACAGCCTGCCCCGCCTGGTAGAGCTGGGTGATATTAAAGGAGACCTGCATATGCACACCGTCTGGAGTGACGGAATCTGCACCATAGAGCAGGTGGCGGCCCGCGCCAGGGCAAAGGGCTACGAATATATCGCGCTGACAGATCACTCCCAGTCTCTTAAAATTGCCAGGGGCCTTTCCCTGGAAAGGCTCAAAGAACAGCACCGGGAAATCCGGTCACTCAATGAAAAAACGGATGATATCCGCCTCCTTACCGGCATTGAAGTTGATATCCTGCCCAGGGGCGGCCTGGACTGCCCCGATGAAATCCTGGAGGAGGTGGACCTGGTGGTCGCCTCGGTGCACAGCGCTTTTAAACAGGACCGGGAAACCATGACCGCCCGGATTATATCCGCGGTGGAAAATAAAAATGTTGATATTATCGGGCACCTGACCGGCAGGCTGATCGCCCAGCGGGAAGGATACGCCGTTGATGTGGAGAGGGTGTTGGAAGCGGCTGCCAGCTGTGGTACTATATTAGAGATAAATTCTTCTCCGGACCGCCTGGATTTGAATGACCTGAACGCCCGCAGGGCTGGGGATATGGGCATAAAGATGGCCGTGAACACCGACGCCCACGACCTGAAAAGGATGGAGGAAATGATCTACGGTGTGTCGGTGGCGCGGCGGGCCTGGCTGGAGCCGGATGATGTGGTCAATACCATGCCCGTGGAAAAACTGGTGAAATTTTTGAGGAACAGATAAAAGCAGGTGTTATAAGGTTGCCGGAAAAATTACCTCCTCTTAAATGCCTGGCAGTCGCGAAGGAGATCCTGCCCCGATCTTTTTATGCCAGGGATACTGTGACTGTGGCCAGGGAACTGCTCGGTGGCATCCTGGTCAGTGATCATCCTGAAGGGATTTGCGCCGGCAGGATCGTGGAAACCGAGGCGTACCTCCAGGGGGACCCCGCCTGCCATGCCTCACGCGGCATGACCCCACGTAACAGGGTAATGTTTGGACCGCCGGGCCATGCTTATGTTTATTTCATATATGGGATGTACTACTGCTTTAATGCTGTCACCGCCGCTGAAGGGGTGGGGGAAGCTGTTCTGATCCGGGCGCTCGAGCCACTGGCAGGGGTACCTCTGATGCGTGCCAGGCGGGGGCGGGAAAGGCTGGCCGAGCTGTGCGGCGGCCCGGCCAGGCTGGTGCAGGCGCTGGGCATTACCCGCCAGCACAACGGCGCCGACCTTACCGGCGGCACCCTGTATGTGTGCGGAGGCGGCAGCCCAGGGGAAAGAATTGTAACCACGACCCGGATCGGCATCAGGGAGGGCGGGCAGCTGCCGCTGCGTTTTTACCTGGAGGGAAATGTCTATGTGTCAAGGAAGTAAACCGTCCCCCTGTCTCATCCATTGGAATGTCTGGATGAATCCGGGTGTACATAGAAAGGAGATAAAATATGAAAATAAAAGAAATATACCAGCTGGCTATTGAAAAGGGCAAAAGCAAGGACCCTCGCTCACCGGAAGCGGTGCAAAAGCTATTAGAGAAAGAAAATAAGCTTTACAATGATATGAAGGAAGACGAAAAAAAGGAATATGATCCGGACAGATTGTTCAACCCTTACGGTGACACCAGAGTCCTCTTCGGTGATCCTGAGCAGGAAGTTGCCAGGGTGCTGAGCGGAGTGGATATGGAAACCGGTGAGGTGCTCCTGGCGGACAGGATATCGCAACGCGGCGCGAAAATCGACCTGATCATAGCTCACCACCCGGAAGGCAAAGCCATGTCCGCTCTCTACCAGGTAATGAGCCTGCAGGAGGACATACTGGCCAAGTTCGGTGTGCCGATCAACGTTGCTGAAGGGATTATGGCCTCCCGTATCAGTGAAGTCAAACGGGGTCTGATGCCTTTAAACCACAACCGGGCGGTAGATGCGGCCAGGCTCCTGGGTATTCCCTTAATGTGCGTGCACACACCGGCCGATAACCTGGTAAATGATTTTATCCAGAGCAAGATGGACGCTCAGAAGCCCGAGACGCTGGGCGACGTGGTGAAAATGTTAAAAGAGATCCCTGAATGCGCCGAGGCGGTGCAATATAACGCCGGACCGGCCATCGTCCTGGGGAGCAAGGAAAGACGTGCCGGCAAGATCATGGTGGATATGACCGGCGGCACCAGTGGCTCGGAAGACGCCTACGCCAGGCTGGTGACCGCTGGTGTGGGCACCCTGATTGTGATGCATATTGGAGAAAAGCACCGTAAGGAAGCGGAAAAAAATCATGTGAACGTAATCATTGCCGGGCATATGGCCAGCGACTCGCTGGGCTTGAACCTTTTTCTTGACGAGCTTGTGAGGCGGGGTGTAGAGTTAATTCCCTGCGCCGGGCTGTTAAGGCACGAGCGGAAGGAGTAGCTGCGATGACCCGGAAGC
>Ga0265296_1005474_pt1 | contig 10404 bp, 5 predicted proteins | sample MunlanPumphouse1_FD_189073 | JGI IMG/M metagenome (GOLD analysis project Ga0265296, IMG submission 189073) | Groundwater microbial communities from a municipal landfill in Southern Ontario, Canada - Pumphouse #1 | ecosystem: Environmental > Aquatic > Deep subsurface > Groundwater | place: Canada...
CAGAATCGTTGCGTCCAACTGGAGTACCCGTAACAGGACTGCCATGGAAGCAGCCAAAAATAGACTCTATAGGTGCGGATTACAAAATGCCTTGTTTTGTTGCTGGATGTACAAATCCGTCAATCATGCTGGTTAGGGGTAATTTTGTACTTGGCTCACAAAGTCTGGCTAGCACGAGGCCAGAATTATTGCAATTGCAAACCCGATTTGCCGGTCATTTCCGCGAAGGAAGCACAAGGGTTGGGTTTACCTTTGTGAGCAACAGAAGTATTGATTTTGCGCAGGTAGTTGCCTGTCGCGAGCACCAGGGATGGATTAAAGTATTAAAAGCGATGGTTGAAAATTTTGGGGTTGAAAATTTTGGGAATGAACAGACAGCGATTGTAAACGGGGAAATGGCTTTACTGGCGGCAGCGGGTGTCTAATTTAACAACAATGGCTTTTTTAGTTGAATAACCCCCCTCTTCAATATATAATCTTGGCTATGCGCAAATTACTTTTGGTTGACGACGAGCCGGATGTAGTCAAATTCTTAAAACTGCGTTTTGAAAGCAAGGGTTATGCGGTGGTTACGGCGGGCAACGGGCCCCAGGCCCTGCAGGTTGCCGAAAGCGAATTGCCGGATGTAATTATTCTCGATATTTTGATGCCCGGCATGGACGGGTTTGAGGTTTGCGAGCACTTAAAAAACAAGGAAAAAACCGCAGATATTCCCGTGGTGATGTTGACGTGCCTGACGGATGAAAAATCAAAGACAAAAAGTAAAGAAGTTGGGGCAGCGGAGTTCATTTCCAAGCCGTTTGACTTTGTTAAGCTTGAAGGGGTAATCAACGACCATTTCAAGAAATTGGAAGAGGAAACGGGAAAGAAAAAGTAACTAAATCATCACCGGCGTATCAATCTTAGTGTGGCCTTCTCTAATTGCTTCAGTGACTGCCCAATCGCAGGTTTTTAGCGTAGCGCGGGGAATGCCTTTAGATAATTCATAAATTCTTTCAATCGCGCCTTCCGAAAATGGCTCCAGGTCGTGCCCGCCGGCATCGGCGATGCGTTTTTTGATCAGCTCTTTGGTCTCACCCAGGGTTAGTTCTTTAAGGATTACTTCGGCCACGATGCGGTCGTAAATTGGGGGAAATTCTTTTTTGAATTTTTCCGCAGTTTCGGGCAAGCCCGCAATGACAAAATTAATCTCATCCAAATCCCCCAGTGTGCGCAGCTGCCGCTCAATTTCCTGGTCAAATTCGTGGGCCTCATCCAAAAGCAGGATCAGCCCTTTCCTGGTTTTTTTGATATGGTCGCCGATATTGTAAATGGTCAATTCCTGATTTTTTTTGATTTTGAATTTTAAATGAACGGCAATCAATTTTAATAGGTCGCCAAATTGCTTGGGCGGGCGGGAAATGTATAAGGCATGCGCACCGTCCTGCAAATGCATTTCCAGCCATTTTAGCAATGTGGTTTTTCCTATCCCGATGGGCCCCATCACCAGGACGTGCCCGCTTTTGGCGTGGACTTTTTCAATGATCCATTTTACCTGGTCGGCATGTCCCGTAAACAGTTCGGGCAGGGCATTTAGGGTAAAGGGGTTCTTTTTCCAGTGGTGCTGTTTGTACCAGGACTTTTGCTTATCTGAAACATTGGCCCACACCTTCATCTTGGCGCCGCAGCGGAAACAAAATTCAGCCGTCGGCGGATTTTCGGCCTTGCAAATGGGGCAGATCAACTTGCTTCTGAGCCCGGTAACCAGCCGATGGGGTTTTAGTTTATAAATCAGGTAGCCGAGGAACAGAACTGCGGCCGCCCCGCCTAAAACTAGTAATATGTAAAACACGTATAATACGATTGACCCGATAATTTCTGCGGTATTCAGGGAACCGGCGGTTATTTCCCTGGTAGCGGTGCTCTCCATAGGTGTGGTGGTTGAGTGCGCGCGTACATTAGACGGCCTTTCAATATATTTAATGACGGTTTTTTCCACTGATTTGGCCGGGGGGGCGGGTTGGGGAATTTCGGTTGGGGTTGCTTGGGGAGCTGGCGTTGGTTCCACCGGAGGTTGTTTGGCCCCTAGTTCTGCCTGGATAGTTGAGTACAGCTGCCGCGCGCCGGAATGGGCTGGATCTAGTTCCAGCGCTTTTCTCAAATCGGCCAGCGCACCCTGTGGATTGCCCAATAAATATTTGGTGGAGGCCTGGTCAAAATAATCGTTGGCGGTTTGCGCAAAAGCCGCCACGCTTAGCAAAAGGATAAATATTATTGTTAATACAAATTTTTTATTCATTTGGATTTTGGATTGCTAGAGGCTACTCTTCCCGCCCTTGATTTTAATAATCAATTCCAGCTTTTGCATCAGTACTTTGGCTTCCGCATCGTTGGGAGAAATTTCCAGTGCCTTGCCCAGTTCGATTTTGGCCGCAGCGTAATCCTGCACGCTTAACAGGCGCAGCGCTTCTCCAAAGTGGACTTTAAATTCCTGGGCGGCTTTTTCGCGTTTGGCTTTTTGCATTTCCTCAAAGCATTTGTCGAGGTATTTTTGCGCCTCGACATTGTCCGGATTGATGGAAAGCACTTTGATAAATTCGGAAATGGCTTCGGAGTATTGTTTTTGGTCAAACAATTGTACGCCGCGATTTTGCAATTGTTTGATTTTTATGTCGCGGCCTACTACCGGTTCGCCAAAATCAAACGACAGGCAGACGCGGTGGGTGTTGCCTAAATTGCCGTAAGGGACAAAAGCATAATCCAGTTCAAAGTCGGCGGCCTTCAGCGAGACCCCTCCCATGACGTTAGATCCGGTATCGGTTAAGCTTTTGTATCCCAGTTGAATTGCCAGCATATTATTAAACCATTGCTCAAAGCCAAGATTGAGCCCGATTTTGTTTTGTTCTTCAGGGGCCTCAAGGTCTAAAGTAATGACTCCGTCTTGGGTCAGCTGATAAGCCGATCCGAATTTTAAAGTCATGGGGAGGTCGGCTTCGTCGTTGATAAATTTTATCTTGGAGCCGAGGTTTTGGAGGGTGGCGCCCAGGGTGAGTTTTTCGTACGGGGTCTTAAACAGCGCGCCAACATCAAAAGCAAAACCGGAAGCGCTGTAATCATCTAACTTTTGGGAGATGAATTTCAGGGTCAGGCCGGCGGAGACGTAGTCATTAATCATGTCTCCCCACGAAACCCCGGCGCATAAATCATAGGGGTAAATAGCGCTGGTGGGGGAGCCGCCACTGTCGTACCCCTGGATGCCGCCGTAATTGAAATAGTAAAGGTTGGCGCTCCAGGTCCCGTTGTTCTCTGTCGGAAAAAGGTAGCTGACGGTTTGGTAAGTCATGTCTACCAGCCAGTTGGTTTGCTGCAGGGACAGTTTTTGCTGGTTGATTACGCCCAATAACCCCGGGTTCCAGTAAGCCGCGGTGGCATCCGACAAAACGTAGGCGGTGACGGCGTCGGCCATGGCGGGGCCGCGGGCGCCGGGCCCGATTTTTAAAAAAGTGGCGGCAGATTGGCCGGGAGTATCGGCAAAAGTGGAAGCAGGGATTAAATGCAAAGCTAAAAATGCAAAAAGAAAAATTATGAGGCAAGATTTTGAAGTAATGAATTTTAAGCCACAATTTTTCATTTTAAATTCTAAATTTTTCATTATATTACTACCTCAAAATAATTAACTTCCCGGTTTTTTTCTCACTGCCGCTTTCAATTAAGTACAGGTAAACGCCGGCCGCGGCATTTCCGCCAAAATCTGTGACTCCGTTCCAAGTGGTTTCGCCGGATCCACCGGTAATGCTAATGGTTTTAGCCAGTTCCCCGCGGGGATTAAAAATCCGGATGGTGCAGTTTGCGGACAAGTTTGTGAAAGTTACGCAAGTGATGCCGGCGTTAAAATTGGCCGGATTGGGATAGGCGTAAGCGGAGGCCAGGTCTGTAGCGGCAGTTAGAGGAACCACGTTTTGGGCCAGGTAATCATGGGTCAAAGCCGGACTCAAGTTTAATAAAGTTAGCAAAATAATTAAAGTTATTAATGAATGTATTCGCATGTTTGGAATTTGGTTATTGATTAGTGTTTGGTTATTGTTTCTTGTGTCTTGATTATTCATTATACCCACATTCCTTTTAAATTTCTAACGAATAATAATCAGTTTTCCTAATTTTTTATCCGTTGCGCTTTCGATTAAATATATGTAAACTCCGCTGGCGCAATTTCCGCCAAAATCAGTTTTGGCGTCCCAGGTGGCGCTGCCGCTGCTACTGGAAACCGTAATGGTTTTTAGTAAATTTCCGGCAATCGTATAAATCTTGATGGTGCAAATTGACGGCAGGTTGGTAAAAGTGATAACCGTATGGCCGGCGGATGGCTTGAAGGGCACCGGGTAAGCGTAAGCATTGGAGGGGTCGGTGGTTGGGGTAGCCATCAATACATAAGTGCCCAGCCGCGGCGCGGAGGCGTAGATGTATTGACTCTGGGTATTGACGGTTGAAGTTGGCACCCTGACCCACAGGGAACTGGTTTCATTTAGGTGGTAAATCAACAGGTCGCTGGCCTTAACTTGCGGTGATGTGCTGTCTACGTATCCATCGCTGTCAGCATCGGAATAATACATCCGCAGGGTGACATTTTTGCTTAAATCCGAAATTATTTCTGCGCTGGCTGAATAAGCCAGCGTTTCGGTAATGGAGGTTTCAATCGGGTAATGGTATGGATTGCCTTCGGCAATCACTTTTGCGTTGGCAGTGGTGATGTGGGCGGGATTAACCTGTACGGGTGAATGTACCGGGTCGCGGTTAATTTTGAAATAGCCGTTTTGCGGCAGAGTTCCGGCGGGAGAAACAATCCAGACCAGGCCGTCGGTGCTGATGGTGGTATTGGACTCGGCAGATGAGCAAATGGTAGTGAAATTGACGGAGATCGGGTTGGAAATAACCGTGCCTACCAGGTTGGCCGCGGCCGCGCCGATGCTAAAATTATAAGTGTAACCGTATTGCAGGGATTCATCCGGCACAAATGACAGGATTTTGGTGACAGTATTATAAACGGCCTCGCCGGTCACGGCGATTGAAATTGTGTTGCCGTCACGGTCGCGCACCGCGGTAAAGGCAGTTGCAAATTCAACCGTTTCGCGGAGCATTTTTTCAGAGAAGGCGGCGTTGATTACCGGCATAATATCTACGCCGATGGCGTCGGCGGAAGGAGTGTAGCTGGTGATTTCCGGAGTGGAGTTGTTGCTGGGTTGCACTCCTGCGCTTAAATTACTTTCACTGGAGGATTGGTGGGAGGTGTCGCTGGTATTTCTGGATTTGGTCCGGAAGGTATAATTTCTGACCGGTGACTCAAGCCCAACCACAGAAATTGTGCCGCTGGTTCCCCAACTTCCCAGCTCTTGCCAAACGGCAACGTCGCCCAAAAATCCGTTGGCCTGCACGTATTGCCCGCCGCTTTCCCCTTCGTGGGTGGCATAAATTGCATATTCCAGCCCGCTGGTTTCCGCCGTGGCTTTGCGCACAGTGATATCCGCGCTTAAATCGCTTGGGTTGGCGGCAGTGGGAACCAGCGGGGCATAGGGCTTGACGTATTTATACAGCGTAGCAGGCGACAGATTTTCGTTGTTGCCCTGGTTTCCAAAAGTATCGGTTTCAACAATTTTCATTTTGGAAACGTAGTCATTTCCGTCCAGGGTTGTAATGCTTACTTCACACGTAGCTGGGCTGGCGGTTCCCCCTTCGCCGCTGGTTGAGCCGGAATAATCCAGACCGTTGATTGCAGCATAAAAGACGTTGGTAGACGGGTTGATTTCCGTAAATGTCCCGTACACCGAAGCCGCGGCCGCCCCGGCTTGCGGCTGTGCAACTACCTCTGCGGTTGCTAGTTTGGCAGGAGATAAATCATCCACCGCAAAGGCATCGGTGGTGGTAACCTGGGTGCTGGAATCTGTCCCATCATTGACCAGGAATCTTATTTTTGCATTGGTGCGATGGGCATTGTTGAATCCGGCGATGTCCGAATGCCGGGTATCAAAGGTAAACGAGTAGAGCGTTCCGGAAAAATCGGCTTCGGCAGAGAGCCGGGCGCCATGGTTATCGGGCCAGCTTCCGCCCAAGCTTTCGGATTGGTCGCCATTGATCGGGGTGTACCAGCGGCTGCCGTCGTCGATAGAGTACGCAAAACTTTCCAGGGAGCAAGTTTGCCGCTGTGCGTCTTTTACCCGGAAGTTAACGGTGATAATTCCTAAGCCGTCGGTACTTTGGGATACCTGGGCGGCCGGGATGTAATAGTTGTTGGAATAGCCGCCGATGGGCGGGGTGTTGGAGGCATTCCCGGAACTACTCCATGCACTGATGGTATTGCCGGAAGCATCATAAGGATTGCGTGATTTTACTTTGAAGTTGGCGACCGCGGGGCTGCTTAATCCGGTAACCGTAATGGTGCTCCAGTTAGTTGCAGTTTTCCATACCGGAGCATCACCCAGCGTTCCGCCGGTTTGTACATACTGACTGGTAGTAGCACAATAAATTGCGTACTCCACGGCGCTGGATTCATCTGCGTAAGGGTTGACCGCAACGTCAACGGTGGTTGCGGTGGCATTGTTTACCGTGGGGGTTAAGGGTGTATAGGGCTTGACGTACTTGTAAGTAGCTGAAGGTGAGGTGTTTTCGTTAGTGCCCACATTGCCGTAGGCGTCGGTTGCAATTATCCTGACTTTAGAAACATAGTCGGCGCCGTTTAAGGGCGAAGTTGCAACTTCACAGGTGGCGGGCGTGGCGGTGCCGCTCTCGCCGGTGGTAGTACTGCCATAATCATTGCCGCTAATTCCGACGTAAAAATGGTTGCGGGAAGGATTGATTTCGGTAAATGTTCCGTAAACATTGACGGTGGTGGCGCCGGCTTCAAGCGAGGCGGTTATGTTGGCAGAAGTTAAAGTTGCCGGAGCCAGGTTGTCAACGGTGAAGGCGGCGGTGGTGGTGGTTTGGGTGCTGGAGTCAGTTCCGTCATTGAGCAAAAACCGTAATTTTGCCGTGGTTGTGTAAGTGTTGGTCAAACCGGAAACATCGGCATGCTTTGTATTAAAAGTAAATGAATAAACGGTACCGGAAAAGTCAACCTCCGAGTTATATCTTGCGCCGTTGTTGTCGGGCCAGGTACCCGCCAGGGAGGCGGAAGCATCACCGTTTAGCGGTGTGGACCAGGTGGTGCCGTCAAGAGAATAAGCAAAGCTTTCGAGAGAGCAGGACTGTGATTGGGCATCCTTGGCGCGGAAACTGATAGTCATTGTCCCCGTGCCGTCGGTACTTTGCGAGACCCGTGTGGCAGCGATGTAATAATTGCTAGAGTAGCCGCCAATGGGCGGAATGTTGGAGGCATTGCCCGTCGGGCTCCAGTCACTTAAAGTGTTGTTGGAAGTATCGCTGGGGTTGCGCGACTTTACTTTAAAGCTGTGAGATAGAGGAGAAGAAAGCCCGGTAACGGTAATCGTGCCCCAGGCCGCTTTAGTTTGCCAGACGGCAGTGCTGTCCAGCGTGCCGCTGGTCTGAACATATTTAGAGACGTAGGTGTCGTAAATTGCGTACGTGACCGCGCTGGTTTCATCTGCATGGGAGTTGATGGCAACATCCACGGTGCTGGTGGTAGCGTTGTTTACAGTAGGGGTGAGTGGAGTGTAGGGCTTGACGTATTTGTAAGTAGAGGATGGAGACGTGTTTTCGTTGGTGCCGACATTGCCGTAAGTATCGGTGGCAACAATTTTAACTTTGGAGACATAATCATCGCCATTTAAGACGGCAACGGTTATTTCCTTTGTGGCAGGGGAGGCGGTCCCGGATTCACCGGAAGCGGCAGAGCCGTAACTGCCGCCGTTTAAGGCAACATAGAAAAGATTGGAAGCCGGGTTGATTTCGGTGAATGTTCCGTAAACTGAAACCACCGTGGCGCCGGATTGCGGCTGTGTGGTTGGCTCGGCGGTGATCAAGGTTGCCGGGATCAGGTTATCAACAGCGATGGCGGCGGTGGTGGTGACTTGGGTGCTGGCATCCACCCCGTCTTGCAAAAGGAAACGGACCTTGGCGCCGGTTGCGTGACTATTGGTGAAACCGGAAACATCGGCATGCTTGGTGTTGAAAGTAAACGAATAAACGGTGCCGGAAAAATCGGTTGCCGAATTATATCTTGAGCCGTTGTTGTCGGGCCAAGTGCCCGCCAGCGAGGCCGAAGCATCCCGGTGGGTTGGGGCAGACCAGGTCGTTCCGTCGGTTGAATATTCAAATCCCTCAAGAGAGCAGGTGCGCACTTGCGCATCTTTAGCGCGAAAACTGATAGTTAGGATGCCGGAGCCATTGGTACTTTGTGATACCTGGGCTGACGGAATGTAATAATTGCTGGAGTAGCCGCCGATGGGTGGAGTATTGGAGGCGTTGGCCGTCGGGCCCCAGTTGCTTAAGGTGTTGCCGGAAGCATCGTTTGGATTTTTGGCCCTTACTTTGAAGTTGGTAGTGAGTGGAGCAGATAATCCAGTAACGGTTACCGTCCCCCAAGTGGCGGCGGTTTGCCAGACCGGGCTATCCCCCAGCGTGCCGCTGGCTTGTACGTACTGACTGGTGGTAACACAGTAAATTGCGTACGTGACAGTACTGGCTTCATCTGCGTAAGGATTGACCGCAACGTCAACGGTGGTAGCCGTGGCATTGTTTACCGAAGGGGTTAAGGGCGTATAGGGCTTGACGTATTTGTATGTAGTGGAAGGAGACGTGTTTTCGTTGGTGCCCACGTTGCCAAAGGTATCGGTTTCAACCAGTTTAACTTTGGAAATATAATCGTCGCCGTTGAGTGTGGTAACGGTAACGGCTTGAGTGGCGGGCGCGGCGGTGCCGGACTCTCCCGCAATCCCGCTGCCGTAATTTTCACCATTTACTGCGGCGTAAAAAACATTGGTGGAAGGATTGATTTCAGTAAAGGTGCCATAAACCGAAACGTTAGTAGCGCCGGCTTCGGGAGTTTGCGTCAGATTTGCGGTGGCTAATGTAGCCGGGGCCAAATTATCCAGCGTAAAACTTTCAGCCGTGGTGGCCTGGGTACTGTTATTGGCCCCATCGTTTAACCAAAACCGGACGCGTGCGGTGGTGAGGTATGCGTTGTTGAATCCGGCCAGGTCGGCGTGCTGGGTATTAATTGTGAACGAGTATACTGTTCCGGAAAAATCGGTTGCCGAATTGTAGCGTGCGCCGCTGTTATCGGGCCAGGAGCCGGAAAGTGCGGTCGAAGCATCGCCGTTTGTAGGCGCGCTCCAGCTTGAACCGCCGTTGGTGCTGTAGGCAAAAATTTCTAGTGAGCAGGTAAGCGTCCGCGCGGATTTGGCCCTGAAGTGAACGGTAACCGTACCGGACCCGTCAGTAGCTTGTGAAACTTGTGCCGCAGGAATAGTGTAATCGGAGGTGTAGCCGCCAATGGGTGGAGAGTTTGCGGCATGTCCGGCCGCGCTCCAGCCGCTAAAGGTATTTAAAGCCGGATTACTTGGGTTCCGGGAAATTACCTTGAAATCGTTCAGTGAATTGGTCAGACCCGTAATGGTAACCGTTCCCCAACTGCTGGTGGTTTTCCAGTAAGCGCTGGCGCCAAGCGTACCGTTGCTTTGCACGTATTTACTTTCGTTGTCATCAAAAATGGCATATTCCACAGCGCTGGTTTCACTGGCATGGGGATTGATGGTTAACTGGACCGTAGTGGCGGTGGCATTGCTTACAGTGGGCGCAAGCGGAGTGTAAGGTTTTACGTATATATATGTGTTGGAAGGAGAAGTGTTTTCGTTGGTGCCCACGTTGCCAAATGTATCGGTTTCAACAATTTGTATTTTTGAAATGTAGTCATTACCGTCTAATGTTGCAACCGTTACTTCCTGGGTTGCGGGAGCGGCGGTGCCGCTTCCTCCAGTGGTTCCGCTGCCGTAATTGCCGCCGTTGAGTGCGGCATAGAAAACATTGGTGGAGGGGTTGATTTCTGTAAATGTGCCGTAAACCCTGACGGTGGTGGCGCCGGCTTCCGGTGTGGTGGTGGTTTCTGCTGTGATCAGGCCGGCGGGGGACAGGTCGTCTACCGTGAAAGCATCGGTGGTGGTGGCCTGGGTGCTGGAATTTACTCCGTCATGCAAAACAAATCTTACTTTTGCGCCGGTTAAATATTGGCCGTTGAATTCGCTGATATCAGCGTGTTTAGTGTTAAAGGTAAATGAGTGTACCGTGCCGGAAAAATCAGTGGCAGATGAGAATCTGGCTCCGCCGTTATCCGGCCAGCCGCCGCCCAGCGCAGCGGACGCGTCTCCCGGCGTATACCAGGTGTTGCTGTCCGGGCTGTATTGAAAGCTTTCTAAAGAGCAGGTTTGAGCTTGGGCATCCTTGGCGCGGAAACTGATGGTCAAAGTCCCGGAGCCGTCG
>Ga0265296_1005475_pt1 | contig 10404 bp, 11 predicted proteins | sample MunlanPumphouse1_FD_189073 | JGI IMG/M metagenome (GOLD analysis project Ga0265296, IMG submission 189073) | Groundwater microbial communities from a municipal landfill in Southern Ontario, Canada - Pumphouse #1 | ecosystem: Environmental > Aquatic > Deep subsurface > Groundwater | place...
TAAAGTGCTAGTAATTCGTTTTTCTTCATTATAAGCAGGAATAACAATAGACAACTTTATCATACCGATACTATACTAGATTTTCTTGCTTTTGTCTATGATGAAAAGTCCAATATTTATTGGCAATAAAATTCCATAGCAGCACTAATGGAATGGGAGTTAATTTAGCTAGTAAATCATATAAACCAAAATGCAGAGCTAAAGAAAAAATTATATCTGTTAAACCCAGGCCGATTAAACTAATGGTTAAAAATTTTGTATATTGAATGCGGTGCTTTTTTTCTTTATTTTGAAAAGTCCAATATTTATTCAAAATATAACTATTTAAATTAGCAAGAAAAAAAGCCAGTGAAGTGGCTAATACTTTATGGCTATCCCAAAAAAGAAAAATTCTTGTTAAACTTGCATAAACTAAAAAATCTAGACCAGTATTGATAAAACCCACAATGGCAAATTTACTAAATTGGGAAATAAACTTTTTCATAAGTAGATAAGTAGAATTGAATTGTAATATAACATATGAATTGATATAATGCAATTATGATATACTCTTGGAAAAATTATCTTTTTATTGGCATAATTATTGTTGCTTTGCTGGGCTTTATTTTCCAAATTATAGAACTTTTTAATCTGCCGCTGATCGCAAATTTCTATGATTTTAAAGTATACTATTTCGCTTCATCATTAACTAAAGGCGGAGAAAATCCTTATCAAACATCCTTAATTAAAGATGCACTCACTGCTTACGGCCAGCCCTTAATGGCTACGCGCTTTCTTTATCCCATGACTTTTGCCTTGTTCTTTATTCCCTTTACCTTTTTTACTTTAGAATCCGCGGCACAAATTTGGCTAATAATTAATATCTGTTTTATTGCTTTATGCTTTTATTTTTGCAATATTATTGTCAAAAATAAAAATCATCTTTGCTGGATAGCAGTCAGTTTGGTTTTAATGGCCTTTTTCAACCCACTATATTACACGCTAAAACTTGGCCAAATCAATGTCGTTATTTTATTTCTTTTATTATTATCTTTGTTTTTTATTACCAAACAACCGGAGAAAAAAATATACAGCCTTTTCATTGGTGTCGCACTAGGTGTCGCTACTTTAATAAAAATTTTTCCGGTTATTATCCTGTTTTATCTGTTCATCAAAAAAAAATATAAAATCGTCATTATTGCTGTGGTCACTATTATTTTCTTAACAACAATTTCTGGTTTAATAGTCGGTTTTGACCAGGAAATACAATATTATTTTAAAAAATTGCCGGCAGTTTTTTCCTCAGTGCCAGTAGCGCCGATTTCTATTCCGGGATTTATTAAAACCGCCTTCAGTAAAGACACCACTGCTGCGCAATTATTTTCTTTATCTAGAAAAAAAATTGATCTGCTATCTGATATATTAACTGCTCTGTTGGCGATAGCGACTTTCCTTTATGTGTGGCTGCTGAAAAATAAAAGCAAGCTCTCTACAATTTTAGAATTCTCCCTGATGATTGTTTTGACTTTGCTTATTTCCGGCAGTGTACATCGACACTATATTATCTGGTGCTTGCCAATTATCTTTTTCTGTTTTTATTACGCCTGTCAGAAAAAACATTTCGTTCTTCTCACAATGGTAATAATCAGCTATTTTCTCCTCAATGCTGTAGCCACCAATTTAACTGCACTGGAAAAAATAAAATATATCGGTAGTTTATTAATCGCGCCCAACTTTTGGGGCCTAGGCATACTGTTTATGACACTAATTTATTTCCTTTGGCGAGAACATTGTTGCACAAAATCTTAAGATGTGCTAAATTACTTCTAGGCGACCTCTTTGTGGAGGTTGTTTTTTATTTATATGTCCGATCATATTTATTGGCATGCCTTTAACTTAGTAAACAATTTTGGGCCAGTTCGTATTAAACGCATGCTGAATTATTTTGGTAATTTAAAAAATGCTTGGTCAGCTAAATATTTTGACTTACAACGATGTGGTTTGGAAAATTTTGTGATCAATAATTTTTTAGCCAAACGAAAAGAAATTAATCCGGAAAAAGAATGGCAAAAAATATCTCTAGATATTAAAATTATTACTATTTCAGATCTAGAGTATCCAAAAATATTAAAAGAAATTCCTTCTGCTCCTTTTATTATTTATCTTAAGGGCAATGCGGAAATCTTAAATAATCCAGCTATTGCAATTGTCGGCAGCAGAAATATGACAGAATACGGAACCAGAGTTTGCCAAGATCTAGCTCAGCAGTTGAGTTCCTTAGGATTTGTGATAGTAAGCGGTTTGGCTGAAGGCATTGATACTGTGGCGCATCAGGCCTGTTTAGAAAATAATGGCCGAACTATTGCAGTATTAGGATCTGGCATTAATGAAGATTGTATTTTTCCTGCGCATAATAAAAAATTGGTAGAAAAAATTATTAGTTCTCAAGGAGCAATTATTTCTGAATATGCACCAAGTATAAAAGCGCAAAGGCAATTTTTCCCAGCCAGGAACCGTATTATTGCTGGTTTATCGTTAGGCACTGTAATAATCGAAGCAAGAGAAAAATCAGGAGCATTAATTACTGCATATCAGGCGCTGGAACAAAACAGAGAAGTTTTTGCGGTGCCTGGTTCTATTTATAATTCGCGCTCCAGTGGCTGTCATAAATTAATCCAAAAAGGCGCTAAATTAGTGCAGAATATACAGGATATTATTGAGGAATTACCGATAAATTTAACGATGCCGTGCGATGTAGGGACATGCCATGGCATGTCCCTACCGAACATTTCCCCTGATGAACAAAAAATATTACGCCTTTTTTCCTCAGAACCCCTGCATATTGACAAGATTATCAAATCTTGTAGACTAAGTAAGTCGTGTCTGTTAGCTAATTTAACTTCTTTAGAATTAAAGGGTATAATTCAAAAAAACAATAATAACCATTATCTTCTATGTCAAAGAATCTAGTTATAGTAGAATCGCCGACTAAGGCAAAAACCATTACTAAATTCTTGGGTTCTGACTTTGATATCCAATCTTCTTTTGGCCACGTGCGAGATTTACCAGCTAGCAAAATGGGTGTTGATATTGAAAAAAATTTCGAACCACAATATGTTGTTCCTACGCGCGCCAGAAAAAATGTTAATGCTTTAAAAACCAAAGCAGCAAAAGCAGCTTGCGTATATTTCGCGACTGATGAAGATCGTGAAGGAGAGGCTATTTCATGGCATTTAGCAGAAATCTTACAGCTACCGAAGGATAAAACAAAAAGAATTGCCTTTCATGAAATAACTAAAGAAGCTATTGATAATGCTTTAAAAAATCCCCGCGCCATAGACTTAAATTTAGTAAATGCCCAGCAAGCCAGAAGAATTCTAGATAGATTAGTCGGCTATGAGCTTTCGCCATTTTTATGGAAAAAACTATATAAGGGATTGTCTGCCGGCCGCGTACAATCTGTGGCAGTGCGTTTAATAGTGGAACGCGAAAGAGAAATACAAGCTTTTAAGGCCGAAGAATTTTGGACCATTGAAGCATTGTTTAGTAAAGATGGCCAGAATTTTACTGCCGCATTGTATAAAGTTGATGGTAAAAAATTAGAGAAGCTAGAAATAAAAAATAAAGAGTTGGCAGATAAAATTCTCAAAGCATTAGAGAATAATAAATTCAAAGTCGTCTCTGTAGAGATAAAAGATAAAAAAAGAAATCCTTATCCTCCTTTTACCACCTCCACTCTCCAACAAGCTGCCAATAATGTCCTGGGTTTTTCTGCCAAACAAACTATGCTGCTAGCCCAACAATTATACGAAACCGGCTATATCACCTATATGCGTACCGACTCGTTTAATCTGGCAGACAAATTTTTAAATGAAGCTGGTGATTTTATTAAGCAAGAATTCGGCGCGGATTATGCCGAGAGAAAAGTTTATAAAAGCAAGCAAAAAGGTGCGCAAGAAGCGCATGAAGCCATTAGGCCGACTGAGGCAAATAATACGCCAGAAAAAATTCAGGATAAACTAGATGCCAAGCAACTAAAATTATATGATTTAATTTGGCGACGCGCTATTGCTTCGCAAATGAAATCAGCTATTATTAGCCAAACTAGCGCGGATATTAATAATGAGAATGATAAATTTACCTTTCGTGCGACTGGTTCACAAATTAAATTTCTCGGCTGGTTAAAAGTATTACCGGATAAAGCTACGGAAAATCTGCTGCCAAATTTGCATAATAATGATCTTTTAGAGACAAAAGAAATAAAAAGTAACCAACATTTTACTGAGCCGCCGCCCAGATACACAGAAGCAAGCTTGGTAAAAGCTATGGAAGAAAAAGGTATTGGCCGTCCTTCCACATATGCGCCAACAATTTCTACAATTATTGAAAGAAAATATATTGAAAAAGAGGAACGAAAATTAAAACCTACTGAAATAGGCATGCTGGTTAATGATTTACTAGTTAAACATTTTGAAAAAATAGTAGATTATGCCTTTACCGCAAAAATGGAAGAAGACTTAGATGAGGTGGCAGAAGGAAAAAAAGAATGGCAGCCATTAATCGCGGAATTTTACAAACCATTTAAAAAAAACCTTATGCAAAAAGAAACGGAAATATCTAAGCAGGATTTTATTAAGGAAACTACTGATGAAAAATGCGATAAATGCGGCAAGGATATGGTTGTTAAAATGGGCAGATACGGCAAATTTTTAGCTTGCAGCGGTTTTCCAGAATGCCGTAATATCAAGTCTCTGCGAAAAGAGGGGGAATTAGATGACTCACAAAAAATAGATGAGAAATGCCCAGAATGCGGTTCAGCTTTGCAAATGAAAAGAGGCCGTTTTGGAAAATTTATTGGCTGTTCCAACTACCCCACATGCAAATACATTAAAAAAGAAAAAAAAGGAACAGGTATTACCTGCCCGTTATGCAATAAAGGTGAAATTGTAGCCAAGCGCTCGCGCCGCGGAAAAACTTTCTACGCTTGCGATCAATATCCAAATTGTAAAAATGCCTATTGGTCTAAACCAACTGGCGAAAAATGCCCTAATTGCCAATCATTATTAGTAATGGGCGCGAAAGAAACCGTACAGTGCTCTAACAAAGAGTGTGGATATAAAGTCAAATAATAGTAAAAATTTTCTCTTTAGCTGTTTCGCCGAACATCAGCTGGACATTAGATTTTGGCACGGCAAAATATTCAGCTAAGGCCTCGGTAATAGCTTTGTTGGCTTTGCCATCTTCCGGCGGCTCGGTGACATAAACCTTATAAGTAGTTTCATCTACTTTTACTATTTTTTTCTCTTTTTTATTGGGTTTAGCTAAAACTTTTATTTTCATATGACTTTTTTAATGTAATATTCTACTGGCGCAAAATCGTCAGTTAAAACCGATATGTCTGTTATAATAGACTGTTTATATAAATGTTGCAAATAGCTATTCAATTCCTGGTGAGAACTTGAAAATTCTGGCATGGCGCTTGATTTTAATGCCACTAAAATTATATTTTGAAATTTATTTTCATCTGTTTCATCATTGACTAAAAATAAATATGCCTGCGGAAAAACACTTTTATAAGTTGCGTACTCTGCCCTTAAAAAATTTCCTTTATCACCAACAATCGCGCCCGGGATATTTACTAAGATTACGCCCTGCTCATTTAAAATATCATATTCTTTTTGCACAGCTTCTTTAGTTGTTAATTGAAAAGGAATATTAGCAGACGAGCTAAAGGCATCAAGATAAATAGCATCATATTTATTTTGCGTGGCATTTAAAAAAACGCGGCCATCTTCATGATAAATATGCAATCTAGCGTTATCTGGCAAGCGAAAATATTTTTTAGCTAACTCCGTCATTTGGGGATCAATTTCTACCACATCCATTTCTGCTTGCGGAAATTTTTCTAAAAAATCTTTGGGATAAGAATAAGCGCAGCCGCCGATCATTAAAGTTTTCTGTAATTGCGGTTGAAAATGAGCGGCTAACCGATAATATTTGGTATATTCTGCTACTAATTCATCACTGTTTAAAAACATCGATGATTGCACGCCATAAGGATCAGTGCGCAAGTTTAAAACATTAGCAGCTTGATAAATCCAAATGCGATTATACTGGCTATCAATATCAATAATTTTCGTCACAGCTTGGGCGCTGTATGATAAAAGAAAAAATATTAAGATAAAAGCAAGCATTAGACAAATTTTAATTAAAGAAAAATTTTTCGGAGATAAAATTATAGACAAAATTATTAAGCAAATAAATAGCAATATTAAAATATTATTTGTACCCAGCAAAGGTATTAATAAATAACCAGCGAAAAATGTGCCAATGATACTACCAAGAGTAGAAATAGCATAGAGATTGCCCACTGTTTCTCCGGAATGCTGCAAGTCCTGCATTTTTAGCTTAACCGCATAAGGCGAAGTAATTCCTAAAACCATACTCGCTGGAGCAAATAGCAGTAGCGAGGCAACAAGAGATGAAAATTCTATTCCTAAATAAGATACTTTAAATAAAGGCAAAATTAATTCTTTGCTCAGAATTGTTAAACCAATTAATATGGCGGATAAAAAGATTAATGAAGAAAATCTTTGGTAATCTGCCTTTCTATCGGCTAATTTACCGCCTAAATAATATCCTAAGCTTAAACTGCCTAAAATTACGCCGATTAAACTGGTCCAGACATAAATAGAGTTGCCGATATACGGTGCCAGCACTCTTGAACCGGCTAATTCATAGATCATGACAATAGCCCCGCAAAAAAATACTGTTATTTCTAATATATATTTTTTCATTCTATATTGCTTACCTCATCTGGTATTGTGCCTTTATTTTGATAGTCAAAGATGGCTTGAAAGTTGCTCTGCGACCTTTTACAAATTTCTGATGGAAATAATGTGCTTGCAACTGCTACTTGTCCATTATCAGCTACTATGGTGGCTAAACCAGTATCCGTAATTCTTGCAGCTGCTCTATTTTCTAAAAACCATGCTGTACCTTTAATTTGTTCAGAGCCTTTTGTTTTGTCGGGCATTCTGGTTAATTCATCTCTTCCTCTTACCTCTAACTCTAGATTTTCTGCTATTACTGCACGCACTTTAGCGGCATCATCGTGAAATTCTCCAAATAAACCAATGCCCACATTCCTTAAATACTCATCATCAGCCGCAAAAATATCATAGGCGCCAAGCAATGACTTGCCAACTTCGCCCAAATTTATTGCCTCATTAACATTAACTAGCGGTACAGTTAATTTCGTACCTTCCATCATCTGGCAGATTAATGCTACTTCAAAATCCTCTAAGCCAAGCTCGCTTTTATTGTCCTTGATGAATTGCTCGCTTCTGTCTTCATGACCAATTTTCCGCGTGCCAAAATCCGGGTCAGTTTGGTAATAGCCAATATCATGAAGTATGGCAGCGATGACCGCGCATTTACGAAAAGATGCTTTTTCATTCTGCTCTGAGAAGCGTTCTATCACTTTTTGAAAATTTGGTGACGAAACTGTTTGCTCCATAAACCTAGCAATTGATAAAATGTGTTTTGGGCCATGGTAACCAACTTCTGCATGATATTGTGCGTCTCCTTTTTCTAAAAAAGATATTGTAGTTTCTATTGCCGGAAGAACTTCCGGGCTCTCTGCAAATTTTTCTTTAAAATATGCTCTCTGCTGCTCTATATAGCCATGCAAAGGCGATTCTTGTATTGGTTGTTTCGGATCTTCGTCATGTATTGTCATAGTTAATCATTTTTATAGATATCATGGTCTCCTACGGAGTGAAAATACACTGTCTTTTTATCTTTGGCAAATTCAAAGATTATTCTGTATTTGTAGCCAATAGAAAAAGATAAAAACCCACTTAATTTGCCTTTCAGTTTGTGAATTTTTAATTTTGGATCAAAAGAATCTTTACGGAAAATAGCTTCCTGTTCTTCGGAAACATCTTTAATATTACTAGGTAGTTTTTTATATTCTCTAGCGAATTTTGAGCTGTAAATTATCTTCATACATTATGGATTATCTCAAATCCTTTAGAGACCTTAAAACCTTGCCTTTGCCAACAGCTATTTCAAGCCTACTTTCATTAAGCTCACTCAATAGCTTGCCTTTCTGCCAATCCCTTAGTAAATCCCTAAAAAATTCGCTGGTTGAAGAATAGGAACCTGTTTTAACAGCGCTTTTTACTGTTTTAGCCATTGGGGCGGGGAGAGAGATATTTATTACTTCACGCATATGTTTATTAAATGTTAACTGTAATAGTTTGTATTACAATATTATCATAAACTAAAAGCCCTGTCAAATCTCAAAATAACTTAAAATAAGTGGGTATTTTCTCTAACCGCATACACGCTGTTATATGCTTTTTCCAAAAGAAAAACATATATTTCACCTAACGTTCGCATGCATGCGATGTTGTACTGATTTTTTACTTATCCTCTGGAGCGTAATTAAATACGACACGGTTTATTTCAGGAAATTGCAAAAGAGTCTTTTCAATAAGCGGATATATGATGGCCAGACTAACAGAAGCTCCCGCCCAGCTATCTAAATCTATATCTAAAAGTACATATGCCGTACCATTTTGTGCTTTTAAGTAAGCAATTGATGCCTTTGGCGGGCCCCCAGTTGGTGCAATTTCCTCGGCAGCGGCTTGCGCACTTGCTTTTACAAAATCACTTGTATAGGGCACATTTAATTCTTTTTTTATGAATTTCATCGTTTTCAATGGATCCTCACCACCTTCCTGCACAAATTGTGTCATTTTTTGTCTATAAAAATCATAGTTTTCCGGAACCATAATTGATATTACTGAGGTATTTTCTGCCGGTTGAGAAGATTCGTTCTGTTGTTGCCAAAAGTAGAAGCCACCGCCGATAACGATTGCTATAATGATTACAGCTAGAACGACTTTTGATGCTTGTGATCGCATATATTTTTTGATTTAGTTTACAAATTTGGGCGAAGCGAGATGCAACCGAGCGAAACCTCATAAGCCGTGTTAGGCGTGGTGAGCATCAGCGAAAGCGCAGCGTCCCGACGAGCAAAGTGAGGAGAGTCGCAAGGGGTCGCTATGGAATTTCTTCTGTAAAACAATCATATTTTAAATCTTTTATTGCAATTGTTCCATTTTGAATAAATGATTCAATTTCTGGAATTTTTTCTCGCAGTTCTTTAACTAAAATTTTTGTCATATCACAATAAAATCTAAACTTTTCAGTGGGAAATTTTATTGACGACTTAAAACATCTGCCGCCGCAAATTTTCTGGATATCACAATTTAAACAAAAATTTGAATAATTTTGGCTTAATAGTTGTTTTTGTTGGATTCCATTAGTAGTGCTACCGATTTTGAATTGATGTTCTAACAATTCATCGCAAGAATAACAACTACCATCTGAATCAATTGATACTAAATAAGTACCCGCTCCACACCTGTATGATTTATGTTGTTTTTTATTCAGTAAAGATAAAGTTATGGCATGAAATGGGACAATTTTTATTATTTTTCCATTTTCTAAATTTTTTATCCAAAAATCTGCTAATTTTTGAATTTCTTCTCGGTAATACTCTTTTGTTTTTTGATAATCAATTTTTTGTGAAGAGTTTTCTAATTGCCAGTAGAAATAGTCAAAAAGTCCCAAATTTGCAAGATGTATCATTGAATTAAAAACAGAATTTTCTGGAATAAGAGTCATTCGTGCGAGTAGCTTGCCTCTAAATTTTGGTTTTATTTCCAGAAGGTTAATTAGAATTTTGTCATATACTCCCTCGCCACGCGATTTATCAGTAAATTCTTTATTTCCATCAATAGAAAGATGAATAAAGTCAAGATTTTTTAGAATATGGTTATCTATCTTATCTAGCATTGTCCCATTAGTTTGCAGGGTAAAAGTCAGATTATTATTTTTTGCTATTTCAATAAAGTTTTTAATCCAAGTTTGATTTAAAAGGGGTTCCCCGCCATAAAAAACAACATTATTTCTTCCTTTATCTAAATTATTAAGAATAAAATTTGCCGTTTTTTTAACATCTAGCTCATTCTGCATGTTTCTAGAAATTTTCATAAAATCAGTTTCAGAGCAATATTTGCAGTTAAGATTACAAGCTTTTGTTACGAATATATAAAATTCCATAGTAGATGATTATAAATTAACCGATTTAAACTTTGCGGCATGTCCTAGGCCAAAATAAATAGTTACGGGAATATTATATTTTTTTGATAACAGTTTAATCTTTTTTTCTGCGTCATTATAAAATTCGTAGAATTTATTTTTATTAAATAGTATTTCTCGCATCTCAGATAAAAATTGTGGGTAATGTTTTCTAAGCACTTTTTCTACACCGGTCCAATTTCCACCAACGTTGTTAAAGCTCTCTGTAAAAATGTGACTAACTCCCACTCTCTTAAACTCTCTAAATAG
>Ga0265296_1005477_pt1 | contig 10398 bp, 8 predicted proteins | sample MunlanPumphouse1_FD_189073 | JGI IMG/M metagenome (GOLD analysis project Ga0265296, IMG submission 189073) | Groundwater microbial communities from a municipal landfill in Southern Ontario, Canada - Pumphouse #1 | ecosystem: Environmental > Aquatic > Deep subsurface > Groundwater | place: Canada...
CTTTAAATCGCATCGCTCGGATCTCCTGTAGCAACTCTGTCCGTCTCATCGGCCACCTCCAACAGCAGCCATCCTAAACCGGACAGATTATGTGCTACAACTCCGGACAGGTTACTTGCTTCTGACAACAAGCCAAAAAATACTTGACAATAATTAAAAGTTATGATTAGTACGGCGAACTTTTAGAATTCAGAGGTGGTGAAAACATTGATCGCAAGCAGCATTGCAAAACGTTATGCCAGGGCGTTTTTCGAGATAGCTAAAGAAAATAACCAGCTTGAGAAATACTGTGACGAGCTTAAAAGTTTTGTCTCTATACTTGAGGATGCCAAAAACTTAAAAGAATTTTTGTCTAATCCCATTTTCGACAGAACCAATAAAAAAGTTGTCATAGAAACGGTATTACAAAAGATCAGTATCTCAAGCATAACGGCCAATTTTTTAAAATTGCTCGTTGATAAACAGAGGATAGCTATCCTCTGTGATATAGTAAATTGCTACCGGGAGTTTATGGACATAGCACTAAAAAAGGTAAGGGTTGATGTCAAAACGGCCTTTCCGTTATCTGCTTTATTAACGAAGAATCTTCAGAAGGGATTGGAAGAACTGACCGGTAAGAAGGTAGAGATGACCACGGTAGAAGACGCGTCATTGGTAGGCGGCATTGTGGTAAGGGTTGGGGATATGCTTTACGACGGAAGTGTTAAGACACAATTAAATACTATAAGGAATCTCTTGACGGCTTCGTAAAGGGAAGGGGTGTAGAGTTTATGGAGAAAATCAGGGCAGAGGAAATAAGTGAAATAATTTCCCAACAGATTAAGGGCTATGAAAAGAAATTAGATATCAGCGAAACGGGAACGGTATTGTCCGTGGGGGATGGCATCGCCAGAATCTACGGTGTTGAAAATGCGATGTCCATGGAATTACTTGAGTTTCCCGGTGGAATACTGGGCATGGTTCTGAACCTCGAAACCGATAATGTGGGTGTTGCCGTTTTGGGAGACGTCAAACACATCAAAGAGGGGGATATCGTAAAGAGAACGGGCAAGATTGCTCAGGTTCCTGTAGGAGAGGGGTTATTAGGCCGTGTAATTGATGCGACCGGTGCGCCGCTTGATGGGAAAGGTCCCATAGAGACAAATGAGTTCAGAAGAATTGAAATGATTGCCCCCGGTGTTATTCAACGTCAATCTGTTAACGAACCGATGTACACCGGTCTGAAGGCTATTGATGCCATGACACCAATCGGGAGAGGGCAGAGAGAGCTCATCATTGGTGACAGACAGACAGGAAAAACGGCAGTCTGTATAGATGCCATTATCAAACAGAAGGACACGGGCGTTAAGTGTATCTACGTTGCCATCGGCCAGAAGAAATCAACAGTAGCCCAGGTAGTGGAAAACCTGAGGAAGAATGATGCCATGTCTTATACCTGTGTCGTTGCAGCCTGCGCCAGTGATCCGGCAACTCTCCAGTATATTTCGGCATATTCAGGATGCAGCATTGGCGAATATTTCCGGGACAAGGGTGAAGATGCCCTGATTGTTTACGATGACCTCTCCAAACAGGCTGTTGCCTATCGGCAGATATCGCTTCTTCTTAGAAGACCACCCGGTCGTGAAGCTTTTCCTGGAGATATCTTCTATAACCACTCGAGGTTATTAGAAAGGGCAGCGCGTGTGAGTAAAGAACTCGGTGGTGGATCTCTGACGGCACTCCCAATCATTGAAACCCAGGCGGGTGATGTCTCTGCATATATTCCCACCAACGTTATTTCGATTACCGATGGTCAGGTCTACCTTGAGCCAAGTTTGTTCTTTTCCGGCATTCGGCCGGCGATCAATGTCGGCTTGTCAGTTTCAAGAGTCGGCGGCGCTGCTCAGGTAAAGGCTATGAAACAGGTGGCAGGAACACTGAAACTTGATCTTGCACAATACAGAGAATTGGCTGCTTTTGCGCAGTTTGGCTCTGACCTGGATAAAGCAACTCAGTTTCAGCTGTCAAGAGGTATTCGCTTGGTAGAGGTATTAAAACAGCCTCAATTTCAACCCATGTCTCTTTCAAAGCAGGTTATTATTCTCTTTGCCGGTACGCGAGGCTTCCTTGATAAATATGAGGTTGAAAAGCTGAAGGATTATGAACCGCAGCTTATCTCTTTTGTAGGGACCAGGCACCCTGAGATCATGCAGGAAATTGAAGAAAAAAAGGTCATCAGCCCCGAGCTGGAAGAGAAAATTAAAGGTGTGCTGACCGAATTTGACTCTGTTTTTGTTGTGAGTTAGGTTTAAAAGTGGGTGTATTTGTGTCAGATTCTGGATTTCTTCAGACTATAGAGTTTAAAGGAAATAATTAGTATGGGTGCTACTTTAAAGGAGATTCAAAGAAAGGTCGGTGCAGTCCATAAAACCAGGCAGATCACCAAAGCCATGAATATGGTGGCTGCTTCGAAATTTAAATCTTCGCAGGCGAGGATGCTGAATTTCAGGCCCTATGCAGCTAAATTCATGGATGTCCTGAGCAGCTTGGCACTTCGTGTAGAAACGGATGTTCACCCTCTTCTTGCCGTAAGGGAACCGAAAAAGGTCAGGATAATTGGCATGACCTCCGACAGGGGACTCTGCGGAGGTTTTAATTCAAATATTATAAGGGCTACAGAGCGGTTTATGAGGGAGAAGGTTCGCGAGGGTAAAGAACCAGAGCTGATTCCCATAGGAAGAAAAGGGAGAGACTACTTTCGTAAGAAAACAAATATTATGAGTCCACGCGCTGATATATTCGGGCGATTTGATATGACCCTTGCCGTGGAGATCGCGGAAGATGTTATCCCCGCTTTTCTAAATGAGGAATATGAAGAATTATACATCATTTATAATGAGTTTTATAACGTAACCATCCAGAAGCCTACAGTGTTAAGAATTCTTCCCCCGCCTTCCTTAGATCAGGATCTAAAAGAAGTTGGCCCCGAAAGTAGCCGTGATTATATTTATGAACCAAGTGCCGATGCTTTGCTGGAAAAGCTTCTCCCGATGTACGTTCATAATATGATCTACAGGGCGCTCGTGGAAACATCTGCAGGGGAAAATGGTGCCAGAATGGCTGCCATGGATAATGCCACTAAAAACTGTGAGGAATTGATCAATAGCCTGACTTTGAAATTTAACAAGGCAAGACAGGCGGCTATCACCGCAGAGTTGATGGATATTGTCGGTGGTACAGAGGCGCTGTCAGCAGGATGATAAAATCAGGGATTCAGGGATCGGGACTTGTTAAAACTTATTATTATGAGTTTCTGAACCCTATTGTATGACCCCTTAATATAAGGAGATTGACATGAATGTAGGAACGGTTGCACAGGTAATAGGACCGGTAGTTGATGTGGCATTTGAAGAGGGAGATCTCCCAAGCATCTTGAATGCGATCACCATAACCAATCCCGCGATAAATGATGCGGAGGATAATCTGGTTGTAGAGGTTGCCCAGCACATTGGTGATAATGTCGTCAGGTGCATCGCCATGGACATCACAGATGGTCTTGTCAGGGGTATGAAGGCGAAAGACACCGGCGCACCGATAACAGTGCCGGTGGGACATGAATGCCTTGGCAGAATACTGAACGTTGTCGGTAGAACGGTTGATGGTTTAGGTCCTTTGGATGCAAAGAACTATGTGCCTATCCACAGAGATGCCCCGTCATTTCTCGAACAGGACACAGCAGTGCACGTTCTGGAAACAGGCGTCAAGGTTATTGATATGCTTGTGCCTTTTCCAAGGGGTGGGAAGATGGGTATGTTTGGTGGTGCCGGTGTAGGTAAAACCGTGGTGATGATGGAGATGATTCACAATATCGCCATGCATCATGGTGGTATCTCTGTGTTTGCCGGCGTTGGCGAAAGAACCAGAGAAGGTAATGATCTCTACATGGAAATGAAGGAATCCGGTGTTCTAGAAAAGGCTGCTCTTATATATGGTCAGATGACGGAACCGCCCGGAGCAAGAGCAAGGGTAGCACTTACAGCTTTGACAGCTGCGGAGTATTTCAGAGATGTTGAAGGGCAGGACGTGCTCCTTTTCATAGACAATATATTTAGATTCACACAAGCGGGTTCCGAAGTTTCTGCACTACTCGGCAGGATGCCATCCGCGGTTGGTTATCAGCCAACCCTGGCAACGGATTTAGGAGAGCTTCAGGAGAGGATTACATCAACCAATAAGGGTTCAATTACTGCTGTTGAGTGCGTATACGTTCCTGCCGACGACCTTACAGATCCGGCACCGGCAACAACCTTTGCGCATCTTGATGGAACAGTTGTTTTATCCAGACCGATTGCTGAGCTTGGCATTTACCCTGCCGTGGATCCCCTTGATTCAACCTCTCGTATTTTAGATCCTAATATTGTGGGGGTGGAACATTATGAGGTCGCAAGAAATATACAGGTGACTTTACAAAAATATAAGGACCTTCAGGATATTATTGCTATTCTGGGTATGGATGAACTTTCAGAAGAAGACAAATTAACGGTGGGCAGGGCAAGAAAAATTCAGAGATTTTTGTCCCAGCCTTTCTTTGTTGCTGCCCAGTTTACCGGTACCGAAGGCAAGTTTGTTCCTGTTGCTGAAACCATAAAAGGTTTCAAGGAAATTCTCGAAGGTAAGCATGATGAACTACCCGAGCAGGCATTTTATATGGTTGGCGGCATTGATGAGGCAGTGGAAAAAGCAAAGAAGCTTGCAGATTAATATAAGCCCGGAGGATTTTAAGTGGCTGACGAATTGATCCTTGAAATTGTTACCCCTGAGAAAATGGCCTTCAGCGGAAACGTTGAACAAGTAACGCTAACAGGAACTGAAGGTCAATTTGGTGTACTCAAAGGACATGCACCACTTCTCAGTTCCGTGGATATCGGTGAATTAAACTTCACCCAGGGTGGTAGAAAAACCTATTATGCTGTAAGTAGCGGTTATGCGGAAGTTGTATCCGATAAGGTAACCGTTATGGTAGAAACAGCTGAAAGGTCTGATTCGATTGACAGGGCGAGGGCGAGAAGGGCTAAAGAAGCAGCAGAGGCCAAACTGCCTAAGATGTCCAGAGATGAAGCGGATTACGAGAAGATGAACGCGGCCCTGATGAGAGCCATAACAAGAATTGGTGTCTCTGAAAAGTCACTTTAAGTACAATCTTTCTTTCTTTATTGGACAGTAAAAAGCGGCGAGAGCGGATCTGTTTTTCCTATTTGGGGTGTGACATTTTCTTTTCTTGCTTTAATGCCATCTTATATAACCCGTAGTGGTGGGATTGTTCGCTGGCAGAAGCGATCTCTTCTAACGTGTAGTTGTCCTTTATTCCCTGACACATTTTCCGGTTTACATCCGAACTGGTATTGCACCAGTAGTTGTAATGGAAATATACGTTTCCCTGATATTTCTCCATCAGGTGAGAGATGATATCGGGATTGTTAATGCCGGCATAGGTCTGGATGGCATTTTGCTGCCAGAGTAGAAACATTGTTGGTATATGGGTCAGGATAATAGAACGTCTGGGGATCTTTTTTATAAATTCCCGGGCATAATAATGGTCATAGCGGGCACCCCAAGCCTCCTGCCCCTCCTGGTGAATGAGAGGTAGAAATTGCATCCAGGCAAAAATTAAAACCACGATAATCAGGTCCCCCACCTTTTGTATTCTGCAGCCTATCTTCCCGATTCTGTCTCTTATCATATCTCCTCCCAAGCCAGCCAGGATAGAAAGTGGCATAAAGGAAAGTATGGCAAAGCGGACATCGGCACCATACTGGTAACTACCCGCATAGAAAAAGAGAAATATCCCCCAGAAAAGAAGAAACCAGGTAAAAATCAGCAGCCGCCAACGAAGGGCATGTTGCACAAATAGCAGACCGATTATGGCAAGGGCGGTAAACAGAAAAGGAAAATGCCGGTTATTCAGATAATAAAAACCATTAGTAGATAGATTCTTCCAGAAGAAAGCCATTGAAAACATCTTTCCATCAGCTCCCCAGGAATGACCGCCGATGACATAAAGGTGCAGTATGTGCGGCAGAAGAAATAACGCCGTCAGAAGCCCCATCACCCAGAGTTCTTTTTTTAAAAAAATAATCCTTCCCGACGAGTCTCTCTCTATCCTGTTTGTTGCCGTATCATTTTCCCCTTTTACAGGAACCATGCTCATTTCACCCTTCTCTTCATATAATGAGGAGCCGGGAGAGGGTGGACATGCTATAGCAGCCACGATGACCCAGGCAACAATAAGTACCGATTCCGGCCGCATCTGGCAGGCAAGTGGTATAACTACAGAGAGGAGAAACAAGTGCCTCTTCTTTCCTGTCCTTAGATAAACTGAAAGGAAAAGCACCGTAAGGCCCGCAAAAAGGGCCCCTGAAGGCTCAGCAGCAACGGTATTGTGCCAGATAAGATTATGGGGAATGAGCGTAAAAACAAGGGCTGCCAGAAAGGAAGGGAAGTAGCTATTGGTTAACGTGAAGACGATGGAAAAGACTACCAGCACGCTAAGAATAAAGATCAAATTATTAAGGAAAAAAGCATAAATTTCATTGGTGCCTAGAAGCTGAAAGACAAAGCTAATCAAGGTTGGCCAGCCGCTAGGGTCCTTGTTGTATGAAAGCCAGTGGGCATAGTATTCTCCGTACTCGAATGTACCGTAATTACACATACCGGTCTGCCCTGTATTTGCAATGTTCTGCCCTATATTGGCATAAATGTCCTCATCATAGTAGAGACGATGAGTACGGGTGGTCACAATAGAAACAAAAATCAGGGCAAAGACGAGAAGAGAGATGAGAAGAAAGCCTTTTTTATTTAACCGTGAAGTTAATTCCTCACGGACAAATAATTTTTTGAAGATGCCGGAAATATCCCCCCATGTGCTCAAGATACCTATCAAAAGAAGGAGAAAGTTGATCCTCAGGCTCCAGGGAACCCACTTCATCAGGATGACTTCGATTTTCCCCTTCGGATAATAAGCGATAGTATAGATAACAATCCCGCACAGGATAAGATAAAGGACACCGATAACCGCTGGATAAAGACGGCTGTCATAGATCTTTTGCATCCATGTTTTCAACGAGGATATCCTCCATAAAGAGATAACGGATCCCGGTCCGCTTTAACATGTCAAGGGCCTCAAGAGGAGAACAGACTATGGGTTCTCCATGAATGTTGAAACTCGTATTCAGGACGATTCCATAGCCAAGTTCTTTCTTGATATGTAGAAGGAGTTCTCTGTAGGCTGGATTTTCCTCGGCCACAAAGTGCGGCCGGCAGGTCCCGTCAATATTCATTACTCCTTCCATAATCCCCAGATGTTCCTTCCGAATATTAAAGGCCATGGTCATAAAACGATTATACTGAATATCCTGTCCATCCATCTCAAGCAAGTCAGGAGCATCCTCAATAATTATGCTGGGACAGAAAGGTTGATACCAGACTCTTTTTTTGAGAAGCAGATTTAGACGATCCTTTATTCTCCGGTCATCCGGTCGGGCCAGGATGCTGCGGTTACCCAGTGACCTGGGGCCGATCTCCATCCTTCCCTGAAACCAGAGAACAATCTCTCCACGGAGAATCAATTGTGCCCCGGCTTCCGACAAATTCTCCGGGTGATGATACCTGATTCCCCCCTTGTCCAGTGTATTTTTATCGCACCCATACTTTCCCAGGACAGCCAATATATCATCACGGGTAAATGCCGGCCCTAAATAGAGGCTCCTCAGGTGGTAAGCAGAAGTCCCACCTGCCTCGTAGTTCCTTGCTACCGCGGCTCCTAGAGCCAGACCACCATCTCCCATATGGGGGAATACCGATATATTTTCTACCAGCCCGGCAACCTTCATATTCATCTTGATATTTGAGAACACACCACCGGCCACCGCAATATTTTTCAAGCCCTTTTTGATAACGGCCTGCCTGACAAGGGCAACTACGTTTTTCTCAAGAACCCGCTGGGCCATATAGGCAAACTGCTCCGAGGGGTAATGCCAGAGAATTTTTTTCATCTCCCTGAACATACTAATGGATGTGTAAGCAGACACAATGCTAAAATCTTCTGTTCCGATGATTTTCAACAGGGGATTTTCCTCGTCTTCGACAGGGTAGGCATAGTTGGCCAGAGCCATGACCTTTCCTTCGTCCTCCAGTTCCCTCATGTTCATAAGATTTGTTACATGCTCGAAGAAAATACCGAGAGATGTACGGGCTGGCAGCTTCTTGATAAGCATCATCTGATCTTTTTTGAACTCCCAGATAGAGCCGGAGAGCCCATCCCCAACGCCGTCGAGGGTCAGGACGAGACATTCCGAAAAACCTGAACAGCGGGCAGCCGCCTCGGCATGAGCTCGATGGTGATCAATAAAGCTCAGGTGGTAGTTCTTAAACCCCATGGACTTTAACTGACGATGCATATATGCGCGGCTGAGGCTCCGGGAAATTATATTCGGCGCCAGTTCCGTAAACCGGTACTTAAATGCCTTTTTGAGGGGGTCGAACCGCCGGGACGCTTTTTTCCTCCGCCTGATGAGATAGTACTCTTCCTTTAACCACGGTAGTAATCGGGTTAAGGTTTTGGCCGGATCCGTGGTCGAGGCGGCAACTGTCGTTACTTCGGAAGGTGCTATCGCTGCGTGTCGAAGACAGGCCTGGATGGATTGAAAAGGAAATCCAACTTCCAGTTTTCTCCGGGAGAGTCTTTCCTCGTTTATAGCGAAGATAATTTCCTTACCCCTGAGGAGGGCTGCGCCGGCATCGTGGCCATCCCATATACCCAGGACGAAACCGTTCTCCAATGTACAATCCCGTTTCAAAATGAGCTCCGAAAATTATACCTTAGAAATCTCCTTAAGTTCAGGGAGAAATGACTGATTGCACCCCATTCAAGCATGGACAAAAGTCCAAAAAGTATTCCTGGTCTTATATAAAACTTTTTATAAGCCATCCGGCGGAAAGAGTTTACCTTCTCCGTGGAAAGACCGGGCAATTCCATAAATGCACGATCCTGAGAAAGATTGGGGTCGAGTTCTGACGGCAACCAGCCGCCTTTAATTGCCTCCTCGTAAAGCTTTGTCCCGGGAAATGGCGTGGCCACATAAAACTGGGCAATATCGAGGGGGAGATTCAGCGCCAAGGCGAGGGTCTCGGCCATGGTTTCCTCTGTCTCTCCGGGCAGACCTAAGATGAAGTGGCCTGCTACCTTCAACCCTGTCCGATGAGCCATCATCACTGCTGCCTTTGACTGTGCCACGGTAATACCCTTTCCCGTCATTGCCAGAACCTTATCATTGCCGGACTCCAGCCCGAAACTGATCATCCACAGTCCTGCCTCTTTCATCAATGCCAGCGTTTCACTATCTACTGTATCTACACGACTGTTACAGGTCCAGGAGATACGAAGGTTCCTCTCCATAATCGCCCGGCAGAATTGTTTTACATAATCCCGATCTGCGGTGAAGGTATCGGCCCAGATAAAGAACTCCCTGATCTTATAGCGGCTCACATTTTCTTCGATTTCATCCAGCACATTCCTGATGGGTCGCTTCCTCAGTTTTCTACCATAATAAACCGGGGCTGTACAGAAGTTGCAACTATAGGGGCAACCTCTCACCGGGGCGACAATCAGAAAAGGTCTTCCCTTCAGGGGGAGGCGGTAGGGACTGATATCAAGGGTATGCCATGCGGGTGGGGGAATCTCTTCAGGATCCCAAAAGGGTTCATCCGGATTGTGATGAATCCGACCATCTTTGGGATCCCGCCATGAGATACCCGGAATGGACTGACGGTTAGGCCCCTCATTTCTGCAGATATTCCTGATAATCTGCTCCGGTTCATGCCGGATAATGATATCCACGAATGGTTTCTGGAGGGCCTTTTCGGGAAGTACAGTCACATGGGTGCCTATGACTCCGGTAATTGCTTTTGGCGCGGTTCTTTTTATAAGGCCGGCAAGACTTAGATCAAAATCCAGAGTTGGCGTCCCTGTATTCCAGAAGACAAAATCGGGCTGATATTTTTTTACCAGCACCTCCAGAGAAGTTTTATCTAACCCGCTCGCCGGAAGATCAGTAACCATGACCTGATGGCCGTCCTTTTCCAGTAAGGCCGCAGCCGTGGTCAAAGAAACCGGCGGCCACTGGGTAGCCCAGACCCCCGCTTCCTGGGTGCACCGTCCTTCACGAGTATAGGCCTTGTCTCTGGGGCCTGGGGGATTAAACAAAAAAACTTTCATCTATCTGCACCTGACTTAAAAGTAAAGATACTTGATCATGCTGTAAACATAGCGAAAAGCTACCTTTTTAAGGCTGATCTTTGAATAACCTGCTTTTCTTTTATGCTCGTGGGTAGGGACCTCTGCCATACGGTAACCCTGTTTTA
>Ga0265296_1005479_pt1 | contig 10395 bp, 9 predicted proteins | sample MunlanPumphouse1_FD_189073 | JGI IMG/M metagenome (GOLD analysis project Ga0265296, IMG submission 189073) | Groundwater microbial communities from a municipal landfill in Southern Ontario, Canada - Pumphouse #1 | ecosystem: Environmental > Aquatic > Deep subsurface > Groundwater | place: Canada...
GCCTAGAAAATGAGATTAAACAGTACAGCAAATACATAACCGAAGCCCCGCAGTCTGGCGGAGTGTTAACTGCCAACGCTCGGCCCGAGCAGCTAGAAGCAAGCTCTGACCCACTAAGCTCAAACGCCCCTCAGTTACCACCGGCCGAAAACGATCAGCGATTTTCATCGCATGCCAAAAATCTTCGCCCAATAGACGAAAACCAAAAACTAGGTCCAGATGTGACTAATAACGAAACCCTAACCGATATCGAGTCATCGGTACAAAATTACAGTGGTGGCGAGCCTCGTCAGAACCTAGATACAAACCAGGCTCGCGATGCTGTCGAAAATGCGGCCGGGGCGTCATTTAACCCGGCTATGCCCGAGCCGATTCAGGCTTTAGGTGCCCAAAATATTAATTTAGATGACAATAGTGCGCCATCAGTGCCCCCACCGATTATGCCTCCGTTTTCTAGCCAGCCACCCGTTGAGCCCAACAACCAGCCACAAATACCCCCAACACCTTAAATCCTGTAAAATAAAGATCTTTTTATAGACCAGCAGCAGCCTAAAGGCTTGCTAACTTACTGGTGATTGCTAGATACTTATTTAACATGCAAGGATTATTACTAGTTGATAAGCCAAAAGGAATATCCAGTTTTAGGGTGGTTTCTAGGGTTCGTGGCATTATCAGCCAGGCAACTGGTGAGAAGATAAAAGTTGGTCATAGCGGCACACTCGACCCTTTAGCTACCGGCCTGCTAATTATCGCGGTTGGCAAATATACTAAAAAAATATCCAGCCTGATTGGTCTACCAAAAACTTATCTTGGCACTGCTAAACTTGGGTATACATCGAACACCGGCGACGCCGAGGGAGAAATTACAAAAAGCACTCAACCCTTGAGCCAAGAAGCCGAAATTCGACAAGCTCTATCGAATTTTGAGGGAGAACTAATGCAGACTCCACCCGCTTATAGTGCTATAAAAGTTAACGGTCAACGTGCCTATAAACTAGCCAGAAAAGGCACAACTCCGATAATTAAACCCCGCCCAATTACGGTTTATGGCAATCAATTTATATCCTACAAAGCCCCATTTTTAGAGTTTGAGACCAGGGTGTCGAGCGGTACTTATATAAGAGTTTTGATAGAAGATATTGGCAAATATCTGGGCTGCGGGGCCTATATGAGCGATTTACGCAGAACCAAAATAGACCAGTTTGATGTAGCCCAGGCAATAGCGTTTGAGGACCTAAACTACTCAAAAATAACCGACAACCTAATTACTCTTGAAAAATGAATAAATAATTGTTATAATCAATACCGCTTTATGATAACAGCAATCAAAAAACAGTCTATTATTAAAGATCACCAACGATCTAAAACCGACACTGGCTCTCCAGAAGTCCAGGCTAGTATTATGACGACTCGCATCCAAGAGATTACGTCACATCTAAAGAGTAATAAGCACGACCATATGGCTCGTCGCGGGTTATTGCAATTAGTAGGCAAGCGCCGCCGTTTGCTTAAGTATCTGGCCGACCAAGACAGCAATAAATACCTTAGTACGGTCAAAAAACTTGGTATTAGACGCTAAACTTTGTTTAAAGTTATATAATTAAGTTACGAGTTTAAAAACAACAAAGTGGCGGAGCACAGCTATACGACAGAAGCGTATATCTGAACCCTGTCACTTTGAAAGAAAGGAATTTTTTCATGGTAAAAACGATTAATCCGTTTGGCAAAGACATTATTAAAGTAGAGTCCAAGTTCTGTGGCAAAACATTAAGTTTAGAAATTAACAGAGTTGGCTTTAGGGCTACATCTTCGGTGTTGGTTACCTATGGTGACACAGTTATTTTGGGTTCGGCTATGGTCAGCCCCGAGAGGCTAAGTCATTTTGATTATTTCCCCCTAAGTATTGATTACGAAGAAAAAATGTATGCTGCTGGCAAGATTAGTGGCAGCCGTTTTATCAAAAGAGAAGGTCGCCCTAGCGACGATGCCATTTTGATCGGTCGCCTAATAGACAGGCCGATTCGTCCGTTGTGGCCCAAAGGTTATCGTCACGAAGTCCAGGGCGTAGCTACGGTTTTGAGCCTAGACCCCGATTTTAGACCCGATGTTATAGCCATGATTGCTATGAGTGCGGCGTTTAGCCTGACTGGCGCTCCTTTTGATGGCCCCATTGCTGGTCTTAGGGTTGGTCTTAAGGATGGTAAATATCAGGCCTTTTTGAGCAATGCCGACTACGATAACGGCGAGCTAGATTTGGTTGTGGCCGGCACCGAACACGGTGTCATGATGGTAGAAGCTGGTGCCAACGAAGCCAGCGAAGAAACTATCGTCAAGGCTATCGACTGGGCCCATAAAGAAATGCAGCCAGCCATCAAGCTTCAACAAGAACTTGTAAAAAAAGTTGGCGTGTCAGCCCAAAAGTACGAACTTGATTTGCCCAACGAAGATGTTCAGGCAGAAGTTGACAAGTGGGTTGATGGTAAATTGGGTAAAAAGATTCGCGTTGCATACCCAGAGCGCAACGATTTGGTCAAATCCCTAAGAGTTGAGTTCCACGAATCACTCCAAGCTAAATATGGCGATGATGTTTATAAAGAAATTAAACCGCAGTATGACGAGGCCTTTACTTTGGCTGTTCATAGGGACGTACGACAGGGAATTATTAAAGACAACACCCGCCCTGATGGCCGTAAATTAACCGAGATTAGACCATTGAGCAGTGAGGTTGGCATGTTGCCAAGAGTTCATGGCTCCAGTTTGTTCACGCGCGGCATGACCCAGGCTATGAACATTGTCACCCTGGCACCCCTAAGCTACTCTCAGGTGGTAGATACTATGGAAAAAGATGGCGAACGTCGCTACATGCATCATTACAATGCTCCCGGCTATACGGTTGGTGAGGTTAGGCGCTTGAGTGGCCCAGGTCGTCGCGAAATTGGCCACGGTTATCTAGCCGAAAGAGCCTTGAGTGCCGTATTGCCTGGCGAAGCCGATTTTCCGTATGCTATTCGTAGCGTTACCGAGATTATGAGCCAAAACGGTTCGACCAGCATGGCAGCAACTTGTAGCAGCTGTTTAGCGCTTATGGACGCTGGCGTGCCACTTAAAAAACCAGTTAGTGGTATTGCTATGGGGCTGATGATGGACGGCGATAAGCCATATATATTGAGTGATATTGCCGATGCCGAAGATTTTGCTGGCGATATGGACTTTAAGGTTACTGGTACTACAGATGGCATAACGGCGTTGCAAATGGACATGAAAGTCCACGGTTTGCCAACCGCCATATTGGCCAAAGCCTTGGCCCAAGCTAAAGACGGCCGAGCATTTATTTTAGAATCGATGCTAAAAACTTTGCCGCAACCACGCAAAGAGATGAGCCCTTATGCGCCTAGAGTTGAGACTATGAATATTAACCCCGAAAAAATTCGTGATGTTATTGGCAAGGGCGGTGAAACTATCAATAAGATAATTGCCGAAACCGGTGCCGAAATCGACATTAAAGATGACGGATTAATTTATATTTCGTCCCCAGACAAAAAATCTATTGATGCCACCAGGGCTATGATAGAGGTGTATACTGCCGAGCCAGAAGTTGGCAAGGTTTACCCCAGTAGCAAAGTAGTAAAAATCATGGATTTTGGCGCTTTTGTAGAAATTATGCCAGGAGTCGAAGGCCTAGTGCATGTTAGTGAAATGGCCGAAACTCGGACCAATCACCCTAGTGATCTAGTAAAAGAGGGTGATATAGTTAGTGTTAAATTGCTGGCTATAGATGACCGTGGCCGCCTAGTACTCTCGATGAAGCAAGCCAAGACCAAATAGTTATTTTATTTTAAAAAGTTTATGAGCAAACAATCTGAACTTGACAAGCTAAAAGCCTCTATCATTAAAGATAATGTCTGTGCTGAATTAGCAAAAGATGCCAACAACCTGGTTTTTGGGGATGGCAGTGCTAGTGCGGCTATAGTATTTATAGGCGAAGCCCCCGGCAAAAACGAAGATCTGCAAGGCTTGCCATTTGTTGGTGCCGCTGGCAAGTTTTTAGACGAAATGCTGGGGCGTATTAATCTTAAGAGGTCAGAAGTTTATATTACCAATATTGTTAAATACCGGCCACCCAACAATCGCGACCCATTGCCCGAAGAAAAACTAGCTTTTTTACCTTATTTAATGAGGCAAATCGAAATTATTAAACCATTGCTAGTTGTTACCCTGGGCCGGCATTCTATGGAGTGTTTTATGCCTAGTTTGCAGATTAGCAAGGTGCATGGCCAACCTAAAAAAATGGATGGCCAGGTATATCTGCCTTTGTTCCATCCGGCGGCGGCCTTATATAACGGCGGCATGAGGCAAACTTTAGTAGAAGATTTTGATACCATCCCAGAAATATTAAGACTAATTAGACAACCTAAAAAAGAAAATTAAGAAAGAGAGACTATTTATGGTACAACCAAACAACAACCAACAACCAAAACGGTCCGGAGGCCGCAGTGTATCACGTGGCGAGGCCATTCGCGCCCAAAAGCGTAACGTAGAAATGGCCAATAAAATAGCCAACGAATACCTAACTGCTAGCGATCAAAAAATAGAACGTCGGGCTAACGTTATTGACGACTCGCCAAGGCTAAAAGTTACCTCTTTGGGTGGGGTCGACGGTGTTGGTTCCAAAAACATGATGGTTTTTGAGTATTTAAACGACGCTATTGTTTTAGATGTAGGTAACGATTTGGGGGTTGATTTGCCAGGAGTCAACTATGGTGTTGCCGACACCGCATACTTAGAATCTATTCGCTCCAAGTTGCGAGCTTATGTTATTAGCCACGGCCATCTAGACCATATTGGTGGCTTGCCGCACGTAGTCCCCAAAATTCCGGCACCAATTTATGGCAGCAAGTTTACTATTGGTCGCGTCGAAGAAATATTTCAAAACTTTGGGCAGCCAATGCCTGATGGTTTTGAGCTAAAAACTAATATTGTCAACGACGTAACTCATGAGCGTATTAAAATAGGCAACTTCTTTATAGAATTTGTTAGGGTTACGCACTCTATACCCGGATCGACTTCGGTGGTAATTGACACACCTGTTGGCAGGGTGGTGGCAACAGGCGACTTTAAATTTGACCCGACACCACTTGACCATGAACGCGCCGATACAGAGCGTCTTAAGCAATTAGGTGACGAGGGAGTATTGTTGCTATTGTCAGAAAGTACGGCAACCGAGGCGTTGGGTCGTACACCCAGTGAAAATATTCTAGAACCAACATTTATCGAGATGTTCAACAGATCGCCGGGCAGGGTGTTTGTAGCAATATTTTCAACCAACATTAACCGTATCCAAATGATCATCAACGCTGCTGTGCATCATGGCCGAAAAATTGCCCTAGATGGCCGCAGCATGATGAGCACGCTCGAGATGGCTGTAAGATATGGTTTTGTTAAAGTGCCAAAAGGCACATTTATACCAATCGCCAGCATCAACAATATCCCCGACGACAAGGTGGTGATTATTTGTACTGGTGGCCAGGGCGAGCCCAGCTCGGCACTTATTAGAATGAGTACCGGCGATCACCGTCATATTAAAATGAAGGCCCAGGATACAGTTATTTTAAGCTCCAAACCTATACCCGAAACCGGCAACGATGCGCTTATTGGCAACATGGTGGATGATCTAATGCGCATGGGTGTTCATGTTTTTCAGCACATTACCCACGAACTAGACGGTATTGGGCCCTTGCACGTGTCGGGGCACGGCCGTATCGATGAGTGTCGTGATATGATCAGGCTAATCAGACCAAAGTTCTTTGTACCGTACCATGGTTCATTTCGCAGCAAACAGCGCCATATCGAAATAGCCGTAGAGGAGGGGGTACCACGCGAACGAGCCTTTAATGCCGAAATTGGTGATGTACTAACCTTTACTGGCGACAAGATGGAGCATGCCGGTCAGGTGCCACACGGCACCATACTGGTAGACCAAACCGGCGCCGAAGTTAGCAATGTAGTAGTTAAAGATCGCATTATTATGGCCCAAGATGGTCTAGTGGCGGTGGTTTTGACTGTAGACAAAAAGTCTGGGCTGGCCATAACTAGCCCCGATATCATTAGTCGTGGCTTTATCTATATGCGTGATAACGAGGAGTTAATGAACGACTTAAGGGGTGAATTGCGTCGAGCTGTTCAGCAACGCTTTAAACGTGTTGAGCTTGATCGTTTTAAACAAGAGATTAAGGAGCATGTAACGCACTTTTTATACGAAAAGACCCAACGCAGCCCAATTGTCATTCCGGTTATTAATGTTATTGGCAAAGGAGCCCAGACAACGGTCAACACATCGGTCAATGGTACACCGGCCACCCCAGAAGATGCGGCCAAAGAACAGGCCGTAGCTCAGGCTAGGCGTTTTGCTCAATTACGTCGTCAATTACTAGGCCAAGATAATAGGGTAGACTAGTTATTAAAAGTGTGGTATAATATACTACATTGTAATTACACCCTAAGCACAAACAAAATAAGGTAAAATTAAAAAGACATGCCTAAAAAAAGTAAAGCAAAAACTCGTAAGCGTAAAAGCGCTGCTAGTGATGAGCCAAAAATAAACTACTTTGGCCGACAAATAATGGTCTTTGTTTTATTTGTAGCGGCCTTCTTTTTGTTACTAGGCGGTTTTGGGCAGGGTGGCGCGCTGCCGGTTAAATTATTTGGCATGGCTAGTTGGCTGTTGGGGTTAATAGCTTATCTTATGGCTTTTGTATTTATATATCTTGGCGTCAAAAAGTTTAAACACGAAGAGTATGTAATCCCGGCCGTTAGCTTAATGGCCAGTATCATTTTTTTGTTTAGTCTAGCTGGCATGATGCATGTTTTTGTTGATAAAACCGAGGCCTCTATCGCTGCCGGCAAGGGGACTTATGGTGGCGAAGTTGGTTATTTATTAAGCAAGGGCCTATTACTATTTTTAAATACCACCACAGCTTTTATTATCCTTTTAGTATTTGCCTGGGTATCTTTTATGCTGATGTTCGGCATCTCACCCAGAGCCATGTTAGAGTGGTTGCTAAAGCCATTTAAAAAACCCCCCGATTCTGACCTAAGTGACCTTAAAGCCAAAGCCAACGAAGCGACTTTTGAGGTGCACGCAGGTGTGCCGATCGTTCAACATCATGCTGGCGAAGACAAACAGGCTGCGCTCCGATTGGGTGGCTTAAAAAGCGCTGCCGCAAAACTCACTAACACCGAGGACCACGCGGCCCTAACGGCAGCAATTGACCCCGACTGGAAGTTCCCCGACATTGGCCTGTTAAACCAAAAACAAGACAAGGCTGATCCTGGCGACACCAAAGAAAACGCCGAAATTATTAAGTCGACCTTGTCTAATTTTAATATCGTAGTTGATATGGAGGGCGCTAATGTAGGGCCAAGGGTTACTCAATATACTCTCAAACCTCAGTCTGGCCAAAAATTGAGCAAAATAGCTAACCACGAAACCGACATAGCCTACGAGTTAGCCGCCAAAGGCTCTATCCGTATCGAAGCTCCAATCCCAGGCAAGCGAGCCGTTGGTATAGAGGTGCCTAATGATACATCGGCTACCGTAAGGTTGCATAGTATTTTGTCGTCATCAGAATGGGCAGCCAAAAAGGCACCACTACTATTTGCAGTTGGCAAGGATATCTCTGGCCGCGCAGTAGTGGATTCTCTAGATAAAATGCCGCATTTGCTAGTGGCTGGTACTACCGGCTCTGGTAAATCGGTCATGATTAATGATCTGTTACTGAGCTTGCTGTACCGCAATAGCCCATCTGATCTAAAATTAATTTTAGTTGACCCTAAACAGGTCGAACTAACGCCGTATAATGAGATACCTCATTTATTGACGCCAGTAATAACCGAAACCGAAAAGTGCGTTAGTGCGCTTAAGTGGTCGGTAGCCGAGATGGAGAGGCGCCTGCGAACTTTTGCCGCAGTTGGCACCCGCAATATTGGTGAATACAACGCTCTTAAAACCGAAGAATCTATGCCCTATATCGTGATAATTATAGATGAAATGGCCGATTTAATGATGGCCGCTGGTCGCGACCTAGAGGCTCTGATAGTTCGCATTGCCCAAAAAGCTCGTGCTGCTGGTATCCATTTGGTTCTAGCCACCCAATCGCCGCGCGTAGATGTTATTACTGGGTTAATTAAAGCCAACGTGCCATCGCGTATTGCCTTTACTGTTGTTAACCAGATCGACTCTAGGGTAATTATCGACCAATCTGGTGCAGAAAAACTACTGGGCTATGGCGATATGCTATATATGACAACCGAGCACAATAAGCCTATCAGGTTACAGGGTGCGCTAGTCGAAAAAGGAGAGGTCGACGAAGTTACTACCTTTATAAAAAACCAGCGCGGTCCGCAGTACGATGACGAGGTTATTAGCATGCCAGTGCAGCTTAACGGCCGAGGTGGTGTGGTCGCCGAGATGCCAGGCAGCAGTGCCAGTGATGATATGTGGCAAGATGCTGTTAGGGTAGTTATCGAAAGTGGCAAAGCCAGCACTAGCTTGCTCCAACGTCGTTTGCGTATCGGTTACGGCCGAGCTTCTAGGATGATAGACGAGATGGAAGAGCGTGGTATTGTTGGCCCGGCTGACGGTGCCAGGCCGCGCGAAGTTTTGGTAAGCAGTCTGAGCGAAGTAATTGCCCCCAGTCAGCCTGATGATACCGATGCTTACGCCGCCGACGATCTTAGCGAAAACCTTTAATTTACATACGCCCAATTATATAAGTTATCTCAATTTGACTAACAGGGGTAAGTAGGGTATAATCTGGCTATTATAAACTTCAGGTTATCGTCTGGCAGTTGCTGGGTGGATAGCCTTTAACCAAAGGAAGGAAACTAGTTTGAGCGCATATGAACTAGCGGTGCTTTACCACCCTGATCTAGAAATAGATCTAGAAAAAGCCACCCAAAAAATAACTAAAATTATTACCGACAACAAAGGCAAGGTTGTTGGCGAAGATAATTGGGGCAAGCGAAAAATGGCCTATAAAATTAAAGGTCATGAGTATGCAGTTTATGTATTTTATAGTCTCGAACTGCCGCCACAAAGCGTAAAAAAAATCGAGTCAAACCTAAATATTACCGACGAGGTGATTAGGTTCTTAATTACTAAACCCGATCTAAAAGCAATCGCCAAGGCCGAGGCTATCAAAGCCAGCAAAAAAGCTAGGCGCGGTGAATCTAAAGATACCGAAGCAAAGCAAAAAGACGAAAAACCAGCCATTAAGGAAAAAAAAGTCAGCGCTAACAAGGAGGGATAAGACATGGCACGTAGTTTTAACCAGGTAATATTAATGGGCAACTTAACCAGAGACCCAGAACTAAGAACAATTCCTAGTGGCCAAAGTGTTTGCAGCTTTAGCTTGGCTCTTAATCGTAGCTACAAAGATGCAAAAGGCGAATGGCAAGAAGCTACCGACTATGTTGATGTAACTGCCTGGGCTGCCTTAGGCGAAAGGGTAGCGCAATATGTTACCAAAGGTCGTCCGGTACTAGTAAGCGGCCGTTTGCAAAGCCGATCTTGGGAGCAAGATGGCCAAAAGCGCAGTAAGGTTGAAGTTGTAGCGCAAGATGTAACATTCTTGGGAGGTCGCTCTGGCGGTGACGATAATACACCAGCTGACGAACAGCCAGCCGCCAAGGGTGGGGGCAAAAAAGAAGTTGTCATAGAAGATATTAGTGATGAGCCCATCGATCTAAGTGAGATTCCATTTTAAACATCAGAATTTAATAGAAAGATAATTTAAGAACTGGGCCCCAGAACCCACTATCTTATCGGGTGCTAAGCCCCAACTCTATCGAAAGGAGAGTAAGAAAGTATGAGTCAAAAAAGAAAACCGATTACCGGATCAATGTACTTTGATTATAAAGACGTCAAGTCGCTGCAGCGATATGTTAACCAATTTGGGCAAATCGAAACTCGAAAACGCACTGGGTTAACCGAGATGCAACAGCGTCGCATGGCCAAAGCTATTAAAAAAGCCCGCCATATCGCACTGTTGCCATTTGTTACCAACAACTAAAAAATAAGGGTTGAGAACTAGGACAACGGGTAACAAACTTCCCATTACCCATTACCTAATTCCCAAAATCCCAAATTACGGAGTAATTTATTATGGCTTTTGGTATTACCGATTTAAAAAAAGGCACAGTTTTTCAGCTAGATGGGCACCCCTACAAAGTGGTGGAATATGCCCAAAAAGTTATGGGCCGAGGTGGCTCGATTGTTAATGTGCGAATCAAAAGCTTAATAGACGGCAGGGTTTTGCAAAAAACCTTTAAGGGCAACGAAGCAGTCGAACCAGCTGACGTAACCTATAAAAATGTGCAGTATTATACCGTGACGCC
>Ga0265296_1005480_pt1 | contig 10394 bp, 9 predicted proteins | sample MunlanPumphouse1_FD_189073 | JGI IMG/M metagenome (GOLD analysis project Ga0265296, IMG submission 189073) | Groundwater microbial communities from a municipal landfill in Southern Ontario, Canada - Pumphouse #1 | ecosystem: Environmental > Aquatic > Deep subsurface > Groundwater | place: Canada...
ATGCTGTTTGAAGGAATTTCGAGGTGATGCCAGTTATAAAAACCTAAAATCCAACAAAAACAGGAGGTGTGTAAAGGAATGGCTGTATTTATGTCCGCCGAAGAAGCGGTAAAGTTAATCAAAAACGGAGACACAGTCGCTATTACCGGCTTCGTTGGGATGGGCCACCCGGAAGAGATCTCGGCGGCGGTTGAGAAAAGCTTTCTGGAAACTGGTGAGCCAAAAGGTTTGACTATGACGTTCGGCGCCAGCCAGAACGACGGAAAGTCCAACTGGGGGCTGAACCGTTGGGCTAAAGAAGGCCTAATTAAAAAAGTTGTTTCAGGGCACTGGTCACTGCAGCCCGATATGATCAAGATGGCCGTCGAAGAAAAAATTGAGGCCTACAACCTGCCCCAGGGGGTCGTGTTGCACCTTTGGAGGGCCATCGCGGGGAAAAAGCCGGGGATCATCACTCATGTTGGGTTAAAGACTTTTGTTGACCCCAGGGAAACAGGCGGTAAATTAAACAGCATCAGTCATGAAGAGTACGTTAAAATAGTCGAAATCGACGGCAAGGAATATCTGTTCTACAAATCTTTCCCAATCAACGTGGCAATTATTCGCGGCACAACGGCAGACGAAAAGGGCAACATTTCTATTGAAAGAGAAGGCATCTCCCTTGAGTTTCTTGCTGCGGCGCTGGCGGCTAAAGGGTGTGGCGGAAAAGTTATCGCTCAGGTTGAGAGGGTGGCTAAAGCCGGCACACTGCACCCAATGATGGTTAAAGTTCCGGGAGTTGTTGTAGACGCTATAGTAGTAGCCAGGCCGGAAAATCACTGGCAGGTTCCCATGGGTGAGCAGTACAACCCCGCCCTTTGCGGGGAAACCAGAGTGCCTCTCAACAGAGTCGAGCCCTTACCCTTGAACGAGAGAAAGGTCATCTGCCGGAGGTGCGCCATGGAATTGGTGCCAAACGCAGTTATCAACCTGGGCATCGGCATGCCGGAAGGCGTCGGTGTGGTGGCGGCTGAGGAAAGCATCAGCGAAAGTATGGTAATGACTGTGGAGCCGGGGGTAATCGGTGGAGTGCCTCTAGGCGGAGTGTACTTCGGCACGGCGATCAACCCTGAAGCAATGCTGGATCACCCCAATATGTTCGATTTTTACGATGGCGGCGGACTGGACCTGGCAGTGCTGGGAATGGCTGAGTTAGACCAGTATGGAAACATCAATGTCAGCAAATTTGGTCCGCGCATTGCCGGCGCTGGTGGATTTATCAACATTACCCAGAGTACCAACACGGTCGTATTCTGCGGCACCCTGACCGCCGGTGGCTTGAAACTGGAAATCAAGGATGGAAAATTAAATATCGTTAAAGAAGGCAAAATTAAGAAACTGGTCAATAAAGTAGAGCACATCACCTTCAGCGGTGAATACGGCAGGACGAGTGGTCAAAAGATTTTATATGTAACTGAGCGGGCTGTATTTGAGCTGCGTCCGGAAGGGATCACGCTGACAGAAATAGCGCCGGGAGTGGACCTGGAAAAAGATGTCCTGGCCCAGATGGAATTTAAACCGCTGATAGCTCCGGATCTAAAGCAAATGGATGCACGGATTTTTGATGAACCGGCAATGGGCATCAAAGAGCAGATATTGGCCAAGACAAAGTTTAGATAGTTAAGCAATTAAATAGATGGTGGCTTAAACCCAAAGTTAAATTGGGTTAGTAAAGAATATGAATAGGGGGAAAAGAAAAATGGCACTTAAAACCAGAGAGGACTACCTGAAATCGTTAAAAGCAATGCGGCCCAATGTTTACAAGTTTGGAAAACTCATCGAGGACGTAACCACCGACCCGGCCACCCGCCGGACCGTGGAAAGCCATGCGCGCGCGTTTGACGCAGCGAATGACCCCGAGTACGCTGATGCTTTCACAGCCGTTTCAGACTTCACAGGAGAAAAGATTTTACGCTGGAATGGAATGATGGACAGCCTGGAAGACATCATTGCCAACTCCGTGTTCAAGCGCTGGATGTACCGCTTCACCGGCACCTGCAACGGCGGTGTTTGTGTGGGCTGGAACAGCCAGAACGTGCTGTGGAACGTTACCGCTCTGATTGACAAGGACTGCGGGACCAACTACCAGGAACGTCTTAAGAAGTGGATTATCGGCGCTCAGGAAAAAGGATTGGTAGTGGCAGGCGGCCTTACCGACGCCAAGGGCGACCGCAGCATGAAGGCCTCGCAGCAGCCAGAGCAAGACGCAAACGTACACATCAAGGAAGTCCGGGCAGACGGCGTAGTTATCAGCGGTGTCAAAGCGATGATCTGCGGCGTGGCCGCTGCCAACGAAATCTTCCTTCTGCCGGGCGGCGGCTACAAGGAAGATGACAAGGCCTTTGCGTTAGCATGTGTGGTGCCCCGCGATATAGAGGGCTTAACCATTGTGGAAACCCGCCGGCCAAGTGACGGAAGGGAACTTGATGAGGGCTGGGACATACCTGAAACAGGAATCACCCAGGCCTACTTGATCTTTGAAGACTGCTTTGTCCCCAATGACAGGGTCTTCATGTGCCAGGAATTCAAGTACAGCGGTAAGATCATCGAGTACTTCACAGCCAACTACCGGGCCTGCATCGGCGCCTGCGTGGCCGGCCAGGGCGATATCATGATCGGCGCGGCAGCCTTGATGGCCAGGACCAACGGACTGGCGGCAGGCACGTTCTCCGCCAAGATGGTTGACATGGCGGTAAATAACGAAACCACTTACGCTGTAGGTATCGGCGCTATGGCAGTGGGTAAACCGGGTCCCGGCGGCATGTGGGTTTCCGATTCACTGCTCGCTCATACCAACAAAGTGCATGTAGCTACCCTTCCGTACGAAACCAAGCGTCTCTGCCAGGACATCGGCGGCGGCATCGTGGAAACCGGCTGCTTCCCGTCCTACAAGGACTTCCAGGACCCGAGATATGGCAAGAAAATAGAGAGTGTCGTTAAGGCCAGCGTGAGATTCAGCGCCGAGTCAAGGGCGCGCGCGGCCAGGCTTTCAGAGTGGCTGACCCTGGGCGCGGGCGTTCCGGGATGCATGCACGGCGGCGGGTCACCTGATGGAGCCAAGATGGTTGTCAGAGCGTTCACTCCTGTTGATAAGTTTGCCCAATATGCCAGCAAGATTGCCGGTATTACTGAAGAAGTTACGGAACCTGAAAAGAAAAAGAAATAGAACGTATTTTACACTTCAGATAGCTTGCGGCCGGGGGAAGAAAACCCCGGCCGCCAAAAAAAGAACAGTTTAAGCATTAGAGGGAAAAAGCAACCGCAGCAGTTTTTACAGCTAATAGACCAGCACCAGAACTAAACAACAAACTCACGAGAGGAGACTACCCATGAACTTTCAACTAACCGAAGAGCAGCAATTAGTGCGTGCCAGCGTAAGAGAATTCTGCCAGAAATTCGTAGAGCCCATAGCCCAGAAAGTAGACCAGGAACCATACTTCCCCATGGAAAACGTCAAAAGACTCGCCGAGCAGGAATGGACAGGCATACCCTACCCGGTGGAATACGGCGGCGCCGGATCCGACTATCTGACCTACACCATCGTATTAGAAGAACTCTCACGCGCCTGCGCCACCACCGGATTCACCTTAGAGTGCCACACCTCGCTCGCCAGCTTCCCCCTGTGGAAGTACGGCACCGAAGAGCAAAAACAAAAGTGGCTCGTCCCCCTGTGTAAAGGCGAGATCCTGGGATCATTCGCCCTGACCGAGCCAGGCGCCGGTACCGACGCCGGTTCCGGCACGACAACCGCAGTTTTGGATGGCGACCAGTACGTCCTAAACGGCACCAAGATGTTTATCTCCAACGCCCCCGTGGCCGGAGTCTTCATTATGTTTGCTCTGACCGACAAGAGCAAGGGCGCCAAAGGTATCAGCGCGTTTATCCTGCCCGGCGACACACCGGGACTTACCATTGGCAAACACCTGAACAAGATGGGTATCCGTGGCTCACTCACCGCAGAAGTAATCATGAAAGACTGCCGCGTTCCCAAAGAAAACCTCTTAGGAGCGGAAGGCAAAGGCTTTCCCATGGCCATGTCCACCTTGGACGGCGGCAGGATCGGCATCGCCGCTCAGGCCCTCGGCATCTCCCAGGCAGCCTTAGACGAATCAGTATCCTACTCCAAAGAAAGAGTCCAGTTCGGCAAGCCCATTTCATCCTTCCAGGCTATCCAGTGGATGCTCGCCAACATGGCCACCGACGTAGAAGCAGCAAGGTTTTTAACCTACTACGCCGCCTGGTGCTACGACCAGGGTAAGAACTACAGCAAAGAAGCAGCCATGGCCAGACTGTTCGCCTCCGAGTGCGCCGCCAAGCACACCAACAGAGCCATCCAGATCCACGGCGGCATCGGTTACATTAAAGGCCACAAAGTAGAGCAGCTCTACCGCGACGCCAAGATTACCGAGATTTACGAAGGTACCAACGAAGTCATGAGAATGGTTATCTCCGGCAGCGTACTGCGCTAGCAAATAATTAGAAGCATTAGGCAACAAAAAGTGGGTAGGGCAAGGCTGAAAGTCCAGCCTTTCCCCTTAAAGATAGGTGGCTAGTAAGCTTGCAAAAGCCCTACCCCTTCCAATAAATAAAAGTTTAAAAAATAAAAAATTTAAAAATTTTAATAAAGATTTAAAAAGATTACCCCTAACTAAATACTCTACTCTCCTTTCCTTTGCCTTTGACATGGATAGCATACCTCCTCTTAAATACCGGCCACCCGGCCAGCAATCAGTGCAAGAACACACTATCCATGTCAAGGGACATCTTTTTAAACAAAAAAGATAGTAGAAGAGAGCAATAAAAAGCAAGCAAAAAAAAGAAAGTAGATAGGCTTTTGATTTTTAATATATAAAACCCACTTACCACTTCAACATACGTAAAAGAGGTGAACAATATGCCCAAGATAATAGCCTGTTTCAAATGGGTAATGGACGAGGCAGACATCAAAACAGATGCCAAATCACGCCAATTAGTCCTTGACCGGGTAGGCTATAAGATCAGCGAATACGACCGCAACGCCATAGAAGAAGCAGTACGACTGCAGGAAAAACACGGCGGCAGCGTAGTAGGCATCACCGTAGCCACGCCCAGCGCCAAGCCGTGCCTTAAAGACGCCCTTTCACGCGGGCCCGAAAAAGCCTGCTTTGTTAACGACCCGGCCTTTGAAAGCCTTGACCCCTCCCAGACAGCAGCCATCTTAGCCGCCGTCATAGAAGGCAAAACAGAGTACGACCTGATCATCTGCGGCGAAGGGTCAAGCGACCTGTACGCCCAGCAGGTAGGGCCCGCCCTGGCCGAAAAGCTAGGCCTGCCCTGCGCCACCTACGTCAACAAACTAACCTATATAGAAGAAGAAAACCGGGTTATAGCCCAGCGCAAGTTAGATGACGGCCTGGAAACAGTCTCAATTAAACTACCCGCCCTTATTACAGTCTTACCCGATATCAACACACCAAGGATACCCAGCCTAAAGCAGGTCCTCGGAGCCGCTAAAAAGCCAGTGGATAACATCAGCCTGGCCAGCCTGCAGCAATCATTCGAGCCATGCCTTAAGACAACCAGCATCCTGGCCGCCACCATGGAGCGGCGCCGCCTCAAGTTCACCGCGGAAACAGACGACATCCGCAAAGTGGTAGACGGTTTGCTAAAAGAAGGAGTAATCGCGTAAAGGAGGTTAAAGCCAATGGCAGGAGTTTGGATATTGGCAGAAAGCCGCGAACAAACCCTCGAGCTGCTCAGCGCAGGCAAGAGCCTGGCCGAACAGCTCGGAGCCAAAGTCGCCGCCTTTGCCACCAGCAGCCAGCTGGCCCAGGAATACATCAGCCACGGCTGCGACGAAGTGCTGCTGCTGCCCCCCCTGGCCGCAGACCAGCCATTAGAGTCATACGTGCCAGTAATAGTTGAAGAAGCGCTACTCGCTGGTCCCGACATAATCTTAGCCGGCGCCAGCCAGAGAGGCAGAGAAATAGCAGCCCGCATCGCCGCCAGTTTAAATACCGGACTGTGCAGCGGCTGCACAGGACTGCACCTGGATCAAGATAAGAAACAGCTGGTCATGGAGCGCATGCTCTTTGGCGGAGCCGCAGTGCAGACAGTAGTGTGCCCCAACCGGCCCCAGATGGCCACCATACCCCCCCGCACCTTTGAGCAGGCCCCGCTGGTAGAAGGATATAAAGGAGAGGTAAGGCAGCTGCCCGCAGCCCCGCCTTCCCGTGTAACAGTAGTCGAAAGGACACCCAAAACAAGCGAGGCCGTAGACATAACCGAAGCCAAAATAGTCGTGTGCGTAGGCCGCGGCGTGGAGAAAAAAGAAGATATCGCCCTGGCGAAAGAGCTGGCCGGCGTTCTAGGCGGCGAAGTAGGCTGCTCACGGCCTGTGGCCGAAGACCTGCGCTGGCTGCCAGAAGAGCTTTATCTAGGCATATCCGGCAAAAAAGTCAAGCCCGACCTGTACATCGGCGTCGGCGTAGCCGGACAGATCCAGCACGTCAGCGGCATCCGCGACAGCAAAGTAATAGTGGGCATCAACCGCGACGAAAACGCGCCTATCTTTGAAGCAGCCGATTACGGCATCGTAGGCGATTTGTATGACGTGGTGCCCAAGCTCGTCAAAGAACTAAAAGCCGCCTTAAAAATATAAGCAGTGTGGTGGTAGAAATGGAAGAAGAAAAATTTGGCGCCATAATCGTAGGAGCCGGCCCCGCCGGTAGCACCGCCGCCTATTTGCTGGCCAAAGAAGGCCTTGAAGTACTACTCATTGAAAAAGGAGCCGCGCCCGGGGGCAAAAATATGTTCGGTGGCCGCATGTACAGCCATGCCTTAAACCAGATCATACCAGACTTCTGGGACCAGGCCCCGGTCCAAAGAGCCGTCTCCAAAGAAACGGTCACCTTTTTAGCCGGCGATCAAGCCGTGTCCTTAAACTGCCAGGATCTGAGCTGGGTAAGCCCGCCCTATCATTCCTTCACCCTCTTGCGCGCCGAATTTGACGCCTGGCTGGCCGCCAAAGCGGAAGAAGCCGGCGCCATGCTCGCCTGCGGCATACGTGTGGACGACCTTTTAATTAAGGGCGGCAAAGTGGCAGGCATAATAGCCGGAGAAGACGAGATGCTGGCCGACGTGGTCATAGCCGCCGACGGCGTCAACTCCATCATAGCCCAAAAGGCCGGATTAAGAAAAAAAGCGCCTGAACCACATCAGGTGGGCACCGGAGCCAAGCAGGTGATCAAGCTGTCCGCCGAGGCCGTCAGCCAGCGCTTTGGGCTTAGCGGCAATAACGGCGCGGCCCAGCTTTTTGTGGGCGACTGCACTAAAGGCATGCAGGGCGGCGGTTTTCTCTACACCAACAAAGACAGCATTTCCCTGGGTCTGATTGTCGGCGCGGGGCAGCTGCAGAAAAACAAGTACAGGATCAGCGACCTTTTAGAAGAGTTCAAAGAAAGCCCGCACATAGCCCCACTGATTGACGGGGGAGAAGTGGTGGAATATTCCGCCCACTTAGTTCCCGAGGCGGGTCTTAGCATGATGCCGCAGCTCTATAGCGACGGGATACTGGTGACAGGTGACGCAGCCGGGTTTGTGCTTAACCTGGGCTATGTGGTGCGGGGCATGGATTTCGCCATCGCTTCCGGGGCGGCCGCCGCCAAAGCGGTAATAGCGGCGAGAGCTTTTAACGACTTTTCAAAGCAAAAGCTTAGCATCTACCAGCAGTTCCTAAAAGAGAGCTTTGTACTGAGAGATCTGGAAGCCTATCGCGGCGCTCCACACTTTTTAGAAATCCAGCGCATGTTTAAAGCCTACCCACAGTTTGCCGCGGGCTTGGTCAGCAAGATGTTTACCGTTGACGGCAGCCCCCCTGAGCACCTTATGGGGAAAGCGCTTAGCCATATTAAAAAGAGCGGGATCGGCTGGGCCCAACTGGCGGGGGATGGCTGGAAAGGAGCGCGGAATCTATGAAAAAGCTAAGCATTGAACAACTGCTGGGGATAGATAAGTTTGCGGTTGACGATGAAGAGGCGCACATTGTTTTAAACAAGGAGATCTGCGCCACCTGCCCGGACAAGCCCTGCACCTTTGCCTGCCCGGCGTGCTTGTACACGCTGAAGGAAGACGGGGAGATAGGTTTTGATTACGCGGGCTGCCTGGAGTGCGGCACCTGCAGGGTTATCTGCCCGAAAGATGGGGCGATCACCTGGCAGTATCCCAGGGGTGGATTCGGGATTAACTTTAGGTATGGGTAAACCATTTGTGGGAGGTTTGCTATCCCCAAATCATAGCAGATTTTTAAGAAGTTCATATTTGGGAAGGAGGGGCAGTTACACGAGGTTATTGTTTTCATAAAAACTTAATAGCGAGAAGTATTGAATGGGCTTTAAAAGGGTCTAATACTAAAGAATACAAGGGAGGATTGAAATGAGTCAAACGGCAGCCGAATTAGGCACAAAAGCGCAATTATCCGACAAGGCAAAGAAAATGCTTCGTTACCGTTGGGTTTGTTATGGTATTTTATTGTTTACCTACGTTTTTGTTTATTTTGACCGCGTCTGTCCCGCTGTTGTCGCGCCGGAGCTGATGAAAGAATTCGGCCTGACAGCGACTGCGCTGGGGGTTCTGTCGTCAATGTACTTTTATCCTTACGCGGCGATGCAGATCCCGTCAGGTGTACTGTCAGACACCCTGGGACCAAGAATATCGGTGAGTTTTTTCTTTCTTATCGCTGCTGTCGGGACCATAATGTTTGGTCTGGCGCATAGTTTCACTGTGATTATAATTGGCCGCTTCCTGATGGGTGTGGGTGTGGCGGTTGTGTGGATACCCTGCATGAGGATTCTGGCCAACTGGTTCCGACCTAAAGAGTTTGCCACGCTGACGGGTACCATGCTCACCCTGGGCAACGTCGGCGCCATTATCGCTTCCGCCCCACTGGCGTTAATAGTGGGCGCAATGGGATGGAGAGCCGCGTTTTACTGGGTCGGCGCCGGTCTGGTAATAGTGGCCATACTGAACTTTATTTTACTGAGGAACAAGCCGCAAGACATGGGACTGCCGACTGTTTCGGAAATTGACGGTGTGGATTATTACACTTCAACCGACGGTTCGCACAATGCGACCTTCCTGCAAAACTGCGGCAAGCTGTTCAGAATGAAGAACTACTGGCTGATAGCAATTTACGCGTTTATGATTTACGGGACAGTCATGGGATTTCAGGGCCTTTGGTTTATACCATACATTCAGGATATCTATGGTCTCACTAAACAACAGGCTGCTAACATGCTGATGATGTGGCCCATAGGTATGGCTATAGGCTGTTTTACCATAGGCTTGGCATCCGACCGGTGGCTGAAGTCAAGGCGGAAAGCGTCTCTCTACGGCATGTTTATCTACATTCTCGTCTGGCTGCCGGTGATCTTAGCGACAGGTAATATTCCTGTAGGAACTTTCTACCCCTTGCTGTTCATTATGGGCTTTTGGTGCGGCAGCTATGTTCCCAACTACGCTCACGTATCCGAGGGGCAACCGCACAGCTTTATTGCAACAGCAAACGGTATGGTGAATATTTGGTACTTCATTGGGGGAGCATTTTTCCAGACTATTATGGGCCGTGTGCTTGACGCCTACGGCAAGGTCAACGGGCATTTCCCGATCGAAGCTTACCAGAGGGCTTTTACGATCTGTATAATCGCGCTTGTTATCGGAGCAATAGCCATGTACTTTACAGAAGACTCCAAAGCATTGCAAAAGGCCTAAAGCAAAAAGTATTTTAAGAATGTAACTTGGGAGGGCATGGGGTTCCGGTTGAAAACCGGCATCACATGCCCTCCGGTTCAATTGTCACAGTTGCTTGAAAGAAGGTGCTGCTATGTATAGTGCCGTTAAAAAAAATGAAGTAAGAAGAAAATTATCAAGTGCAGGATACGTCTACGTTGAGGGACATGGTTGGATTAATATTGACTTGTACCTCGCTAAATTAAAAAAAGATGTAAAAAGATTTGAACAAGAGCTTGGCATCACGCCAAAAAAAGTAAAGGTGTGTTTGAACCAGGAGGTGGGCTAGCTTGCGTGCCATTTACCCGGGGAGTTTCGATCCTGTGACATTTGGTCATTTAGATATTATCGAAAGAGCTTCTTTGCTCTTTGACAATGTGATTGTGGCAGTTTCCCGCAACCCGACGAAAAACCCACTTTTTTCAATTAAAGAGCGGGTTGAGATGCTCAGTGAAGTCCTTGCGCTATATCCCAATGTTGAGGTGGATTTATTTGAAGGTTTGACGGTGGATTATGCGCTGCAGAAGAAGGCCAAACATATCGTGCGGGGGCTGCGGGTGATCTCCGACTTTGAAAATGAGTTTCTGATG
>Ga0265296_1005481_pt1 | contig 10390 bp, 8 predicted proteins | sample MunlanPumphouse1_FD_189073 | JGI IMG/M metagenome (GOLD analysis project Ga0265296, IMG submission 189073) | Groundwater microbial communities from a municipal landfill in Southern Ontario, Canada - Pumphouse #1 | ecosystem: Environmental > Aquatic > Deep subsurface > Groundwater | place: Canada...
GAGGATAGAGGCAAAAAACAGTAAGGGAACGAGGTTAGGCCGTCACAATGGTTTTGTAGATGTAAGTTTTATTGATACAGGGGTTGGAATACCCAGGGAAAATCTGGATAAGATTTTCGATCCATTCTTTACCACGAAAGACTCCGATAACGGGACAGGGCTCGGTTTGAGCATAGCGTACACAATAGTAAAAGAACATAATGGCAAGATCGATGTCAACAGTGTGGAGGGCAAAGGAACGACCTTTACTATAAGATTACCAACCCAAAATATGCAATAGAGATTTTTTTCTAGGACGTGTTTTATGGAGTTACCTGAAAAGATATTAATAGCGGATGATGAAAAATACACCAGAAGCTACTTTGAAATCCTCTTAGGAGATGCTGGATATATTACTAAGTCGGTTACCAGCGGTTATGAAGCTATTAAAATGTGCTATGAGGATACCTTCGATCTCGTTCTCCTCGACATAAGAATGTCTGATATAGATGGAATTAAAGTTCTTAAGCAACTAAAAGAGATAGACCATGAGCTTTCGGTAATTATGATTACTGCCTACGGGACCATGGAGAATGTGATTGAAACTATGAAAATGGGTGCATGTGATTTTCTTACAAAGCCCTTCGAAGACTCCAACAAGGTACTGATAAGTATAAAGAATGGATTGTCTCAGAGGAAGTTAAAAAAGGAAAATATCTATCTCAAGAGCCAACTGGACTTTCAGGTATCCGGCATAGTCGGTAAGAACAAAAAAATGAAGGCGACCTTCGAATTGATAAGAAAATCAGCCTTGGTAAACTCCAATGTATTGGTAGAAGGTGAAAGTGGGACAGGTAAGGAACTCGTTGCTCGCGCCATTCACCAGAACAGTCCACGGAGTGACAAAAGGTTTTTGGGGATAAACTGTACGGCATTACCGGAAAACTTGCTGGAGAGTACCCTTTTCGGGTATGAAAAGGGGGCATTTACTGGCGCACATAGAACGACTAAAGGGTATTTTGAAGAGGCAGACGGGGGAACCCTTTTCCTGGACGAGATTGGTGATACAAACCTATCCTTCCAAGTTAAATTGCTGAGAGTCATACAGGATCGGGAGTTTATAAGGGTGGGAGGTACAAAATCCGTCCCAATAGATATCAGGCTTGTTGCTGCTAGCAGCGGTGATCTTCAAAAGAAGGTAGACTCTGGAAGTTTTCAGCTTGCCCTCTATTACAGACTGAATGTAATTAGGATATTACTTCCCCCTCTGAGGGAGAGAAAGGATGATATTCCCCTTCTGGTAGACCATTTTTTGAAGAAGTTATCGAATATAATAGGGGTTGATAAAAAGGATATATCCGCAGACGCGTTGGATACTCTTATTAACTACCGATGGGATGGTAATGTTCGGGAACTCGAAAACGTGATTGAAAGGGCAATCGTTTTTCAACCAGAGAAGACGATAACAGTCAGGGATTTACCCAACTACATCATGGAGGAGCCCAAAGAGAAATCTGAAAAATGGTTTGCGTTATCCTCCTTTGAAAAGGCCAGAGACGAGTTTGAAAAAAGGTACATCCAAGAACTCTTGGATAAGACAGAAGGGAATCTAAACGAGGCTGCAGCCCTTGCAGAATTACATCCATCTACACTCTACCGTAAGATCAAACGACATAAGACTTAGCGAAATGTGTCATCTAAATTACAAATCTAACCCTTCTTACCTTATTTGCAATAATGCAAAAATTGTGCAAGCTTGCAAATCCTGTTCGCTGAAACACCTTACCAACCGTCAAGGATTTTGATGAGAGAGGATTTGCAAAATTGCAAACGCCAGTGTCCAGACATTCCTCCTTCTGACAAATCCATATTAACACTTTTTGATCGTTTGTTCATGATATATGGCTAAAAAACAAAGACTTACATTAAAAACAAACGACTTTCCTTGTTTGGGGACATGCGTTGGTATGAGTATTGCTTGGACTATATTTGCAGTCTTTATACATAGCGTCATAAATAATTGCGCATATTGCAAAATTCATTGCTCAGAAAATCAATATGTTATACTGATTCAACCATCAAATTATGCGCATGAATTTATGCTGTCATGTATAGGTAATTGGTTTTAGCTCCAAAAGCCACATGGGGTGGTGACTATGTTAGGCTCTTAAAAACAGCTATAGAAAAAGAAAGGTTTGTTCCGATAACGGGGTAGAGAAAGTTTTCAGAATAAGGTCTATAATGGACACATAAGGAAATGAAGGAATTAATTTGGGTTAAGGAGGTATAAAGTAGTGCAAGAGCCGAGAATAAGAATTTTACTGGCAAAGCCTGGTGCAGATTGTCACGATAGGGGAGCCCATGTGCTGGTTCAAGCGTTCAAAGATGCTGGAATGGAGGTTATCTACACAGGGCTTTATCAGACTCCCAAGATGATTACAGAGACTGCGATACAGGAGGATGTGGATATAGTAGCTCTAAGCTGTTTAAGCGATTCCTCTGCGATTCTTTTTACGGAGGTAATGAGGCTCCTCAAAGAAGGGGGGGGAGACGGGATTTGTGTTATAGGTGGGGGTACGATTCGGGAAGAGGACAGACCTTTTCTGGAGGAGGAAGGAGTCACTGGCAATTATGGTCCGGGGACGCCACTTAAGGTAATAGTCGACCATATTGTAGAAAGGGTTCACAACGAAAGATGTAAGAAAACACAACAGGGGGGGCTAAGATAATGGCGGAGAACGAAATCACCGTAGAGAGGGATGGAAACCTAATTACCACTTTTGAGACTCAGTCTGGTATTCCTGTTAAAGGGGTTTACACCCCTGAAGACTTAGACAGCGTCAATTATGATCGTGATTTAGGTTTACCTGGTGAGTATCCGTACACAAGGGGCATATACCCTGACATGTACCGTAAAAGGCTGTGGTTAAAATCCATTATTGTTTGTGATGAATCCCCTCGAGCGACAAATCAAAAGTATAAAAAACTTATTTCTCGGGGTCAAACCGGACTGAGAATAGTCGGAGACATTCCCACTTCATTGGCAATCGATCCAGATCATCCCCTGGGGACTCTCGATGTGGCGTCAAACGGGTGTCCGGTTTTTGCTTTAAGCGAGCTTGATGAATATCTTAACGGTATACCATTGGAAGATGTGGATTTTGAATCGGCTTTTGGTGGTACTCATGCTGCTTTTAATCTGTACAGCATGCTAGTTGCCGTATGCGAGAACAGGGGGAGTGACGTATCGAAGCTTCGGGGGTCATGCATAAACGATCCTATCCACAGTTTGGGGTGTCACGTATTCAACAATTATCCCCTGGAAGTTGGGAAGAGGTTAAATGAGGATCTTACAGAGTTTGCTGTAAGATATACGCCGAAGTGGCACCCCTTTGTTGGTTGTGGTTATGACACACGTGAAGCCGGGGTAAATGCTATTCAGGAGATGGCTTTTATTATAGCTTCGGTGATAGAGTATTGTGATGCGGCATTGAAGAGAGGGGTAGATTTCAGGCAATTAGGGTCTAAAATTACTTTTTCAGTGAGCAGCGAGATAGATTTTTTTGAAACGATAGCCAAAGTACGTGCTACCAGGAGGATATGGGCTGGGATTGCAATGGAGCGTTACGGTGCTTCCACGAAGTTTTGTAAGTGTCTTTTTGCCATCAGACCTGCCGGGGATTCTTTAACTGCGCAGCAACCCATCAACAATATTTCCCGTATAGTTATTGAAACCTTGGCTGGGGTTTTTGCAGGGGCACAATCTCTTGATCTCCCTGGGTTTGATGAGCCTTTTGGAATTCCCTCGGAGGCTGCTGAGTTAATTAATCTGGACTTACAGCACATTATTACGTATGAGACTGGCATTCCGCTTGCTGTTGATCCCTTGGGGGGGTCATATTATGTTGAGTGGCTTACGAACACCATTGGCAGAGAGATCAAAAAGCTTTTGAGCGAGATAAAAGAGATGGGGGGTATGTATTCAGCCTTAAGTAAGGGATGGGTTGAGGAGCAGGTGAGGAAGGCCAGTATAGATAGGCAGGATGAGATTGAGAAGAAGAAGAGGATTGTTGTGGGTATAAACGAGTTTCAATTGCCGAAGGAGAAGGAATTTCCCATACCGTTATACAAGCATGATTTGAGAGAGGCCAGGGAAAAAGCGATAACAAAATTGAAGAGGTTTAGAGAAGTCAGGGACACAGGTGGAGTAAGGTCTGCTCTATTGAATTTACTGGGACATGCCAGTGACAGTAAGAATTTGGTACGGCCGGCTATTGAGGCATTTAAGGCTGGTGCGACAATAGGTGAGGTAACAGGCATGATACGTGAGGGGATGGGCTACAGTTATGATCATTTTGGTGCGGTTGAGAGGCCAAGCTTTCTTTGAGAATCCAGTGCTTCCTGGTTACAGGCTCAGCTCTATAAAATAATCTCAAGGATGATGCAACAAAAAAGGAGGAACCCATGAATAATCGACAGTACAGAGGAGAAAGGATGAAAAAGGTTAGTGTCTTCTTAACAGCAACGCTTTTGTTGTTTTGCTACACTGCGGTTTTGGGTGAAACGAGAGGGGTAACAAAAGATACAATAACCGTTGGGTATTTAACAGCCAACACGGGCCCTATTGCAGCAGATTCACAAGCTCTTTCCAGTGGAGCTCGAAATTACATTCGCTACATAAATGAACAAGAAGGTATCAACGGTCGAAAGATAAAGGTAATTTACGAGGACACTGGCTACTCAATACCGAGAGCAATAGCAGCTTTCAAGAAGCTTCTATATAAGGACAATGTTCTGACGTTTTTCGGTCCCACCTCTACAGGCGAATCGATGGTTTTGTTCTCCCAAATTGAAAAGGAAAAGATTTGCACATTGACGATCAGCCCAGCTCAACAAATGTTTAAACCTCTCCACCGATATGTTTTTCATGCTTTCTTGTCTTACGAAAATTGCGTTGAAATATTATTTGATTACATAATCAACGATATGAAAGCTAAGAAACCTAAGATAAGTATTGTTTTTCCTAATATAGAAGCTGGCAGAGCGGCAACGAAAGTGGCAAATGAAAGGGCAAAGATACTTGGAGCTGAACTACAAGAGGTCATACTAGAGATGGGTGAATTGGATGCAACCTCTCAGGTCCTCTCCATCAAGAGGTTCAACCCCGATATTGTGATAATTCATGGCCTTGTTCAGCAGGCTTCGCTCTTTCTCAGGGATGCAAGAAAATTCGGTCTTAAGACGAACTTCTTGGGAACCCTGTTATCTACAAATGAGGATATTATTCCTCTCGCAAAAGAAGCATATAAGGGGTTTGTAGGGGTACATGGGGGCAGGTCAATTTATGAAGATGCACCGGGGGCTAAGAAGATGAGGGAGATAACACTAAAATTCTACCCCGGTAAGGAAAAATCCTATAGTAGCAAATTGTACACATATGGGTGGGCATACGCAATCCTTTTTATGGAAGGTATTAAGAGGGCAGGAAAAGACCTGGACAATGAGAATTTGGTGAAGGCATTGGAGGGTATGAATGGTTTTAGCCCATGGGGACTCGTTGGTCCAGTTAATTGGAGTCCTAATAATAGAGAAGGATCTAGAAGTGGTATACTTTACAAACCTGATATTGATAAAGGTATCCTTATACCGATTAGTGACTGGAGAACACCCCTTTCCCGCTAGAGTTTTTTGACTCTAGTGCATCACTATGTGTTACGATCTGGCGTCCTTGTGATACAGCGTTATAAAAGGGCTCAAAAAAGACTAGATATTTTCTGATAATCGAGGTATAAGCAAATGCTTCATATTATTAGGAATCCTATGGTAATGCCCTTTTAGGCGGTGAACATTGATTTGCTGAATCCCACCACCCTGTCCGCCTCACATAACCAGGTACCCCGTTCCTCCTGTATCTGTCTTGTGCGTGAAATGGGCCCCAAAGGGACAAACTCCTCGATCAACGTGATTTCGTATCTGTATCAAGCATGCCTGGTAGTTTTACTACACATATAACTCTTCTGCTTTTTCTTCTTGACATCATTTTGTGGTTATAATTATTCGAGAAGAGGGTACGTGTGGAGGGATACATTATCGTTGAGAATGCTGGATTAAATGAGACTATAGAGAGGGATGATATCAAGATGGTGACTGTTCCTGCCCTCAATATGGCGGTGGCTATGGGGAACAGGAGGGCTTCCAATATTATCCTTTTTGAGGTATATATCGGAATCACAAACGCAATATCTGCACCTATTGTAGAAGAGGAATTAGAGAAGAAATTTGGCAGGAAAGAGAAAGGTCTTTCCTTGAATATCGATGCGTTTAGAAAGGGAGCTGAGAAAGCAAGCAAATTCATAGGATAACATAGGATTTGTCTTAAGATATGCATTCAACCTAAATCCTGCAATCGTCATTTTGCCTGACGGGAACCATCCATGAATAGGAGGACAATAAATGAGCTTTAAGGTAGTTAATGTAACTTTGTTTCCCATGTTTCCTTTTACAGAAGGAGAAGAGATTATCAGGCAAGCAGGTGGAGAATACGTAGGCACTGCTTGTCAGACAGAGGAAGAAATCCTAGCTTCTGCTGTCAATGCCGATGCTATTATAGGTGTATTTACTGATGGAATTCTGACACTCTCGAAAGAAACCATAAATAAACTCGGCAAATGCAAGATGGTTGCTATCCCAGGTATGGGCTATGAGGGAGTGGATCTGAGGGCGGCAACGGAAAATGGTATAATTGTTATCAATAACCCCGACTATGGTGCAGAAGAGGTGGCAAACCATACCATACTTTTGCTACTTGCCGCAGCAAGAAAACTTATCCCCACCATAGAAGCGGTAAAGGAGGGAAAATGGGATCGGGCTGGCTTTCACACTATACGTGCTAAAGTATTGCCCCCGGTATTTCGTCTAAGCAAACAGACTTTGGGGCTTATCGGCTTTGGCCATATCCCTCGCAGCCTGGTTCCTCGCGCCAAGCCCTTCTTCTCCAGAATCATAGTCTATGACCCCTATGTAGCCCCAAAGGTGATTGAGGAATTTGGGGTAGTATCCACTGATCTTAATACAGTCCTAAAGGATTCTGACTGTATCTCGCTTCATGCTGCCCTCACTGAAGAAAACCGCCATATGATTACGCTAAAGCATTTCAAGATGATGAAGCCCACAGCCTTTTTGGTGAACACCGCCCGTGGCGGTTTGGTAGATGCACAAGCCTTATATACTGCTCTTTCCGAAGGGATTATTGCTGGGGCAGCGGTTGATGTATGGGACCCAGAGCCTCCTCAACCGGACGACCCTCTGCTCAAGCTGTCCAATATAATTATTACACCTCACATTTCTCAGTATTCTATAGAGGCAGACTCTAAAATCCGAACAAACCCAAGTAAAGACATAGTGAGCGTGATGGAAGGCGGCTGGCCCCGGGAAATAGCCTTCAGAAACCCTCAGGTGAAAGAGAAATTTCTAGCCAGGTGGGAGAAGGCTTAGAAGCGATAAAGAAGGAAAAACAAAGGGGAAAAGTCATTAACAAGAAAGAGGCTTCAGGGTGACATCTTAAAGCGTCAACGTTTACATCTATTGAAGACATACAAGATGCTTTATTGAAACATTACAGCTTTTATTGTCACAAGGCTTTTCACATAAGCGATATCGGGGATGCCCTCTATGAGAAGTATTTACCCCGTCCCTTCTTATCTGCCTTCCTGGATGGTTGTATCGAGAGGGCAGAAGACTCGGCAAAGTGGAATTATTTACCATGGAAGACCCTTGGGCTCATTGGAGCGATTAACGTAGCTGATGCCTTAGCGGCCATGAAGAAATTTGTCTTTGAAGAGAAAAAGCTGACTATGGCCGAACTGGTCGATATCCTCATGAACAATTGGGAAGGGAGAGAGGATACACGGATGATGTTTCTCAACGATGCCCCAAAATTTGGCAATGATGATGATTATGTGGATTTGATCGCAAGGGATCTCTATTACAGATTAGCAGGGGAGACGAAGAAGTACAAGACCTACTATGGAACTCCAGGCTTCATAGACGGTAGTGTGGCATCGGCGCCCTATTCCTTTGCTATAAGTACATGGGCTACCCCTGATGGAAGGAAGGCAGGGGATCCGTTTCATGATGGGAGTATCACCCCTGAATCAGGTATGGACAGAAACGGTCCTACTGCTGCCCTCAAATCAATCTCAAAGGTAGACCCCTTAAAATCATGGAACCATCTATACAATCAATCCTTCATGCCCCAGTTTCTTCAGGGGGAGAACGCAAACGTATTTGCCGACTACCTCAAGACCTGGGGTGATTTAGGTATTCACCACATCCAGTTCACTGTCGTTGACAAGGATACGATGCTGGATGCCCAAAGACATCCGGAGAAACACTCTGATCTGATAGTAAGAGTATGTGGATACTCTGCTTACTTTGTAGATCTGAGCAGGGGCTTGCAGGATGAGATTGTAAAGAGGACTGAGCAGTGCTTTTAGCACTGTTAAAAAGGTGATAACGAGTCTACTTTTGGTGGTGTGGTAGTTGCTCCACACCACCTTTTTTGATGCAAGGCTATAATTTAAGCAATTACTCAGACACAAAGCAGGAAAAAACAACGAAACGATCTTGCTCTCCTTTGTGCCCATATGCCTTTGCCACTTTGTGCCTGAGTAGTTACATAAATCTTAGCTAAACCAAGACATACCGCAATCGGAGGCAATAACAATGAATAAGGGTAAAGTTGAAAAATGGATGAAAGACCACGAAGAATCTCTAAAGAGATGTCCTGAAAGACAAAATGAATTTAAAACACCTTCAGGGATAACCAGGAGACCTCTTTATACCTCTTCAGACCTGAAGGATTTTGATGAATCTGGAGAGCTTGGACTCCCCGGTGAATATCCCTACACAAGAGGGGTCTATCCCTCTATGTACAGAGGCAGGTTGTGGACGAAGAGATTTCTAGTGGGGCTTCAAAGTCCGGAAATGTTTAACATAAGACAGAAGGAGATGCTTGAAGCAGGTCAGAATGGTATCAACTTCGTTCCCTGTAATTCCTATTTTCGAGGGTACGACTCTGATACTGTAGATAGGGAATTGCTTGGAAGGTGTGGTACAACTGTGGATTCTTTAAATGACATGGAGATCGCATTCGACGGAATCCCCCTCGAAAAAGTGAGCCTTGGCATGAATGACTTTGGTCCATTTATGATGGTTGCCTCAATAGTTGCTATGGCAGAGAAGAGGGGTATACCTCTTTCGCAAATTCAGGGCACTACAAACCAGAGTGATTTTATATCCCATTATGTCAGCTGTAATCAACCTATCAGGTTTGGGCTGGACGGACACTTGAGAATCCTCGTCGATCACGTAGTTTTTTGTACAAAAAATGTGACTAAATGGCATCCTGTAAGCGTTGTAGGTCAGCATATGCAGCAGGCAGGTGCAACACCTGTTCAGGCCCTGGCATTCACATTATCAACAGCCATATTCTACGTTGATGCATTAGTAAAAGCGGGTTTGGAGGTGGATGATTTTGGCCCTAGATTTTCTTTTTTCTTCGATGTTAGTGGTGATCTGTTTGAGGAGGTTGCCAAATTTAGGGCGGCCAGAAGGATGTGGGCGAAGATAATGAAAAATAGGTTCCATGCCCTAAATCCCAAGTCCTGGTTGATGAGGTTTCACGCCCAAACATCCGGTACGGAGCTAACTCAGCAGCAACCGTTGAACAATATAGCTCGGGCATGCCTTCACACACTGGCCGCAGTTTTTGGTGGAGCACAATCGATCCACACAGATGCCTATGATGAGCCCATGTGGAGTCCTACTGAGAAATCACAAAGAGTGGCAATAATGACACAGAACATAATCGCTGAAGAGAGCGGGGTGGCGGATGTGATTGATCCCCTGGGAGGATCTTATTATCTGGAGAATCTGACAAATGAAGTGGAAAATATGGCATGGGATTACATCAGGAGGATCGATGATATGGGGGGTATGTTTGAGGCCGTAAAGGAAGGCTTTGTCCAAAAGGAAATCGCCAAGGCATCTTTTGAATGTCAAAAAGAGGTGGATAGCGGGGATAGGGTTGTTGTTGGCTTGAACAAATATATCATTCAAGAACAGGAAGAGCCCTCGGAGCAGATTAAGGTAAATGCGGAATTAATCGAAAGGCAGATTAATAGGACAAAGAACCTGAAAGAGAAACGGAATCAGGAGAGGGCAAAAGACGCAATAAAGAAGATGCGCAAAGCGGCTTTGGATCCTGAACAGAATATATTTGAAGCGGTAATCGGTGCAGTTAAAGACGATGTCACCCATGGGGAGATTGTTACAGAACTGAGAGATGTCTACGGGTTTGGCAGGCCATTATTGATATAACCTAACGGATGAAGTCGTAAAAAGTCAAAAA
>Ga0265296_1005482_pt1 | contig 10388 bp, 11 predicted proteins | sample MunlanPumphouse1_FD_189073 | JGI IMG/M metagenome (GOLD analysis project Ga0265296, IMG submission 189073) | Groundwater microbial communities from a municipal landfill in Southern Ontario, Canada - Pumphouse #1 | ecosystem: Environmental > Aquatic > Deep subsurface > Groundwater | place...
ATATAACCTCTTTTTCTAACTTGAGGTCCCACAACACCAAAAAGATAATCTTCAAGACTATATAAGGCTGTATATTTTTTAAAATCGATGTCTTTCATCATTACAATATTTTATTCACATTTAAAATCAGATTAATCTAAACATTCATATCAATGATCCCAAAATCCAATTAAGATCAAGAATACTTTAACAGACAAAAAGGCTACTACGTGCATTAAATAAAACCATATTTCATCAAACATTTGAACTCCCCAAATTTTATATGAAATCCAAAAAACAAAAGAGTGAAAAATCAAATACGTTAAGCTCCCCACGAATCGATTAAGTTCAGGTGAAAAACCGTTTGATGATTTATAAAATTTCGTAAATTTTCTCATGCTTTAATTTAATTATTGCTCATTTTTATTACATTCCTCTTGATATACTGGTTGCCTTTTAATAGAGTCCAAGGTTTTCCCATTTTTATCTTTTAATTTTTCCCAACCATTCACATTATGCCCAATAACAAAGCTTGCAACAGTAGAGGGACTAGTAAATTTTAATGGGGTCAAAAGTTCAAAAAGATTTTCATCCTTTTTTGCTACATTTTTATAAGTTAGGTATTTTTTTCTTAATTGTAAAATAGTTTTTTTTGCTCCCGGGGTTTCCATATTTACAATAGTTGAACCTGGCTGTAAAACATAGCCCTCATTTGTTAATTTTATTGTTGCATTTGCACCTCGCTGGGAAACAAAATAAATTTCTTCTAACTCTTCGTTTACTTTTGTTAAATCTTCAAGAAAAACAAACCCTAATGATGTTAAAATTGTTCTTAAATTATTTAAAAAAGTTTTCATGTCTGCCTCATCAGATTCTGGTAATTTGGGAATGCCTCCTTGGTTTCCATTTTCTATTATTATTCTTTTGGCTTTATTTATTTCTTCAATTAATACCGCTTCAATATATTTAACATGTGCCTTAGTTAAGTTATCATCTTTTGAAATAAAACAAATCACTGAGTTCCAAAAATCTTTATTATTATTATGTTGCAATATCCTTTTTTTAAATTCTTCTGCTTCGCCAACATAAACACTTTGATCCCCTTCTTCATTTTCACCAATTAAAAAATAAACAGCCTGAGAATTAAGTTCTTTGCGCTGTAAAATGTTCTTGATTTTTTTTCGAGGTATAATAAATGCCTTTCCTGTCCAATTACTCATCTCGACAATTTTTGTACCTGTTGGTTCCCCGTCAAGCAAAAATATTTTTAATGTTTTCGATTCCGACATATTTCTAAAATAATATCCTAAAAATATTATTAATACTTATCTCCTTGTATTTAAAAATCATTAACTACTTTTATTTCATTTTTTATTAACATATTAACCCAATCCTCGGTATATATAAAATCATCATGCACCTCATCATATTGGCAATATTTTGCCTTAGTTTTTGTTTTATCCAATCCTTTTGAATCAGGCCTAACCTCATATTTTCGCCACATATCTGCATGCCATGTCTGATTCTTTTTAACACCGGTGCGTTCTTTTATTACCCCAAGAACATCTTTCGGTTTAAACTTTCCCTGATTAGCAACGGGCACACGTTTCTCTTTAATCAATGCTTGGATTTTTTCAAAATTCTCTTTTTGGCTTTTATCAGCTAAATCAAAATTAATAAATTCAACCGCTAAATCCGATGAATTTCTATGATTACCAATCTTTGGTAATAGAAAAACTTTAAATGAATATTCTTGTGAATCTTTGACGTGTTTTGAAATCGCACTTCTGTGATTTTTAATAAAATCAATTACATCTCGACCATCCTGCGTAACTGGTATTTTTCTTTTAAAATTACTTATTTGCAATGGAACATTTAAATGATCAACAATTGAGTGCTTATTGGTGAATTCCTTGATTAAAAGATTTTCGTAGTTAATAAGAAAAGCCTGACATTCCCCCAGAACCGTACTGTCTATTTCCGGTATAAATCTATGTTCAATCTTATTCCTAAGTTTGACCATAAATTCGATGTTCCTAAAGACAGGACTCGATTGTTTTTGAAAATACATCTCGGCACACTTAGTCAGCTCCCATGCTTTATAATCCCCATCCACAACCTCGTACCTATTTGAATTTTTCTTTTTATAAAAATACTTTAATCCTTTTCGCTCAAAGATTGCATGGAATAATGCCGTATATGAAATGCACATCAAGGTTATAAACGCACTGGACTTAAACGCAGTTCTCGGTTTATTATAAACTTCAACCGCCAACAAAGCCGAATCTTTTGATTTATTTAATAATGTTGATGCCTTCTTCGGCAATCGTGTGGCCATATCGGTATTATTTTTTGATTCTAACTGTAACTAAAAATTTAATGGGATCGATTGTAACCCCTGGTATTTGATTAACGAATGGGTTTGGCATTTTGTATATATAAGGTTTTTCTGATAAATAATCAAACACGATATATAGGTTATAATTAGGATCTTGCTTGGCAATAAGCACCTCATTTTCCGATATATAAAATCTAAAAGTTAATGCTGGTTTATTTCTCACCGCCTTTACCTCAATATGTTTTTCTGATCCATCAGGGTTGAACGATAAAATATCATATCCCAGTGAGTCATCATTTAGTGAAACCTGTTTTATTTCAGCAATTTTTTTCGGCAAAACTTTTTTTATCTCAGCTATCTCATGTTTTATAACAATTTTTTCAGCAAAATCACCAGCCATCCTATTATTACTATCCCTTAACTCGAAATCTATTTTGCCAGGATTATAAACAGCCCCCTTCTCCCTAACTATTCCGGAATCATGGTCATCAATTTCCATATCAATAATCGCAGGATTAACTTTTGATATATCGGGAAATTCCAACCCTCCTGCAATTTTATTTATAATTTCCTCTTGTTCTTCTGTTGTTCTCTGCTCCAAGCTTTTAATGATTTTTATGTAGCCGGGATTTGAAGTATAAAACTGCCATCCATCATTAGTATTTAAATATCCAAAATATCCACTCTCACTAAAATCCCTAAAGTAAAAACTTTCAAGAATGATTTCAATATCTTTTTTGGATAAATTTGATAATATTTTATCACCATCTTTTATTATATAAGATGACACTAAGAGCATGTCAAAAAATCTCCTGACGTTGTCTGCAAAATCGCTAATACCCAACTCATGACTCTTCTCTTCTAGAATTTTTAAATACTGATCATAATTTTTATTTTTACGATAATCTAAAATAAATTCTATAACTTGTGGTATCTCATCTTTTTTATTTATCCAACACACAAAAAGCTTATACTCATCAAATGTAATGAAGTCGATTTGGTACAAAATAACAAGCAACGTTTCCATGGGAGCAATCTTAATGGACAGATTGTCATTTAATTGAGGGCAGTCTAAATAAACTTTCATCACCTGCTCATCAAGAATTTTTTGCTTATACGGTGACTTTAAAAAAGTCTCACCCGCATCTGATATCTTTAAATTATCCGCTCCTAAATTTATAACTAAACCAAGATATCGCAATGTGATACTGTTCCGTGTTGTTAGTTTACTAAAATTATCAGTAAGATCATTATAGATTTTGTCTATTACATGGCTTGTATATTCTTTTTGCTTGGCTTTTTTCCAAAAATTCTTCGTACTTTTACCAACAAGAAATTCTTTATATTTATTTGTCATATTTTTTTAATACTTCTTTGATTTTTAATGCAATGGCCTTGGCTAGTAGCGGAGGAACGGCATTTCCTATCTGTATGCCTATCGAACTCTTACTACCATAAAAAACAAAATTGTCATCAAACGACTGTATTCTCGCAGCTTCTCTTGGGGTCAACGCTCTATGCGAAACTGGATGCGTAATTCTCCCAACCGATGGAGTGTCGAATCTAGTGGTAATAGTATAGGTCGGCTTATCTTTTTCTAACCTACCATATGCACCGCTATGAACTGACTTTGTCTGCAACTCTTTTGGTATATGTACTCTACCTTGCCCAGGCTTGATTGTTTTTAATAGCTCAATAATTCGCACATCATGATTAGTTGCTTGATGGTTATAAACTTTATTTGATTTACCTTTTCTTTCTTTTTGATAATCTGTCAATTCCACATCTTTTGTGTAATCAGTTTCAAATTCACCTGCGCCAGCCTTAATAACTGGCAAATCAGATATAGCCTCCCACACCGATAAATATGGTTTATTTTTTCCGTGAGTTTTTTCTGGGAAAAACATACCCGGATCAACGCCAATGCGATTTCCAATAAATACTGCTCTTTTCCTTAGCTGTGGCACGCCATATTCAGCTGCTAACAAAACCCTAACTTCTGTCTCATAGCCAATTTTTTTAAAAAGCCTGATAATTTCATTCTTAACAGTTCCGCCGTGCATATTCAACATAGCTGCAACATTCTCCATTACAAAAACTTTTGGCCTAATATCATCCACGATACGAAGAAATTCCTTAAATAATTCATTCCTCGGATCATTCAAAAATGCTCCATCATTCCTAATTCTTCTACCAGCCATACTAAATCCTTGACAAGGGGGTCCACCCACAATAACATCAATCCTTTCGCCCTTTTTAACAAGATCACTTGATTTAATTTTATTGATATCTTCAACAATCATCCGGGTAGTCGGATGATTTTTTATATAAGTGTTCGCTATATCTGATTTGTATTCATTCGCTACTACGATCTCAAACCCTGCCTTCTGAAAGCCGATCGAAATCCCACCAACACCTGCAAACAAATCAATAATTTTCAGCTTATTTGTTTTGCCAGCCATACTCATTTTTTGATTTTACAAAATTATAATCAAGATGTTTCCTTAATAAATTTTCTATATTTATAACACGATTACCATTATCAGAATATAAATGATTTTCAACAATAAAGGGGATTAATTTTTCATACAAAGCATCAGACGTTATAAATCCATTAGCTCTTTTCAACCATTCATTTATTTTTTTAATTATAATGACCTCACTCTCCATGTCGTTTTGTTTTACTTTATATTTATTGCTAGACTTGATGTCCTTATCTTTAACAAAATTATAAACAAAATCCCCTCTTAAGGTATTTTTTTTATTAATACCTTGCGTACCAGATGCAACGGCTTGCTCTTGATAAACAACATTTATTAAATGAAATCCAGCGTCAGTTACAGAATCCATTACAGCTTTCCAAATATTCAAATTTCTATTATGGAATGTGAAAGATAAATACTTTTTATTTTTTAGAACACGATATAATTCCAAAAAGACTTTTTTCATTCTTGAAGAATAGTCTTCGTATTTTTTATTTCGGCATGGGTCGTAAATTATCTCATTGTCATAATTAACTTTATTCTTTAACCATGCATTCCAAAACATGCTCAATCCAAAATAAGCAATACTATCACCATATGGCGGGTCAGTAAAAATGTAATCTACGGATGAATTCTTGATTGACTTTAAATTCGTAGCATCAATATTTAAAATTTGAGCCTTCTTATTATCCAAAACACCAATCAGTTCTTGCTTTCCTTTTCTTACTTTATTAAATCGTTCTCTAAAACTATTTAACGGATTTTTTTCCGTGTGTACTTTCGGTGACCACAACTTGCTAATAACCCATCCTGACTTCCCATTCACCGAATCCAAATCGCCTGGTATCATTTTTGACACATTTGGCAACATTGAGGTAAAGCACATCTGTAGAATATTTCTAGTTTGTTTATTTTTAATTTTTTCAATATCCTGAACTATTGTACCCAAGACTACCAAGGATCTCTCTGTAAAAAACTGATTAAGATTCGCCTTGCCATTCCTCTTAACAAATTTCAAAATCTCATCTTTCGGATAAAAAAGTTTTTTGCTTTTATCCAGTTTATTAAATATACTTTGAGACTCTTTGATTAATTTATGATCGTGATTGTCAGCATCTTTTGTAAACTTACCACAAGAATCGCAAGTGCCTCTTAGTTTTACTATATCCTCACCATCCCATACTGAATTCTCAAACAATGTCTCCTTTCCACAGCTCGGACATTTTGTTAAATATAAATAAGAAAATAGTTCTAAATTCTTTTGATATATTTTTTGAAAACTACTATCGAAATCATCAAAATCAATATCACTGATAGTGTTCTCGGTAATAAAACACGCCATAGGATTTAAATCCACCCCAAAAGTCTTTCTACCGCTTTTCAATGATTCAATCACCACAACGCCACTACCCATAAATGGATCTAGCACAGTGTCTCCCGGTTTTGTAAAATTCAAAATATAATCACGTACTACATTATGAGGCTTTCTCCCCCAATACTTATGCATCATATAGTGTGATGGATGAGTCTCTGCGATTATATTTTTATTAAATTTTGGCATATATAATAAATTACTTCTCAAATCATTAATTAGATTCATGAAAATGCAATAAATCCTTCTTTGAATAAAGCATTTTCTGATACCTTACTGGATCACTTTCGTCAAAAATTATTAATTTACCGCTTGAATAAAGTTCTCTAAACTTGTGAACCTTGGCACGCACTTCATCAATAAATTCACTTTTTAGATAAATTCCTTTTTTATCCTTGCTTATATATTTGCAGTAGCTGACAATGGCATAAAAACGTGAATCGATGTTATTTTTTGAATTTAAAAGTTTTGCAATTTGATGCTTCTCGTCCTCCCCTCTGAATTTTAAAATTCTTTCTGCAACGTCTCGTGATTCGGAATGCTCCTTGGTAATAGAAAGAAAAGTATCGAATTCAAATTTGCTTATAACTGAATCTGCTCCATAATCATCAAGCAACCTGATCATTAAATCGTATATGAAAAAAAATGGATAGATTTTAAAATCTTTAAAAGAAACTCTTTTAGAAGAATCGACATATTTATTATATGCGCCATAGACGGAATTCCAATAAAATATTTTTTCCAACTGACTAGTTAATGTATCAGCATTCAACAATACATTAGACACATCCCCTGATTTATATACACTCTCAAACGGTGGCATTGACTTCAAAGGTGATTCAGCCGAAATAAATCCAGCAATCTTGCTAATCATTAGTGCTCTAAATCCGGCCGTCATATTCTTTCTTGGATATTTTACTTCTACAATTTTTTGTATTTTTTTAATAAACTCCTTCTCTGTTATTTCTGGATTATCTTTGATAATTTTAATAGCCTCAAAATTCACCTCAAAATATTGATTCTGCTGTCCCCTTTTCCAATAAAGATTATTTTTTGTCCATTTCTCAAGGTAGTCCGAATACTCAACCCACTCTTCGCCGATAACTTGATTTTGAATTTCCTTTGTATATGTTGCCTCGTTTAATTTAAATATTTCAACGACTTCCGAATCAAAAACAACTTCACTGCCATTCACTGTAAATATATATAAATCTTTTCCATCCCTTTCAACCTTTTTTAACCCTCGTATTCCGTTTTTAACACCCAAGCCATCAAGAATTACATTTGCCGTTTTATAATTACCAATAAAATCTAGAATTAAAGTGTTTTCCTTTCTGGGCGCAATTCTTAACCCTCTGCCCATGTGTTGAATAAAAATTGTTTTCGACTCCGTCGGACGTAAAAAAAGTAAACAAGAAACGTCTGGTATATCAACCCCTTCGTTAAACATATCAACAACAAAGGCAACCTGACACAATCCCTTTCTAAAATGATCAATAAGTTGCTCGCTGTTTTTGTTATCATATTCTTCGATACCACCACTTTGTGAATGAACTGCGATAGCATTAATTCCAGCCTCTTTAAATCTTCTCACGCATCTATCAGCATGTTCTATTGATGCGCAAAATCCAATCGTTTTTCGATCCCCAACGAGTTCTTTGAACTTACTGATAATAGCCTGATCTCGCTCATCGATTAGAAGATGCTTATTCAAATCCTTGGTATCATATTTAAAACCATTGAAGTATATATTTGAATAATCAATATTATCCTTGAGACCAAAATACTTGAACGGCGTTAAATAACCTTGACCAATGGCATCCTCTTGCCCCATCTCAAACACAACATTATTGTCATAAAAACCAAGGATATCTTTTCTGTCCATTCTGTCCGGTGTAGCAGTTAAACCTAAAAAGAATTTTGGTTTAAAATATTCAAACAATTTTTTATAAGTTGGAGCGGCTGTGTGATGCGTTTCGTCTATGATAATATAATCAAAATGATCATTTGAAAAATTCTGAATATTCTTCAGCCTTCCCATTGTTTGGGTTGATGCAAATAATATCTGCTTATCTCCATCCTTTTGTTTTCCAGTATAAAATCCCATTTCATCCTTCCTGTCAGGCAAAACTCTTTCAAATGATCTCTTTGTTTGTTTTAAAATTTCATTTATATGAACGATAAACAAAATTTTTATTGAATTTGACTGTTTAACATCGAGGGCAGACAAAATTGTCTTTCCAAGCCCTGTCGCTAGAATTGCCAATGCTTTATTATTGCCATTTTTTCTAGCTAGCTGAAGATTATTCAACGCCTTTTCTTGTGCTTCATGAGGCTGTATCTCTTTTCCTCTCTTCAGATAAAGATTAAAAAGCTCCTCATCAGCCACAAACTGCCTCCTAATAAAGAACCTAACTTCTTCCGAATTTTGATCAAGTATTTTTTTACTAATCGCTAACGATTTTACATATTTGCTTTCTTGAACGCTAATAACCGAACTATTATCTTCCTCATCACATAAAGCAATTAAGTAATCCGCATATTGAGTCGCTATATTTAGTCCATTACTTGATTCATCGATATTTTTTAAATAAACGAAAAAACCCTGCCCTAAATCTTTTTGCAGGATACTAACCAATGAAAGCAATCTGTCATTTTTTATATTAGACATGTCCACCATACTTTTTTTTATTTTTTCTTTTTCTTTAGAGTATTCACGTTGCTAGTTTCCTCTAAAAAAGAATTAATGTCTAACCGTCTTATTCGCCAAACGCCTATCTTAGAGGCTTTAAGTCGACCATTTTCTATGTAGCGAACGATCGTCCTTGTGCTTACACGCAAAATTTTCGCCACTTCTTCAATGGTTAATAGTTCATCTTTTTTATTTTCCATATAAGTTTATTGCTCTAAATCTCTCTCGTTTTATTATATCGTTTTTCGATATAACTGTCAAAAAATGACAGGAAGTGTCAGTTTAGCCTATATAGTAAAATTTATTGTAAAAGAACATTATTATGTCTATTTGTAAAGCTAAGAACCGTTTTCTATTCAACTTTCAAAATAAGAGATAAGTGATCCTTAACTTTTTGATTTTTTCCACCCAAACTCCACTGCCCAATCTGCTCCAACGGCCACTTGCTCTTATAATCGTAGATCGTAAAAACCATGCTCGGCTTTCCGTTGATTATAAATGCCCACTCAACCCGAACTTTGTTGTCACCCGACTCCCAATCCCCGGGCTTAGTGCAATCATGTGGTTCGCCTAGAACTTTTTTCAATTCTTCATAACTGGCATGAATTGTACCTATCCGGCTTGATTGATAAGTCTGCTTGCGATTAGCTGGTTTAAGTTTTAGTTTTGCGGTGATCATATAATTTTAAATTATTATTTAAATCATCAATAACAATTTTTATAATCTCCTTCTTCGTCCGCTCCTTTCCGACATAATAAGAATTAGCAAGCATCTCCGCATGCGAATCAATATTCTCGTAAATAATCTCAAGCAAGCTCGTGCCATTACGAATATCATCTTTTAGATTTTTCTTTTTTATCATTGCTTTGAAAATTTAAACTTCAGTCTTGAATAGTTAGCCATGATCGTTAAAATCTGCTTTCTGTCCAGACCACTCAACTCTGATACCTTGTGCGTATCAAACATATTGGTCACGCCCGAAAGCCTGACCTCCTCATAAGAATTAAATTGTTCCTTTGTTATATTTTCCATATTGCGTGGGATGTTAACGTAGTAATAAAACCTTGGCAAGAGCCAAAATTCCTGCCAAGGTTCAACGCTTTTCTACACTATTTCTTGATAACATTCGAACTAACCAAACTGCGGACAAACATAATATCCATATTTTTGCCCGGGCAAGACTTTGAAGCATAGGCGCAATGAAAGACAATGTTGTCCTTATTAATGCCGTGCTTTTTAACCAAAGCTCTAAGCAAATCACGCAATGCGTAAATCTGCTCCGGCTCCGGCTTTTCAATATCGAAATTGCCGTCCAAACAAACATGAATGCATTGCCCGCTATTCATATTATTCTGATAACAAGCCGCTGTCCGTTCTCCGTCTTGCCTTGCCTGTCTCTTTAATCCGGATCTCGCAATCTCGTAATTGTAGCCGAGATAAAACCCAAGCGAACTTTTAAAATTCCATTGGGCTTTGTGATACTTATTGTTAGCATCGAACTGATCCTGATTCCGATCGTGTGA
>Ga0265296_1005483_pt1 | contig 10388 bp, 5 predicted proteins | sample MunlanPumphouse1_FD_189073 | JGI IMG/M metagenome (GOLD analysis project Ga0265296, IMG submission 189073) | Groundwater microbial communities from a municipal landfill in Southern Ontario, Canada - Pumphouse #1 | ecosystem: Environmental > Aquatic > Deep subsurface > Groundwater | place: Canada...
TCCAACTCAAGGGGTACGCGCATTTTCTCCCCCTCGGCAAACGACCCCAAGTTTTTCTTTTCGGTTCTCGTCTGACAAAGCTCCCTTCCTGGTTTCAAAAACACGATTGGGGAGCAAGCATCGAATACCTGATGACAAATCTCTTTCCGGAGAAGCTGGAGAGCGGCTTGACGACGCACGATCTGGGCTCTTATTCCATATCCGTATCCGCTCCTGAGCGCGCCATCATGGAACTCCTCCACATTGTGCCCCAGAGGCAGTCCTTTGAGGAAGCGAGGCTTCTGATGGAAGGCCTGACGACCCTCAGGTCTCAACTGGTTCAGGAGTTGCTCGAGTTATGCCGATCCGTCAAGGTTAAGCGACTCTTTCTCTTCCTTGCGGAAGAATGTCACCATAGCTGGATGAAACAGTTGAAGACGACGAAAATAAACTTGGGTAAAGGAAAACGCTTCATCATCCAAAATGGTAGACTCGATCCGATCTACAATATCACGGTGCCTAAGGGCGCGTTTTCCGATGAACGCCGCCTGATTCAGGCGTTTCTCAACAACAGGGGACACTCTCCGGCAACAAAGCTTATGGTAGCGGAGAATGCGCGCAAAATTTCATTTGAACCCTCTCAGGGAGTTTATGCGTCCATAGCATTTTTAGCTTATGCAGATGGCAAACTTAATCGACTTGATGAACTAATTCGTAATTTCGATATTGAAAGTCAAGGCACATCAGAATTCAAAGGCAAACTTAATGAGAATTGGCTTGATAAAGTTGACGACGGCCAGGCCAAAAAAATTCGAAATGTCTCAAACGATACTATCGCGGCATTAACCGAGCTCGTTGTGGCCGATGAGCTAAAGCGACGGGGTTTCAAGATTGTTCGTCTTTCAGCTAGAGATCTTAAGAATCCGAACCCAGACATCGTTTGTTGCAAGTCAGGTCAGGACTTGAATGTGGAGGTGAAGTATATCGGGGAGCCACCTAAAACTTTTGAGTTGATTGATGCGCAACTCAGAGGAAAACAAACTCATGGATATTGGTCGGATGAAGAGGCTTCCTTCAATTACTTTTTTGCTGTAATTGCAAAGAGTGCCAAGCAATTGCAAAAATTTAAGGATGATTCCAGACAGGTATGGCTGGTGTTTGAATCGGGCATGCACACTAAAAAGCTGCGAGAATCGTTTGAAGGCCGCATTAAGCCAGGCAACTGGCCTGATAAATGGTATGAAGAAACTGACGAACAGAAAGACGTTCTTAATATGTTTGAAAAAGAAATAATCACAAGAAGTCCATCTGAATGGCTCAAAAAAATATCGACCCTTGTTTTGGCCACGATGAAAGATTGGTATCTTGAAGATATCGTGAAATATAAAACAAAGGACTTGGTCAAATGAAAACCAGCGTATTCTTCAGGCAGGCCGAGCTCCTGCTGCGCGTCCTGCCGCAGGTCCATGATGAAGATTGTTTTGCCATCAAGGGCGGAACGGCCCTGAATTTCTTCGTTCTGAACATGCCGCGGCTCTCCGTGGACATCGATCTCACCTTCCTGCCGATCACGCCAAGGGACAAAGCGCTTCGCGATATCAACGCTGCCCTGCAGGGCATTGCGGAGAGAATCAAACGCGTCATGCCGGATGCCCGGATCGAACAAGGCAAGGTGAAGAGCGGCGATCTGGTGAACAAGCTCTTCGTGGGCAAAGATGGGGCTCAGATCAAGATCGAGTCCAACGATATCATCCGCGGCACAGTCTTTCCCTGCGAAGAACGGACACTCGTCAAGGGCGCCGAGGATCTCTTCGAGCTGTCCGTAAGCGCGCGCGCCCTTTCCGTCGCCGATCTGTACGGCGGAAAGCTGTGCGCTGCCCTGGACCGGCAGCACCCGCGCGACCTCTTCGACGTAAAGCTGCTCCTGGAAGGTGGAGGAATATCAGAAGACATCCGCAAGGCCTTCGTCGTCTATCTCGCCAGCCACAATCGCCCGATGAATGAGCTGCTCAACCCAAGCCGGCAGGACATCAGGCCGGTATTTGAGAGCGATTTTAAGGACATCTCGACCGTCGAGGTCACATGCGATGACCTCGTGGCTGTTCGGGATCGATTGCCTCAGGAATTGCTGCGCTTGCTGACCAAGAACGAACGGCGGTTCCTCCTCTCCGTCAAAAAGGGCGAGCCTGAATGGGACCTCATGGACATCGAAGTGCTCTCCCGTCTTCCTGCCCTTCAGTGGAAAATTCAAAACGTCCGCAGGATGCCGCTGGAAAAGAAGAAGCGGGAGTTGAAAGAGCTCCAAAGGATTCTGAAACTATGAAGGTTGTAGTGCCTGTGTTGTCAGAAAAGCGATCGCTTTTTCTGACTCTGAATTCAACCGGGGAGTGCCCACGTAGCTGGTCGAAGACCTCGGCCGATGTTTGAAAACCCAGGCACTTGCGAGGCCTGTTGTTCAAGCGTTTCTCGAAAAAGCGTAATTCTTGATCTTAATCTGCTATCTGATCTCTAATTCTTTCGGAAAACTTCCCAGCACCTCGCAGCCCTTTGCCGTGACATAGACTATATCCTCTATCCGCACGCCGCCGACTCCTTCATAATAGAGCCCCGGCTCAACGCTCACGCAATTGCCCTTCTTCAGGATGTAATCGCGATGAGTGATGCGGACCGGTTCTTCATGCAGCTCGAGTCCGATTCCGTGGCCGGTGCCGTGGAAGAAGCCCTGTCGCCTGCCGTCCTTCTCGCCTGTTTGATAGCCGCGTTTCACGAAGAGCGCCAGTATCGCGTCGTGCACGCCGCGGCCGTTGATCCCCGCGCGCACCATCGAGAGCCCGAGCTTCTGCCCTTCTTTCACCGCCGCATACAACTTCTTGAGCGCGTCCGGCGCGCGGCCCTTGCAGAATGTGCGGGTCGCATCGCCGAAAAAGAGCGTCTTGATCGAGCGCGGGAAGATATCGACGATGATCGGTTCGTGCGGCCGTATGGGGCCTGCGCCGACGTCGTGCGGATCGATTGAATGTTTACCGCAAGCGGCGATAGTATCCGAGGCCGTGTACCCGCGTTCCATCAAGAACACGTTTATCATCGTGCGCAGCCTCTCGGAGGTGAGCGCGCTGCCGTTGCAGACGAGCCGCCTCCCCTTTATCCTGCTCTTGGCAAGCAGATCCCGCACCATCGCCATCGACGCAAAGACCGCGCGCTGCGCATCGAGCACGTGTCTTTTCTCCTCGCTGTCCTTCTCCAGGCGCGCGGGGAAGAACGGGTGCGGACCCGCCTCTATTTTGTAGCCGCGCTTCCTGAGCGCATCCACCAGCGCGAACGACATGCCCTGCGGCACCTCCAGTCTACGTATGCGCAACGAGGAGAAAATTTCGTGTATCACATCGGCCTGCCCCGGCTGCTTCTTCTTTGCCTCGGCGCGCTTCACATAGTCGTTTATCGATAAGACCCGGTGCACTCTCGCCTCGCGGCTTGCGCGATCGAACTCCAGGTCGTTCATCACCATGTATTTTTTTCCTTTATGCACGAAGAATATGAACGCATCCGGGGCCCAGAATCTCGTTGCATAATAAAGATCTGAGTTTCTTTCCGACACGTCGTAGATGAAGCGCGCTTTTGTCATCTGAAAAACCCCCTTTACAAGCATGCGTGCCTGGACTACGCTTCTCTTGCTTCTCTGAAAATCAGCGCAGTTGCCTCGCAGCAAGCTCTCGAGACCGGTTCACCACTAGATTAAGACCGCACCATCATCTGTATCGATTTCGTCGTCGCGCATGTCGCGTATCGCGCATTGCCCTTTAAGTACGGCACACGATCCACGATTTATCGCATACGCTATTTTTACATGATCAAAGGAAATTAAATGTTAAGCGCAACTTTGTCCAACAAAAATCTCCCGACAACCATGATCGTGATGGCGACCGTGGCGATGTTCCTGCTCTCATCCTGCGCCCCTTATCAGGCGCGCAAGGTGCCGACGGGTCATCGCGAGCGCGGCGAGGCATCGTGGTACGGCCCGGGGTTTGCCGGCAAGAAGACCGCCAGCGGAGAGAGGTTCAACCCGAACGCGATGACGGCAGCTCACAAGTCCCTGCCGCTGGGCACTGAGGTGCAGGTCACAAATCTGGATAACCGCGAGTCCTGTGTCGTGCGCATCAACGATCGCGGTCCGTTCGTGCGCGGCAGGATCATCGACCTGTCAAAGGCGGCCGCAAAAAAGATCGGCGTCCTCGGCACAGGCACCGCAAAAGTCGAGCTCGCCGTACTAGGCCCGCGCGAGCGCAAGGATGAAGATGCTATTGAGAGCAAGGGGGCATCCGGCCTGAATGAGGATGCGAGTGCGGCTGATGCTATCGACGAAGCAGTCGCGAGCGCGTCGGGCAAGGATAGCAAGCAGACGCTTCTGGCATCCAACGGCCATTACAAGGGCAAGGGCAAAGCCGACGAGAGGCCCGTGCGCCGCAACGGCGTCGCGTATCTGATCGAGCAGGACGATGCAGCCGGAGGAGGGGCTCAGGCGGACGTCGAGATCTCGAAGATGGCGAAGAAGACAAAGCCGGAGAAGAGGGCCCAGGCAGCAGACAAGAGCTTCAAGCGCATAAGTAAGAACGACGCAGCCAAAGCGGAACCCGTTGAGAACGAGCAGCTCGATGCGAAGTCAGAGGATGCAAAGGCAGAGATCGACGAACAAATCGACCAGGAAGTAACGACCAATATTGAAGAGGCAAAGGCGGAACTCAAGGCCCCGAAGACCGTGAAGGTTGAGGACGCGGATGACAAGATAGCGGAAGCCCTGCAGAAGCTCGAAGAGCGCAAAGAGGCGAAGGCCGCGGGCAAGGATACGGCGGAGATTGCCAAAAAGGAGAGGCCCGCCGCAAAGAAGGATGCAAAGGCAACGACCAAGAAGAAGGCGACCTCCAAGGCCGCTCCGAAAACGCCTGCGAAGTCCGTCGTAAAGGCCGCGGCCAAGAAATCAACTCCCTCCACTGCGAAATAATTCTGAAAAGAGCGCCAAGGCGGCCAAACCAGCTGCCAAACCCGAGACAAAAAGGCGGTAAAAAAATCGACCGCAAGTGCGCGACCTGCAAAGACTTCTTCGCAATCAATAGAATTCTAACGCCGCCAACACCCTCAACACCTTCAAGTTCCTGAATATTATCGAGGTCCGCGATGCCGCAAGGGCGGCAAAGCCGCGAACTCCGCGCATCAAATAAAAAATCAACGCGTGACGCAACAACGGATGATTTTGTACCGATAATGTATGCAAGGGGGCTGTGACAAAAAACGGAGAAGTGCATGCCACCTCCCAACAAGCCTGTAATACCACCATTACCACCATACACTCCGGCGAGAAAGCGCGAGCTCCCCAAGTTTCCAGATCTTGAATCCCATGATACACTCGCAGAAGCAGTTCGCGATGCGCCGATCGACCTTTACGGCGACAGGGCGACGCCCGCAATGCCCCCTGCCCTTCCCGTGGCAGGCAACCTCCCCGTTCATCAGATCCCTGCAAATGCGCTCAAGTGGCTGCAGACCATAGGCGGAGAACTGGGCAGGCTGGACAATATCTCCGGGTTTCATCGCAACTCCCCTACCGCCGGCGTGCTCTCCCCCAGCAAGGACTTCATCGTATATTTCGACGCCGCAACCGGCGAGCCAACAGGCATAGCGCCTGGCTGCGAATTGCCGTTTCCCGAAATCCTCCCTCCTGGAATCGCCGCGGCGCACGTAAACTACCTGGAGATCACCGGCCTAGGATTCATCTCGGTGCGAAAGCAGACGGCTGCTACACGGGTCTCGCAGGCCGCATATTCGGTGCTGCACATGATTGAAGGACGCACGCCCGCGCTGAGCGAAGCAGCCCCGGCGATGATAGACCTACCCGGAGGCGTGCAGCTCATAGTGCCTGTCGACGGCGTGGACGCGCATAACAGGGAATTTGCAGAGAAGATGATGTCCGGCATGAGGTACGGCGCCATGACGGTGATGGTAAAAAAGTTTCCTCGCATGACATTGAGGGGGCAACTCGCTTTCTCCGAGTGGCTGGCCCACAGGGTCCCGGACGCTCAGGTCCCGATGGAAAAGATTGCAGAGCACGTGCAGAGAAGGGCTTATGGCCAGCAGCAGCACGACATATCCATCGATGCGAGCGGCCGCTTTGTGGGCGACAGCGCCCATATGCCCGCGGAACACAGCCCGCGCGGCACGACTTATACGATGGGCGCTTCGAACATGACGGAGTCCCGCGCCCGCAATGTCATGTTTGAGGATGTCGTTCAGCAGGACGGTACTATCATAAAAGTGCCGGTAAGCTATGAGTGGGAAGGCCCGATGGGTGCCGCGCACCACGCCTTCGAGCGCTGGTTCAATTCGCCTGAATATGTGCGCCTGAGGCAATCTGTCTTCACCGATGCAAGGATGACGGATGCCATGTTCCAGGGGACAAATCCGCGAGAGCGGCTCGCCGCGCTCCTGGCCCACCTCGATAAGGACGCCCAATTAGAGAAGCGCATGAAGAAACAGGCGCTCTCCGCGGGAATCACGCCCAGTGAACATAAGGCATACGTCGACGAGCTTCGCGGTTACCTGACCGCGCCGGCGATTGCGCCTACGGATGAACTCGAGATCTCGTATCTCGAGATGATGATGCGCAAGGCCGCCGGCGATCCGGCGATAGACACGGTCTGCTCAACGCTCAAGGTCTCGCCCGCGGGCGGCTTCGAGAGGGCCAAGTCCGCAGCGGTTGAATACCTGAAGGCACGGCACCCGGAGATAATGAGCGAAGACAAGCGAGACCTTTACGCAACCATGTACGCCAACGATGTAGCGGACGGAAAAGTTTTGCATAGCGCTGATGGTGCCCCCCTTAACGCTGACCATATGGAAGGGATCGTATCGAGCTATGAGCGGACGCTATCCGTAGGAAGAAGGCCCGGCTTTGGAGATACCGGCGCAAATGAGCGCACGGAAGCAAACCCCACCTACGCGGAGTTGCGAGCAACCAGGGGCTTCCGGGAGGAACGCCACGGCACAGTCGAGGATGCCGAAGGTCCCCCGACGGAGAGAATGGTCGATCCGCTGGAACGGGCTCGCCCCAAGAACGTAAAAATCGAGGTGCGGGATGCTGTGAGGGCAGTTAAGCCGCGAATTTCGCGCATCAAATAAAGTCGGGCATTTTCCGGTATGACGCATTCGATAATTGTATAAAACGCCCTTCACACCCCTCAAACGCCTCCTGATAATCCAGTAATATCAATGCGTTATGACTCCTCTCAGTATCTAGCAACTTAGGGTACCCTCTCAACCGAAAATATAAGTGAGGCGATTAGTGTCTTCCATCGCCTGGAAGACTTGAGAGGCCAGTGTGCCAGAGCCGGTCAACAATACAGTGACGTGCAGACCGCCGAATACCAGGGGAGAGGTCGTCTGCATTTCGACCCAGCCCGGCAATCCCGCGGAGAACCCTTTACCTTCGGAAACCCCTTCCCGCTCGATAATCTCCAACAACGCGCTCGCAGCTACTTCGGCAGTATCTTTTGGACTGGGCTTTGCCTTCTTCGGCTACGCGTACGCGCTCTCGAGAAAAAATTCATCTGCCAGCGATGTCGATGCAGAATCTACGGATTCCGGGGTACGCAGAGTTCCGAACGAATCCGACGTGCTGGAAGCGACGACGCGGAAGCTGGCAGCGGTAGAGACCCTATACGGCATACCCGTTGAGGGGCGAGATGCGAGGGCAGTCGATGCGCTCGCGAAATGGAACGCCGAGTCGATTGAGGACAGGGGAAATTATATAGCCAGGGCCGCGCCGGTCGTAGACGAGACCGTGGACGGCAAGGTCCCGCCAAGGTCGTGGCTTGTGGGACGGTATTCCCATGTCGCAAATTGGCCGGCCCCAGCCGGCAGTCCTCAATCCAAACCAACGGAGATCACGCTCGAGCCGCATGAACTCGTCACGGAAAATATTACTCTCAATGAAGTCCGGGGCCCCAACCCCCTGCTCGTCTCAAAGACGGAAGAGGCGCTGCGCGCGGTCGAGGATTTCATGGGCGTGCGGCCCGATCCCACACACCAGCGCGCGCGCAACTGCCTCGAACAGTGGCAGCGGTTGTCTCCAGAGGAACGCAGGGGCTATCTAAAGAACAAGCTGATCGCGGCGCAGACGGATCGCGGCAGGATCCCTCCGAAGATCTTCATGGCCCCGCTCGTGCAAGCGGATGCGAACAGGCGCCTCGACGTAATCGCGCGGCAGATCTACTTCATGCGCGGGGACATCATCCCGCCGGACGCGCGCAGGATCGCGCCCGATATCTACGCCCGCTGGATGAAGCTGCCGGAGGAGACGCGCGCACAGCTCATGGAGCGCACCTCGCCAGGGAGCATAGCCACGCCGAACGGCGAGGCCATCGTGGACCCGCAATGGCTCGAGCTCGTGCTGGATTGGCGGGATCAGGTCGATCCCGCCAAGCGGGAGGCGCAGAGCTATCAGAGCGCGAAGATCAAATACGATAAGATGGCGAAGAGGTACGCAGAAAAGGCGCTCATGATCGAGGCCGAGGCGATCCTTCATGACAATACGAATCCGCTCTTTGGGGATGAGCTACGGCTCCACGCCGAGGAACTTCATGAGCAGATCGCGGCGTTCAGGGCGGCAGCCCAGGAATGTCACGAAAAGTACGTCGCGCTCGATCTCAAGATCCGCGCGCTGGAAAATGGCAGTTCCGGACTAGTCGAGTACGAGACCAGGGCCATCGAGTCCACGGAGTTCGAATGCAACATCTCGGGCGTCAACGCACCGCCTGCCGACAGGTTTGAGACCGCGAAGTCCGCTGCGCTGGAATACCTCAAGGCGCGGCATCCGGAGTTGAAAAGCGAAGACAAGAGAAACCTCTACGCCACCATGTACGCGAGCGACGTCGCGGACGGCAAGGTGCCGAACATCGCGGATGGCGCGCTTCTCAACGAGACGCACATGGACGGCATCGTATCCCGCTTCGACGCGGCGCTCTCCCGCAAGCCGAGACCCGTCACACCCGATGACGCGTCGAATGAGAACGGAAGGCCGGGCAACACCACCGCGGAAGTACGCGCCGTGAGGGGCGTGAAGGAAGAGCGCAACGAATCTGGCGTAGACGGCGAGAGGACTCGCCCGGAGATGGTAATCGAAAGAGAGAAACTTCCTCGCCCCAGCGAGATAAAAGTCGAAGTGCGCGAGGCGACCAGATCGGTAAGGGCGCCGAAAACGCGCATCAAATAAAATACCCTCTCGCCTCGTCCTTAAACCCCCGATTCGATTGACTTTGCAGCTACCATCTACTAGACATCCTGCGGTCGCTGGATAAACCCCAAACCGCTGGAGGCCCTTCATGCTGCAGCCATTCAAGAACGAACCCCTGACCGATTTCAAAAACCCGGAAAATAAGAAGAACATGGAGGCTGCGCTGGCGGCCGCGGCAAAGGAATTCGATCGCGACTATCCTATCGTCATAGGCGGAGAGAGGATCACGCTCAAGGAGAAGATTCGTTCCTTCAATCCCGCGCAGAAAGACCAGGTCGTGGGCACAGTGCAGAAAGGCACCAAGGAGCACGCGCTCAAGGCAATCGACGCGGCGTGGAAGGCGTTCGATTCGTGGAGATATGTTTCCACAGAAAAGCGCGCAGACTATCTTGTGCGAATTGCCGCAAAGATGCGCGAGCGCAAGTACGAGCTCGCTGCATGGATGGTCTACGAAATCGGCAAGAACTGGATCGAGGCCGACGCGGACGTAGCGGAGGCAATCGACTTCTGCGACTTCTACGCGCGCGAGGCCTTGCGCCTGGGCGTCACGCATCAGTGCCTGCCCTGGCCGAACGAGACCAACGAGCTCGTCTACATCCCGCTGGGCGTGGGCGCCATGATCCCGCCCTGGAATTTCCCACTCGCGATACTCGCCGGCATGACCACCGCAGCGGTCGTGACGGGCAACACAGTGGTGCTCAAGCCCGCATCGGACACGCCGATCATCGCCGCGAAGTTCATGGAGATCGTGGAGTCGGTCGGGCTCCCTGCCGGTGTCGTGAACTTCCTGCCCGGCCCGGGTGGTGAAGTCGGCGAGACGCTCATCACCCACCCGCGCATACGCTTCATCTCGTTCACAGGATCGCGCGAGGTCGGGCTGCATATAAATGAAGAGGCGGGCAAGACTCACAAGGGACAGAAGTGGATCAAGCGCGTGATCGCGGAGATGGGCGGCAAGGATGCGATCATCGTCGACAGCGGGGCGGACGTAGATGCGGCCGCGGAGGCAACGAAGGCCTCAGCGTTCGGTTTCCAGGGACAGAAGTGCTCCGCGTGCTCGCGCGTAATAGTGGATGAAAAGATCTATGACGAGTTCGTGGAGAAGCTCTGCTCGCGCGTGAAGACGATCTCG
>Ga0265296_1005484_pt1 | contig 10387 bp, 10 predicted proteins | sample MunlanPumphouse1_FD_189073 | JGI IMG/M metagenome (GOLD analysis project Ga0265296, IMG submission 189073) | Groundwater microbial communities from a municipal landfill in Southern Ontario, Canada - Pumphouse #1 | ecosystem: Environmental > Aquatic > Deep subsurface > Groundwater | place...
CAATGATTCATTGTCATTCCAAAATCCCGACGTAAGTCGGGGTATCTGGAATCTATTTACGAAAATATGAAGAATATTTATATAGATTCCCGATCCCAACTTCGCCTAGGCTTCCGCCTTCGCTAAAGCTACGGCGGATAAATCGCTGGGCGAGGCAAGTCGGGAATGACAAAGGAATTAATTATAATGTAATGAAATCGGGAAGAAGAATCTTCGTATCTATTCATATCATATTTACTGATATGAATTTGTCATTGCGAGCCCCGATGAATATCGGGGCGTGGCAATCTCCTGGGAATACCATAACTCAATTGGGATCGCCACGCTCATTACACCAAGTCAGACTTGGTTTCATTCGCTCGCGATGACATTGTGCACGTAAGTCTGAATAATCGAAATCTTCTTAAATGCCTTTATTTAGACAACCATGTTATGGTAAAATACATTCTATGGACAAATCAGTTATTTCAGAAAAGCAGAAGATAAAAGAACAAATTGATTTATTCAAAAAGAAAAAAGAGATAAGAAGTAGTTTTTCTTTGTTAAAATCTGCCCCAAAATTTAAACCGATTCAGTATCACGGCTCGAGGCATAAGGGCTAATATTTTGTTTTTTATTGTCTATTGTCTGTATTTTTTAGAAAGGTTTTTATGGAAGAAAATAAATATGTTTTAAATAAACTAAAAAACGGTTCATTCGATTTGATTATAAAAATTAACCAAAAAGAAATAACCGATGCCCAAAGGAAAATAATTGAAGAAAATAAAAAACATCTGGAATTAAAGGGTTTTCGAAAAGGCATGGCGCCGGATTCAAAGGTTAAAGAGGAAATCGGAGCGGAAAAACTAAAAGAATTGATTTTAAATTTCATACTTCCTATAATCTATCAGGAAGCGATCAAAAAATTTAATTTGCATCCGATAATTTCGCCGAAAATCGATCTTTTATCAATTAAAGACGGAGAAGATTGGGAAATTAAACTAATTTCATGCGAAGGTCCGGAAATTTCTTTAGGACACTACAAAGACGAAATCAAATCAAAACTATCAACGAAAAAAATATGGACCCCAAGCGAAGGATCGGAAAAACCGGATGAAAAAACGCAAAATGAAGAAAAAGAAAAAAGAATAGAAAAAATACTCAGCTGGTTAATTGAAAATATAAAATTTGAAGTTAGTGAACTTTTAACGGAAGAAGAAGTAAATCGTAAACTTTCCGAACTTTTAGAACAAACCCGAAAGTTGGGATTAACTATTGATCAATATCTTTCATCTACCAAGAAAACAGTTGAAGATTTAAGAAAAGAATTTTCTGATCAGGCGGAAAGAAACCTGAAAATGGAGTTTTTGCTTGGTAAAATAGCCGATGAAGAAAACATTACGGTTAATCCTTCGGAGGTTGAAGAAGCAATATCAAGAACAAAAGACGAAAAAGAGAAAGAGGCCATGAATAACAATAAATATCTTATAGCGATATTCATCAGACAACAAAAGGCTCTTGATTTTTTAACCAGTTTGTAATATAAATAACTAAAGTTTATAGGTTAATTGAATTTATGGCTAATAATCCGACAAAATCAACTAAGCATTTTTCACCGAAAAGTGATTCTTTTCTTGAAGCCCTAAGAGAATTGGGAACAAGCTTTTCCAGTACTGTTTCTGAAGATCTTGTAAAAAAGGGGTCGAAAGATATTTTGGATAGTTTTTCTCCTTTCAGACAAACTTCTGAAGATAATAACCGTCAAGAAAATACAATTCCAGAAAGAATAAACCATGGAGAAAAATTAAAAACAATAGAATATGTTAAAAGAGAAGAAACGCTTCTTTTTAGCCGTGAAAAAAACGAAATACAAAGACAAGTTTCCGTACTACAGGACGAAATCATAAAATTAGCCAAAGTAACCGGTGAAATTGCCAAAGAGGCGCAAGTAACCGCAATGCAGGAAACTCCCAGCGCGGGAAAGTATCATAAAAATTTTTTTGAGAATTTAATAAAATTAATAAAAGATTTAAGGTCTCAATTACAGGAATCTTCTTTTTGGCTTGCTTCGTGGAATTCAAAATCAAAAAAGAAAAATTATTGGAGCCAGGTTAAGAAATCGGGGACATCCTTCATGCTTCACCATGATCGTTCCGTTGCTACCCAAACAGGATGATAATTAGAAAAATCACACCCCAAAATCACACCCCACGAGTGATATAGCTTGACACATCCGGGTGATTCATAGAAATTTTACCTCTCGTTGAATATTTACCCTTAATAACATAAAATATGCAATAGAAATTGGACCCGTGGCTCAGTTGGTTAGAGTGCTTCATTGACATTGAAGAGGTCAGAGGTTCGAATCCTCTCGGGTCCACCAATAAATTAAATTTACCTGTCAAAATCAGCATTTGAATTTTGACAGTTGGTTAGAGTATCCCGATGGCCATCGGGGGGGTCGGTGGTTCGAATCCACCACAGTCCACAGAAATGGATTTATTGGATTGTCGGGAAATTATTCTAATTTTAAGAAATTTTGCTTTTCTTCAAAAATAATCTTGAATTGTCTAAAAAAAGCCTCCTTCCCTAATAAATTAAAGGAAACCAGATATTCGTGGGAAAAAACCACGGGACAGATAAACTTCTTGCCAGCAATTTCTACCTCGAGTTTGTGAATGTATCCCTTGATTCTCCCGCCAACTCCTCCTAGATAAGTCTCTGTACCTTCCTCTATTACCACCCCGAGTTGTTCGGCTATGTCTTCTTTAAAAACGGAAATAGTTGCCCCGGAGTCAATCAACGCTGAAGTTCTCTGAACTTTACCTTTGAAATAGATCAAAAAGTCAATAATGGGGAAATAATTATCTCGCGCATCTTTTTGATATGGGAAGTTGGGCATTTGATTATCAAAAAAATAAAATATACGGACCCTCGTCTTTGCGGGGAACCTTAAACGAAAAAGCCTTTATTTTTTGCTCTTCTCCAACCCTGCCGGATACTAAAGGAGAAATATCTTTCAAGGTCACTCCAACGGCAATAATACGATCTTTTTGAGGATCAATTGCCACCCATTTTCCGGCAAAACGGCCCATGTCTTTGGTGGAAACATTAACTTTTTTCATACAATAAATTTAATTTACCACCTTTCAAAGAAAAACGCAACGCAAGAAATTGTTTCACAATTCTAACGTTACTGTCACGTTTAATCCGCTAAAGGCGGATTATTTCGTGACGCAAAAATTTTACCTGTCCTTCCGTAGCTTCAGCGAAGGAGGAAAGAACTTTTACCTTAAACTCAAATGGCCGCTCTGGTTGTACTCAACTTGGATCTCTCCAAATTGTCCAAACTAGCCATCAAAAAATAGATCTAAAAAGTTGAATAAAAATAAAATATACTAGACTTTTTCAACAAAGTACAAGTCAATTTTTTTCTGAAAAGAAAAGGTATTTGTGGTATTATTGCGAACAATGAAAGAAGTGAAAAAATTTGTTAAGCCAGACGACCCCGTTCTTGTTAGAATTGCCGAGGCTATAGATATTTCAAAAATATCTTCTTCAGAAACTCAAAAAGCCATTGAGGAAATGTTAAGTGTGGCTTACGGGGAGCAAGTTGATAGAATGAAACCTCTGTTGGTTGGTTTAGCAGCACCACAGATCGGGATTTCTAAGAGGATTATATTGGTTGATGTTGCGGCGAGAGGTGGGGGTTTAGAAGTTGGAGATCTTCGAGTTTATATTAACCCCGAAATAATCTGGATATCTGAAGAAAAAAGCGAATGGTACGAAGGATGTTTTTCTACTGATAGAGTTTGTGGAATTGTTTCAAGACCAACAAAAATAAAGATAAAAGCCTTTACTAAAGAAGGACAACCAGTCGAGGAGGAGTACGAAGGTTATACTGCCAGAATTTTTCAACACGAAATAGATCATCTAAACGGGATTGAATTTGTAACTCATGTTTCTGATGACGATAAATTACATTGGGTTGAGAAAGATGAATTTCCTGAATATAGAAATAATGAAGGTTGGAGGAATTGGCAGAAGAAATGCCCTCGCGAGAAATGGGAGCGAATAAAAGGAATTAGGAAGTAAATGTGCTACCTTTGAAATTCAATCCGCCCCGTAAAATCTATCATGGGCGGATTAACGGGGTAAAAATTTTTTCGTAAAGAGTCCACTACTAGCTTTTAATGTATTTTAAGATATCATCTGATCTTTAAGAGTGCGTATTTTTTCGACATCGGCACGCACGACCAAGTATATGAAAATAAAAGTATGAGAATTCAACACCAGACCTTAACCGATAGAATTCATCTGCTTATCTTTGAAACCCAGCGAGAAATTTCTTCTACTTTTTTGAGATTTCAAGAACATTATGAATCTCCAAATTTCAGAGGAAAAATTTTCTCTCTTGAAGAATATAAGCCATGGTATATTCAAAATTCTCCTAAAGGAAGAAAGACAGGCGAATTTACATATTATTCTGATTGGAACGGGTTTAATATTCCTTCGTATATATTGCGGCCTTTTTATGAAGGCCGATTTGATCCCCTTTCAAAACAAGAGAAATTTTTTTTAGATACATTCAAAGATGAACTAGGAACATTTTATATTATTGGAGTTCATAAAGAAATGAAAAAAATAGACCAACTTTTGAAACATGAAATTGCTCACGGATTGTTTTATACTAATGAAAATTATAAAGCCGAAGTTCTTCAAGTTCTTTCTCGGTTCGATGTTCGATCCATAAAAGAAGAACTTCGTTCAAAGGCAGGTTACCATGAACAAGTTTTAGAAGATGAAGTTCATGCGTATAGCATTGATTCCAGAAAAAAACTAAAAACCCCAATAGCTAAAAATTTATCAGAAAAATTAAGAAGATTATATAAAAAATATTTGAGTACAAATCACACCCCACGAGCGATGCGGGAATAACTGAATTTTATCTTTTAAAATATAAATCTCTGCTTTGAAGCACCCAAACTTGTCCGTTTTTATCAATAGCCCATTCGATATCTTGAGGAATATCGTTAAATTCGCTTCTCAACCGTTCCGAAAGCATAAATAAAGCTTTTGATTCTGAAACAGATAAAATTTCCGGGCCCTTTCGTTCAACGGGTCGTCGTTCATAACGGCTGAATTTGTATTGCTCTACTTCTTTGGCCTCTCCGGAAACGATTCCCTCACATAATCCTTGATTTGCCTCTATCCAAACAATATCTTGATCACCCGTTTGTACTTGGGCGCCAAAAATTACTCCGGCACAGCGGCCAAAAACCATCTCCTGCACAATTACCGCCATTTTTAACTTGTCGGCCAGCTCTAGATTTAACTGAAGATGTTGAATAATTCGCGGAGAAAACGTCGAGCGGATAACCTCAACTATTTTTGGAGCTAAGTCAGCTCCGCTAATATTTAAGTAAGTTTCAAACATGCCTGCCATTGAGTCTTTGCTATCATCTTCAATTGTGGCAGACGAACGAATAGAGAACGCTTTGCCGGATTTTTTATAATCAACCAGAAAAGAATCAATAAATGAAAGTGTCTCTTCTGAGGGATTGCTTAAGATAGAATAAATTACCGGAAATTGTTCTAATGAGACTGGTGTTTTATACCCCAGTTTTTCCATGACTGTATCGAACAATACTGTCGTGTAGACCATACCATGCGGAACTTGATATCCCAGTATTTTAAGTTTTGAAAGTCTGTCTGCTTTTCCTCCACAAAGATCAACTCCCAAAAGTGAGGCGTCCCACAAAGAAACCGATTGTTGTTTTTGTGTTCGAGAAAGATTAGTGACACGAACTTTCCCGGCATTGACAATAATTTGTGCCTCGTCACCTTCCTCATATTTTTGGTTGCCAATCAAAAAAGCTTTATGTCCCTTATCAGTTAAAACACGCATCGCATGCTGTGTAGCGGCCACACCCGGATATAGAACAAAAAGATTGTCTTTCCAAGCAGATAAAGCGCCTAAAACATCATAATCACGGTTTGTAATAATATCTTGTCCTACTTGCACAATTATTTTTCCTGCTAATAAATCGTCCTTAGGAATTTCTGCTAATTTTTTAAAATCTTCAATGCCGTTAATAGTCTTGACAGTTCCTCTAACTTGTAAGTTGCTATTTTCACCCTTCTTCCTTTCTTCCCAATAATCGGCCACTTCGTTAAAACAAATTCCTTTTTCATCAGTCGAAAACTCAACCCTTTGAGGACCATATTTTTTTGAAAGCTCATAAACAACCCTAGCGACTTCTGTAATTTCACCATCAGAAAGAACTTGCTCAAACTGCATGTCAACAGGAACATTAAATTGTTTCGTACCAACTTGCCTTGTTGTACAAAGCATAAGGTTTTTTTGAGGGATATCTTTGTGAAGAATAAAGGCACGATTACGATGGAATTCAACCTCATAACGATCAGCAACTAATGACTGAACTCCTTCATTAATACCAAAAACAGAATAAATAGTAACTTTGTCATTCTCGAATATTCCATAACCTCCGTAAGGAATATTAACTGTCTGTGGAGCGGTCTCAAATTTTTCGACATCCAAAACAGTAGAAGGAGGTTCTATCCAACCGCTGATCTGATTTCCGGGAACTTCATGATATTTTTGATCAATAGCGAATTGAAATAAATCACCAATTGCTTTTAAAACAAGGTCTGGAGTAGTTAGCCCTAAAAATCGAGGGCCGGGAGGATTTTCTAACCCAGGAACAACAAAAGCTCTTCTGACCAAAGCAGTATGAGAAGGACTTTCATTAATCACTTTTTCAGCAGCAACTTTGGCCTCAGCCACAAACTCTAAAGGAAGCTCATGAAGTTCAAGAAAATACTGAAAAACTTCCAAAGTAAAAACAAAAATGCCAACAATTCGGGCGTTTACCTCCTGAAGTTTCTTCCATCCATCAATTCTTGGATTAAGTAGCTTGTATTCAGAAGGTGAGATTAAATATTTCATAGATGCCTGTATTTTACAATATTTTCCTTCTAAATACTTTACTTGTGATCAAAATAAAAAACGCAAAAAAAGAGAGTGTGATAAAATTGCTTACTTTAAATATATTTTAATAAATTATGGCTACACCTGAAAGAATAATTACTCAAACAGAAAACGGCAATCATGGTTCTGAATTTTTTGAGAGTTTTCACCGGCTGCTTGACGAAACGGTTCCCGGATATTACCTTGCAAGAGGAATTGATTTCAATGAACTTCCTGAAGCCGAGAAGGAAAGACTAACCTACGACTTTATTCACATGATGGAAAGAAGTGAACGCCGGTATTATTTTCAGCAACGTTTGCAAACCGGTTTGGAAACACGTCCTTCCGGCCGGATTGATATAAATTTAAGAAATAATGTCGCGGTAAAAATACGGGGAGAAAATATACAGATTTCTTTGGGACCGACGAGAGAAAGAATGCTGGCTTTTTTGGTTGCCCTAACAGAAGAAAAGATTTACCGGGGACTGGTACCGATGATAACCAGGAAGGAATTGACTTCGGTGGTAGATATTTATGACAAGGAACAACTTTATAATCATTTATTCAAACCATTAACAGAAGCAGGGATTTTTAAAGTTGAATCTTTTGAAGGATACCGGCTGTCAGTTGACCCCGAAGTGCTTTGGAAAATATTAAAAGGAAATGAATTCGATTACGAAGTTGAAACAGAAGAACCAAAATCATGGTTGGAAAAAAGATACCCGAGTACGTTTGTGGTCGGTCCGCATCAACAGAAAATGTTGAAAGCAATTTGTTTCCAAGCAAGAGCCTCTTTGTCGGGAGGCGATTTATTAGATTTGAAAAGAATAGGAGAACAGACCAAGTTGAGCCTCGGTCAGATTTATGATAATTTACGGGAGTTAGAAGAAACATCAATCATTTTACGTCCGAAAGTCGGTGATCAATATAGAATGGCAGATGTTGTCGATATAAAATTTTTAGAGGAGATTGTCAAAAGACAAGAAGCTCCAATTATTATTACTGTAAATCCTTCGGAAGCTTACGCCGCCAAATTATCAGTTGCCAGGCAAGAACAAATTAATTTTCCTGAAATTCCCTGGAACAGTGAAGAAGGCTTTGAAAAATTACCGATAAACAGGAAATTAACACTTCTCGATAAAGTACTTACGACTAGTTTGGAACCAAAAGTTTATGAGACAGCGGGAAAAAGGTATGCGGTCAGATTTCCGGTAATTGATAACGAAGACGAAAAACGAGTCTTTAATATTTTACAGTATTTAGGGATTGGTCCGAAAGAATTGGAATTTTTATCTTCCACCGGAACAGAAACCTTAGCTGCTGCAGTAAGAAAGTTGGAAGAAAAAATAAGGAATAAACAAACTTTTCCAATTAGTTACGGATTGCTGGTGGAACAAATTAAAGTAAAGATTTTAAGTTTAGTCTTTGGTGAAAATATCACCGGAAATGATCGTAATTTCTGGACTTTTGCGGAAGTAATACAAACTTTGGATTCTCAACTGCTATTAAGTGAAGCGGCTTAGACCTTCTTGTGAACAAACATAGTAGAGTATACCCCTCTGCTTTCAAAATGTAAGGGTATAATACCTAACGAAGCTTTGATTTTGATATTGTTTTTACTCAATATATCGAGCTATCTTCTCTATTTTGAAAGCTACGGTAGGTATATACCACTTTTGCAAAATCAAAGCAGAGTGGTATAAAATAATTTTATGAACAATGTGATAAATTGCCCTAACTGTGGTAAAACAATAAAGATTGGTGATGTTCTAAAAGAAGAAATTGAAAAAGAATATGCACTGAAACATAAAAAGGAAATTGAAGATGTAAAAAGGCAAACTGAAGAAAAAATTCGGGAAGAGTTATCGCAAAAATCTTTACTGGAAATTTCTGATCTTAAGAAATCGCTCGAAGAAAAAGAAAAAAAACTTGTCTTTATGAGAGAAGAAGAACTTAGGCTTCGCGAACAAAAAAGAAATCTTGAAGAAAAAGAAAAAGAATTTGAATTAACTTTTCAAAGAAAACTGGACGAGGAAAGGAAGAAGGTTGAAGAAACGGTAATGAAACATGCTTCTGATGAATTCAGGCTAAAGGATATGGAAAAAGAAAAGGTTATATCCGATTTAAAACACGCGCTTGAAGATGCCCAAAGAAAAGCTTCTCAAGGATCCCAGCAAACCCAGGGTGAAATTTTAGAACTGGATTTGGAAAATACCTTAAGAAACGCTTTCCCGCAGGATATAATCGAACCGGTGGAAAAAGGTATCCGCGGCGCTGATTTACGGCAAATTGTTAAAAGTCCGATGGGTGCAATTTGCGGAGTAATACTTTGGGAATCTAAAAGGACAAAAGCCTGGACAGACGAATGGTTAATGAAATTAAAAGACGATTTAAGGGCAGAGAAGGCCGATATACCAGTTATTGTCAGTACGACCTTGCCCAAAGAAGCGGAAAAGGGCTTTGGGTTGAAAGAGGGGGTTTGGATTGTCAGTTATGGTTTATTTCTACCGGTAGCGATTATTTTAAGAAAAAGTTTATTTGACATTGCCAGGCAAAAAGCGCTGTCAGCAAATCAAGGAAGAAAGGCGGATCTTCTCTACGAATTTATAACCGGAAATGAGTTTAAACAGCAAATAGAAGCAATTGTTGAAGTTTATCAAGAGATGAACGAACAGATTTCCAAAGAAAAAATCGCTTTTGAAAAAATATGGAAAAACAGGGAAGGCCAATTAAAAAGATTAATTACCGGGACGATAAACGTTTATGCGGGCGCGCAGGGATTGGTTGGGAAGTCTATGCCGCAAATTAAGGGACTTGATCTTTTAGAAATCAGTGAAGAGAATCCTAAACAAGAAAGCCAAATGAAGATGGAAGAAGTGTAATTTTCATTGGTAAATTACCTTTAAGCTCACCGTCGATTTGTGTGCTTACAACTTCTGAGGATTCTATATAGAAACTTTTGTCTACTACAGTTTTAACCAGTCCGAAATTAACTCTTCCCAAAATGTGCAGAAAAAGAGTTCCCAAAAACGCCTGCAAATAATTTTTGTATTCAATATATTTTAGAGAAAGCAAACCATCGTCTTCTTTGACAGAACTAAACTTAAACAAGGGAAAAAAGTTTAAAATTTTTGTGGGAACATTTAAAACGAGCAAGGCGCAAACATACTTTTTTATCTGTTGTGAGGGGGTTTCAATTTTTATGGGAATTTTTCTTAAAGCCAAAAGCTCGGCAATAGCGGCAAAAATGTAAGAAAAAATTCCCAATTTGCTTTTAAACCTATCTTTCGTCAATTTTAAAAATTTTTCTTCAAATCCTAAACCGAGACCAAGCAAAAAGTAATCCTCGGTTTCTCCGTATTCCATTTGGCCTATATCAATTTTTTTAATATTTTTTTGCAGAAGAAAATCAAAATC
>Ga0265296_1005485_pt1 | contig 10385 bp, 2 predicted proteins | sample MunlanPumphouse1_FD_189073 | JGI IMG/M metagenome (GOLD analysis project Ga0265296, IMG submission 189073) | Groundwater microbial communities from a municipal landfill in Southern Ontario, Canada - Pumphouse #1 | ecosystem: Environmental > Aquatic > Deep subsurface > Groundwater | place: Canada...
AATGGGTTGGCAGTGGAGGAAAAGTGTTTTGGAAACGGGCAGGATTTGATGAAAATACAATATATGCTGAACTTGATAAATATGTGATCAATGTAACAAACTCAAAGTACACGGCTGATTCAGTAAAATTTTTCTATAAGGATTTTTTTGACAAACCTTTATTAGGCAAACTTGATGAGAAAATCATGGCAAACATGAATGAGGATAAGGCTACATATCCTCGTTTTGATTCTTACAATAAACGTTTGAAAATTGAAAGTATCTTCCCGAATATTGATTACGACGGTGGTTTCACAATGCATGGGGGGAAACTTATAGGTTCAGGGGATAATGAACAGGATGCTTATCTGATTTTTTACAGAGAAGGACAAAAATTTATTAAAACAGGTACCAAAACATACACCATTCGAAAAAACAAAATATCTTCCGATAGAGCTTCAATAACTATTTACTGGGAAAAAGATTCCATTTATCATCCGGGACTTCAGATGAAATATCTGAATGATGATAAAGAACTTTCATTACTGCGTTCAAAGGAAGGAATAGCGGAAACTCCTTTTTTCGATACCTACCATAAACTTGATTTGTACTTTGAAGCGCTTTACTGGAAAATGGATCAGCCTCTGATAGAAATGAAAATGATAAAAGGCGTTGGAACTGAAAGTGAAGCTGCTTTTGAATCCTACAACTATTTTACTGCTCATCGGTATTATAAATTGCAGGGAATTGATGAATCGCATCCTCTGAATGATCTGAAAAAATATGCTAAAAGTACAAACTCTGACATAGTATCGGTACCGGCTTATGCAAATTATCTTAAAATCGCATTGTCACAGATAGAAGCATTGATGCTTAACTTGGCAAACATGGGATTTATTGCATATGATATTGTTAATAATAAGGTATATCTTAAAGAGAAACTTTACAACTTTTTACTTGCCAAAGCAGGCAAAGTGGATTCCGATGTGTTGCAGTTTAATTCCATTACAAAAGAAGGAAAAACTAATGCAACATTGAACCTCCTTAACTTTGATCTTGAAATGAACGGTGTAAACTGCGTTTATCTGAGCGACTCTCAGAATGTGTATATTTTCCCAAAAGACAAACAACTAATAATTAAAAAAGATCGCGACTTTGATTTTGACGGACGTATTCATGCCGGTATGTTTGATTTTTATGGAAAGTTGTTTTCTTTTACTTACAATAAATTCAAGATTGATATGCCTGTTGTAGATTCAATGGCTTTTTTCGTAAAAAGTTTTAAAGTTGATGAAAACGGAAACCGCAGTATTGTAAAAGTCAAATCTGTGCTGGAAGGAATCAAAGGAGATTTACAGATTGATGCTCCTAATAATAAATCAGGTATTGTAACTTACGGGCAATATCCTTTGTTCCGCAGTATAAAAGATTCGTATGTTTATTATGATAAAAAGGCTATCCAAAAAGGTGTTTACACCAAAGATCGTTTTTATTTCCATGTGGATCCCTTTGAAATAGACAGCCTTGATAATAAATCCACGGAGGGAATTGGTTTCTCAGGAGATTTTGTTTCTGCAGATATCTTTCCTGATTTTGAAGAAGTGTTAAAAGTGCAGGATGACTATTCTCTTGGCTTTGTGAGGCTCACACCTGAATCGGGTTTCGCCGTATACAAAGGGAAGGGAACTTATGACTCTATTGTGGATATGAGTAATGGAGGACTAAAAGGTAATGGAACATTAAAATATCTGACCTCTGTGTCAAAATCAAACAATATTATTTTTTACCCTGATTCTTTGAATGCAGAGGTGCAATTATTCACCATTAATGAACAGAAAGCAGCTATTGAGTACCCTCCTGTCATTGCAGAAGATGTTTACGAACACTGGATGCCGTACCAGGACATTATGAATATTTATGAAAAACAAAAACCCCTCGCTATGTATAACTCGGAAGCCAAATTACACGGTAGTCTGGCTCTCACACCTACAACTTTAACAGGCAGAGGAACAACGGTGTTTAGCGATGCAGAAATGGATGCAAAACTTTTTAAATTCAAAAACCGTGTATTTGACTCTGATACTGCTGATTTCCGTTTAAAAAGTTACGACCTGTCGAGGTTAGCATTCTCAACATTCAATTATAACTCCCACATTGACTTTGATGCACGTAAAGGCGAATTCAAATCGAATGGAGGCAATTCCAAGGTTGAGTTTCCGATTAATATGTACATCTGTTATATGGATGAATTTGATTGGTTTATGGATGAGGAAGAAATTGAGCTTGCAAATAATAATATTAATAAAAATACCGAGAGGCTGAATACCCTTTCACCCAAAGAACTTGCAGATATTGATATTTCAGGTTCGGAATTTGTGTCTGTTCATCCTGACCAGGATTCACTGCGATTCTTTTCTCCGAGAGCAAAATTTAATTTAAAACATAATATTATTACTGCCAGGGATGTAAAGATTATTAAAGTTGCTGATGCTGCCATATACCCGGAAAAGGGAAATGTAACTATTCTGGAAAAAGCAGAAATGAAACCGCTTGAAAATGCACAGATACTTGCCAATATGGCAACAAAATATCATGTCATATACAATGCTCTTGTAAATATTAACGGACGAAAAAAATATTCTGCGAGCGGCATGTATGACTATGTTGATGAAGATAGCATAAGACATCCTATATATTTAGACAAAATAGAAGTTGATACAACTTTACAAACATATGGGACCGGTGATATTTCTGATACTTCTAAATTAATACTCAGTTCTAACTTTGATTTTGCGGGAGGAGTTAAATTGACTGCAAGTAACGAATTCCTTAATTTCAATGGCGCTTTCAAAATAAAATATGATTGTGATACACTGCCCCGTGCATGGATTAAGTTTCATTCAGATATCAATCCAAAGGAAATTTATATCCCGATCAATGATACGATCAGAGATGTGAATAACAGGAAATTGGAAGCAGGAATATTCCTGGCAAACGATTCAAATGATGTATATTCAGCATTCCTGTCAAAGAAATTAAAATCTACCGATCAGGATATTATCACGGCAAGAGGTTTTATTTATTATGATAAGGTAAACGATGAATACAGGATATCGAATAAGGAAAAAATCAAACAGTTTAATCAACCCGGAAATTATGTAAGCCTTACAAAAGTAAGCTGCATCACATATGGTGATGGAAAGATCGAACTGGCACCAAATCTTGGAAGAGTTGCCATGGGAATCTATGGAAATGCCAAACATTATATAATCCCTGATTCTGCAAGCCTTGACCTCGTTATGTACATCGATTTCTTTTTTAGCGATGATGCACTTAAACAGATGGTTCAGAACCTTGAAAAGTTAAATACACTCAAAGCCGTCGACCTTACCAGAACTACATTTACGAAAGCATTAACCGAAATTTTAGGCGCCAAAGAAGCAGATAAACTTATTTCTGATGTTTCAATGAACGGAGCGTTCAAAAAAATCCCGTCCGAACTATCATATACATTGTTTTTAGGCGATGTTCAGATGAAGTGGAATTCTTTTACAAAATCTTTTATCTCTGAAGGACCAATCGGAATAGTGGCATTAAACAAAAATCAGATTAATAAATATGTAAACGGCTATGTGGAAGTAGTAAAGAAAAAAACAGTCGATGAAATCAATGTTTACCTTGAGTTCGATTCAAACAATTGGTATTACTTTAACTACAAGTCAAACGTCATGCAGGCAATTTCTTCCAGTACGGAGTTTAACACTGCTATTAAAGAAACCAAATCCGATAAAAGGACGTTGAAGTCGGAAAAGGATCTTCCGCAATATTCATATACTATTTCAACAGAAATGAAGAAAAAAACATTTCTTAAAAAAGTTGAACCATCAAATTAATAGAAGTTAGCCGTGGAAATAATACAATTTTCAACGATTCTTGTCATTATTTTGTCCTATCTGGTAGGATCAATCCCAACAGCAGTATGGGTGGGAAAGTGGTTTTATGGAATCGACGTGCGTAAATATGGAAGCGGGAACGCTGGCGCCACCAACACAATCCGCGTTCTTGGCCCGGGTGCAGGAATCCCTGTTTTTATTATTGATGTGATGAAAGGTTTTGCCGGAGTGGAACTAGCCTACCTCTGTAAAGATAATTTTGGAGAACATAACGAGATTTTTGCAATGTTTAAAGTGATCCTGTCATTCATTGTGATTGTCGGGCATGTATTTCCGGTATTTGCAGGATTTAGGGGGGGGAAGGGAATTGCCACTTCTTTAGGTATAGTGCTGGCTTTGTTTCCTTATCCTGCTTTGGTCGCGACAGGAGTTTTTATTACTATTCTTTTGATCACACATTATGTTTCACTTGGATCTATTTCTGCCGCAGTTGTTTTTCCTTTTGTTAATATCTTCATTTTTAATGCGATGGAGTATGCATACCTGATATTTTCAATTGTGATATCCCTTTTTGTTATTGTTACTCATCGTAAAAACATCAAACGCCTGTTGGCAAACGAAGAGGCAAAGTTTTATTTCAAAAAAAAGAAACCACTTGCCAGGTAACAATTTATGGAATTTTATAGTATAATATATCTTAATTAAGATATTTCTTAAAATTTTGAAACGGATCGGTCAACATATTGTTTTTTGTTTGCTTTTTTTCATCAGCATTCCTTTTGCGCTTGATGCACAAACTGATTTTAAATCGCAGGATGATATGAAAAAAAAGGCTAATGAATATTTTAAAGAAGAAGATTATGTGTCGGCAATGCCTTTATATTCGCAACTTGTAAGTATTTACCCAAAGGATCCTGTATACAATTGCCGCTTTGGAGTTTGTGTCCTGTTTGCTGACAGAAGAGAAACCGAAAAACCGATAAAATACCTGGAATTCGCATCCACAAAACCTGATGTGGATGTTTCTGTATTTTATTATCTCGGACTTGCTTATCATCATAATTTCAGGTTTGCTGAGGCAATAAAAGAATACAACCTTTACAAAGAAAAGGCAGGAATCAAAAATGCTGCTAAAATGGATGTAGACAGGCAAATAGAGATATGTAATAATGCAAGGAATTTGCTGACACACTTTTCTGACCTGTATGTTCTGCAAAAAACGGAGGTGGATTACAAAGATTTTTTCCGCTCTTATGATGCAGAACAGTTTATTGGCAAACTTCTTGTTAAGCCAGATATTTTTAAAACATCGTTAGATAAGAAACGTGAAAAATTGAGCCTGGTATACTTTTCCAAAGAAAATAATGAAGTTTATTTTTCAAGTTATGGTATTGATGGGAAAAATGGAAAAGATATGTATAAATCAATAAAGTTGCCTGACGGTGAATGGAGCAAACCTGTGAACCTTGGCCCAACCATTAATACTCCTTATGATGAGGATTTCCCTTTTATTTTACCTGATGGAGTAACATTGTATTATTGTTCTAAAGGAATGAACACTATGGGGGGATATGATATTTTTAAATCTACGCTGAATGATGATGGAATATGGAGTGATCCTGAAAATCTTAACTATCCTATAAATACCCCATTTGACGATATGATGTTTATGCCGGATTCATCACAACAATACGCATACTTCTCTTCTTCCAGGTCAAGCATAGAAGGCATGATTTCAGTTTATAAAGTCAGGATTGACAATCGTCCGCAGGTAAATGAAATTTTAGCACTTGATAAAAACATAAATATATCTTTAGGTAATGATACAGCCTATGCACAAACAATACAGTTTCTAAAGGAAAATGCCACCCTTGCGGTAAATGCAACTGAAAGTATGTTTGAGAAAAAGGACAATAAGAACGATATTATTCAAAGTAGCGACAATAATGAGAATGAAATTACCGAAGATGACGGATACAAAATACCGGAAAATATTACCAATGATGATATTGTTAAAATTGCCGACAAGCAGTCGAAAGATGCATTGCAAGAGCTTAAAGAACTGAAAATACAAAGAAACGCAGCAAAGATTATTGCACAAAACAGGAAATTACAGGCAGAAGCAAAATATAATGAAGCCGATTCGATTACTAAAATTGCTGAAACCATCAGTGATGTCAATACCAAACAGACAGAACTGGTAAAAGTAAATATGCTTCATTCGGAAGCTGAGCAGTTGAATAAGGAATCTGCGATAGCAATGAATATTGCCGATCAGTTAGACGAAAAAGTGAACATAAAGCAGGACGAAGCCAATGAGGCATTATCATATGCCAAAGGAATAAATGCCGCTGTCGAGTCTAATTCTATTGACACTTCCATTGCTATGTTAAATAAAATGATCGATAATCTGGAGAAATCTCCTGTTGATACTAACTTAGCAGCTTTCAATGTCCCGAATAATGAATTTATTAAACACAACGAACAAGAATCACAAACCCTTGCTGAACAAGCAAAAAAAATACAGGATGAAGTTAATTCCTTAAAGTCAGAAACTGATAACTATAGAAAAGATGCTGCTAATTCAAAGAAAAAAAGTGTAAAGGAGCAGCTTGATAATAAAGCGGTAGAACTGGATAATGAGGCAAAAACAAAACAAGTGGAGGCTGATCAGATATTACAGAAATCTGAAAAATTACAATCTGAAGCCGACAGCGCAAGAGCACAATCAACTATTTATGCCAATGTAGTAGATGATATTAAAAACAATGATACTACATCTACTGCTATTGCAACTCGTATAGTTGTGGATTTCACAAAACCAACAAATGAAGAACTTAAACATAAAGCAGAAGTACAAACCAAAACTGAAAATATCGTAAAGGCAGTGCAAAAAGAAGCCGGTGATTTGAAAAAACAAGCTGATATTGCTTATGCCATTGCCAGCGACAAAAATAATCAAAGCTTAAAAATGTCAAAGGAAGCTGATAATTTAATCACAGAAACAAACGAAATAGCAAATACTGATGATATAGAGAAGAGTATAAAGAAAGCCAATGAACTGCGACAAGAGTCAATTATTCTGGCACAACAGTCGGTAGTTGCTTACAATCTTGCAAAAAAGATTGAGGTTGCATACAATGAGAAACAGCAGGAAGCCATTGGTATTGTTAAAAAATCGACCGACATCAAAGAATTGACAAATTTCAATAAAATAAACGAAGCTGCAACAAAATATTCAGAATTACAGTCTTCAATTGTTCCACAGACAAATACTACTTCTGTAACTGATCAATTCCAATCTGAGCAGGCAAATTTGCTTGACAACAAGGAATATGAACTACAACAAGCCACTGAAGACTACAAATTACTTCAAAGTAAAACAGACAGTTTGTCAGATAAATCTAATTCTTTAAGAGAAGAAGCCGATAATACAATAAAGATATCAAAAAAGAACGAACTTATTAAACAGGCTGAACAAATAGAAGTTCAGGAAACAGCTATGCGGAAACAGCTGAATGAAGCAAATGACTTATCAAACAAGCTTAAAATTGAAGCAGGGGAGTTGAAGATAAAAATTAAACATACTGCCAACCTTATCACTGAAGCCTCGATTTATAAGGCATCCGGCACTTCAACGGTAGATAAAACTGAACTTGAAAAACAGATCGCTCAATATGAAACTAAGGATATTTTTGCCGAAGTTAATACTGAGAATACAAATGATATTATTGCTGAAAATAATAGTGTCAACAATTACCCGAATGCTAAATCGACAGTTTCCAATTTAACGGCTGCGGAAAAGATAGAGATAAAGGCTGATTTCATTGACAATACTGTAGCAATTATTAACAATAATATCTCTGTGTTACAAAATAACATGGCGAAAGAAAATGACCAAACACAGAAAAAGAAGATCAGTAAGGAAATATCTGACTTGCAAAAAGAAGTCATAACTTTAAAACAGCAAGCTGACGAAACGCATAAGGAAGCCGTAAAAATCAACGGTTCGAAAATAATTAAAACTATCTCTTCCATTGATGAGAAAATCCTTGCTCAAAACCTGTACAACGAGTCAGATTCCGGCTTTAAACGGGCTGTTGAAAGGCGGATAGAAGCAAATAAAACTGATAATATTGCCCAAAAGAAAAAATTATACACTGAAGCAAAAGAGTTTGAAGAAAAGGCACAAATAATACAACTCGAAGCATTGGAAGTACATGGTATTGCTAATAAAAATCTGTATTATACAAACAGCCTGAAGATAGGTCAGATAACGGTGGAAGATGAAACGAACAACCAACTTTCCATTGCAGGACTGCTTGAAAACGAATCCCGCTATTATTTTGAGAAAGCAAAAGCATTAAGGGAAAGTGTTAAAAACGAAACAAACTACACCAAGAAAAAAACTATTCTGGAAGAAGCAAAAACCAACGAGCAGCTTGCTATTGATAGGCAATTGAAAGCGATTGATATTTACACAAAGGCAGCTCCTGCATATGCTCAGACAAATGCTACTTCCGCATTACAACCTTCCAATATTCCACAAGCAAGTATTGAATCTGTAAATGAACAGTTACAATCTGAACTGGCAAATTCGCTTGACGGCAAAGAATATGAACTACAGCAAGCCAATGAAAACTATAATTTATTTCAGGCAAAAACAGACAGCTTGTCAAATGTGGTTAAATCTTTAAAACAAAAAGCCGGGAATACGACCAATCAATCTGATAAAAATGAATTCATAAAACTGGTTGAACAAATAGAAGCGCAAATAAAAGACTTACAGGTACAGCTTAATGAGGCAGATAATTTGTCGGAACAACTTAAAATTGAAATAGGGGAGTTGGAACTTAAAATTAAAAATACCAATAATCTTATCACTGAAGCCTCAATTAATAATAAAGTGTCAGACTTGCCTGACTGGCAGGCAGGTGTTTCAACAAATACAGCTGAGTTAACTGCGACAAATATCACCAAAACTGAATTTAAAGGCATTTATTTAAATAACGATAATATTGTTACTCTTAATATAGACGCTGCCGACTTGCCTGACCGGCAGGCAGGTCTTGTTCCTCTCAACCCGAAATTACCGGCAGGCATTATATTTAAAGTTCAAATTGCGGCAGTAAAAAATCATGTTGCCTCTGATGTTTTTAAAGGAATAGCTCCATTAACCGGAGAAATCACCGCCACCGGACTGATACGTTATCTTGCAGGATTATTTGCAAAATTTGAAGATGCCAACACTGCGAGAAACCGGATCAGGACTATGGGATATGCTGATGCATTTGTTGTGGCTTATTATAATGGCAAACGCATTTCGGTTGCCGAAGCTCTTGCAATGTTGAAAAATGATAATTCGCTGACAACAACATATGCTGACCTGAATAATAAAACTTATGTAACTGCATCCCAAAATATCAATACAACCGCCGGACTCAGCAATCCTATTGCCAATATCAAAGGATTTTTGTATAGTGTACAGGTGGGCGTATACGGCAGCCCCCGAACATCAGCACAGCTTTTCAATATTACTCCATTATATGATGAAGTAATGGCAAATGGCTATTTCAGGTATCTTTCCGGCATTTATAGCTCATTGAATGATGCTGTAACTGCTAAAAATGCCATTGTTGTCAGGGGAGTGAAGGATGCTTTTGTGGTTGTGTATTACAATGGTAATAAAATAACAATGGCTGAGGCCAAGACTTTGCTTACAGAAAATGCTCCATTAGCCGGTGTTACCAATAATGAAACCACCGCAACACAAGCGAATACTACTGAAATTATTGACAAGTCAGGAATAGTTTATAAAGTGCAGTTAGGCGCATATAAAAATGATGTCCCTGTGGATGTTGTCAATCAATTTCTCGACAATATAGCTGGTAATAATCTTGAACATAATATGAATAATGATGGGCTTACCGTTTATACATCAGGAAATTTTAAAGATTACGATTCAGCAAATAATTTTAAAAACACATTGGTAAGTAAAGGGATGAAAGATGCATTTGTCGTGGCATTCCAGAATGGTCAGAAAATTTCTGTTACAAAAGCAATTGAATTATTGAAATAATACAGGCGGTTTATACTGCAAACGGGATACCTTGCCTACCGGCAGGCAGGAATTTGTACATTTTGAATAGGTCTTTGGTTTATAGTCAAGGCTGCCAGTTTAGTCAATGGTTTTCAGTTATTGGTAAAAATTAACTAAAGACCTTGACTAACAACCAAGCCGGCTGCCACAAACCAAAAACAACAGACTAATTTATTCTATTTTCAGCTTTTCACTTAGGTTTTCAAGAAGGTTTGCAACCCTAACTATTCCGGGAACAGCAGAATTTTTGATTTCGTCGTATAAGGCAAGAGAGGTTTGTTTCGTCCAGAATAATTTTGCGTCAACAGTTTCAGATTTTTTTTCTGTTTTAATAAGAGTTTCAGTCAGTGATTTTTTTATTGTTTCAGGAGTACTTTTACTTTTGGATATTTTTTTAATTTTCCTCAGCCCTT
>Ga0265296_1005486_pt1 | contig 10380 bp, 4 predicted proteins | sample MunlanPumphouse1_FD_189073 | JGI IMG/M metagenome (GOLD analysis project Ga0265296, IMG submission 189073) | Groundwater microbial communities from a municipal landfill in Southern Ontario, Canada - Pumphouse #1 | ecosystem: Environmental > Aquatic > Deep subsurface > Groundwater | place: Canada...
ATATTATCCTCTTTCAGCGATAATCGCTAACACAAAGATTACGAAAGTGTTAGAAGATACGAAAACGCCATTTTTGGGCGGACATACCTTTGCGTGCAATCCGTTAGGAGCTGCCGTTGGAAGTTTTGTAATAGATTATCTATTGGAAAACAATATTCTACATCGTGTGAATCAAGTTGGCAAATATCTATTAAACAAATTGCAAAGACTTGATAAATATGATATTGTCGGGGATGTGCGAGGCGTTGGAATGATGTTCGGAATTGAGTTTGTAAAAAATAAGAACACCAAAGAACCATTTCCTGCCTCCATGCGCGTTAGCAAAGTTTTGGGAGATATGGCAATAGAAAGGGGGGTTATTCTATATCCGGGGCAAGGTTCTGTTGATGGTCTCAATGGCGACCATATTTTAATTACACCACCTTTGATTCTTAATGAATGTGATGCGGATGTAATTGTGGATACATTGGAGGAGTGTATTAAAAATATTAATCTAAAGTAAAGATTATATTGTTTTTTTTATGCAAAATAACGAAATGAAGAGGATTCTTATCATATTTGAAGATGAGGTGAGTCCATTTCTTGCAAGTTTTGGTTTGTCTGAATTTCTGGAAGAAAATGGTTTTTCAATAATTTACGCTTGTTCACCGTCCATTTCTGAACATATTCATGCAAATAATTTCAATTATCATATATTTCATTGTGTTGATTTATTAGGTATTGAAGAAGAGCTTGATGCATTTTTGGAAACGTATCATATCGATCTAACGCTTATTGATCTAACCTTAACTCACTTCGCATACTTACTTTTTGAACGGAATATTCCTTTTATAGGTTTAAGTAATGAACTAGGAGGTGTGTTTAATTGTAAGGTGCCGCCTGTTTTTTCTAATTTAATACCGCAAAATAGTCGCGTGCTTTCAACAGTTTTAAATTTGTTGTCCTGGACAAAAAATTATTTACGGTATCATATACTACTTATACTTTACGTTACCTTTCATTTTGCATCAAAATTATCATTGCCCAAACAACTGCTGATCAATAAGCGACTGAAGCAATCGGGTTTCCAAATAAGGTGGGGAGAATACGGATACAAGCTAAATATTCCGGAATTAAAGTTGTGTATTCGAGCGTTTGATTTTCCAATTGTATCAAATTGGAATAAAAAGTATTATATAGGGATGTTTCCTTTTGTAAATCGCATTGCTAACGGTCGCGCTTGGGCAGAACCTAGTCCAGGTAAGCCGTTGGTTTACTGTTCCCTTGGGTCACATGGACAGCACTATGCAAAGGGAAAGAGATTTTTATTGACATTGCTAGAAGTTTTTTCAAAAAATCTCCATTGGCAGTTGATTATCCAAATAAATGATACCGGATTGATTGCCGATCTCGTAGCAATTAAACCAGATAATGTAAATATTTACGATTGGCTATCGCAAAAAGATATACTTGCAAGGGCAAGTCTTTTTATAACACATGGCGGATTTGGATCAATTAAGGAGGCTATTCAGTTAAAAGTGCCTATGCTGGTTTGTCCTTTTCACGCGGACCATTATGGGAATGCTGCACGTGTGCAATACTGGTCATTAGGAAAAATTATAGATGCAAAAGCTTCATCTAAACAAATGGAAAAGCATATTAAACATATACTTTGTAGCGATCAATATCGTTTTACTGCTGAAAAATTCTATCAATTGTCAAATGATCAACAAGCTCATGTTATTGACCTGATAAATGATACAATAGCTTCAAATGAATAACAATTCACACTAACTTTTATTTTTATGGCAATACAAACATTGCGACATTTTTTGTCTCTAAGGGACTATGACTCCGAGGGTCTGACACGTTTATTAGACCAAGCGGATGCGTTTAAGCATAACAAATTCAGGAGTTCCTGTCTATTAGAAAAAAATATGGGTCTTTTGTTTAATAAACCGTCTACCCGGTCACGTGTATCCTTTCAAACCGGTATTCATCAGATGGGTGGCAATGCGCAATATTTAAGTGTAGATGCGCTGCAAATGACCAAAGGAGAATCACTCAGGGATACAGTCAAAGTGCTAAGTCAATATTTGGATGGTTTAATTGTAAGGTATTATGATATCAATGATGCTGGTTTAAGTGATAGTCTTCAGGAAATAGCCCAAAATGTACAGATACCTATTGTAAATGCGCTTGACGAAAAAGAGCACCCATGTCAGGTTCTTGCCGATATAATGACGTTAAGGCAGAAATATGGAGAAGATTACAAAAAGAAAAAAATTGTGATGTCTTGGGGCTATTCTAGCCATCAAAAATCTCCGGGTGTGGTTAATTCGTTTTTGCTGGCTGCTTCAATCTTAGGGATGAACGTCACTTTTGCACGACCAAGGGGGTTTGAGTTGGCAGATGAGTTTACCACATACAGTGACCAATATAGTGCTATATCCGGAGCCAATATTGAGTTCTGCGATGATCTTTCCGAAGCGTGCATCGATGCCGATGCGATCTATGTGAAGAGTTATAAAGCGCAGGACTTGACTTCAGTTGAAGATTTAAGATTGCGGAATTCTTTACGCGAGCACTGGATGATTTCAGAAGAGCACTTCAAACGCGCAAATGACAACGCTTTTTTTATGAATTGTATGCCTTTTATTCGAGGAGAACAGGTTACCGCTTCAGTGGCAGATCATCCTCGTTCGATCATATTTGATCAAGCAGCAAATAGATTGCACGTACAGAAAGCTATATTGGAAAATCTATTTTCCTAGAAAAATTATAGTTAATTAATCGCTACAACTTATGACTTTACCGATGGCTAACACATCTTATTCACCTCAGCAAAAAAGATTGATTTCTTTGGATAAAAGTTGCGATTCTTCTATTAATAAAGCCTTATACCATATTGTTGGATATATTGATAACAAGCTACTGGCAGATTGCTTTCAAGAAATACTTAAAGAACATACTGACCCAGAAAGCGGAGAGTTATTTGAACGGACTATACAGATTGATTTTTCAACAACAGAACGTTTAGAAGATTTATATCATTATTATGACAATATTGCTTCAACTGATTTAACAGGTTCAGTTTACTTGAATTTTTTTTCATCGAATGATGACAATACCCATTTGTTGTTGTGGTGTTCCTCCTTGCTTTTGGACAATGTATCCTTTTCCATTTTACTTAGAGAAACGTTTTCACGTTATCGCAGCAAGCTTGATAGAGGTTACGTCGGAAGACAATTCAATTTATCGTATCAACTCTATTCTGAATGGTACTGGGAAAATCTTTTGTCTACAAAAGAATATCCACCGGTGTTATTCCATGCATTGCAATCTACGGAAAACCTTGGAGCACAGGAATCGCATTTCAGTTTTTTATTCGGAGGAAAGTCAAATATTCGAAAAACTAAGGCTCATGATTTGACTGATGAAGTTAATAAAGGATTATTTTTTCATGTTTACGATCGTAAACATATCGAGCAGTTTTTCTTAGCTTGCTGGCTAATCTTGTTAAGCAAAGTTGAAGATGCGCAAAAAATCACTATTGGCTATATATTTAACGATCGTGTTGAACCTTTCCAAAAAGCATTAGGCTTGTATTCAAAAGTACTCCCTATAACTATTGACGTTGATAGTAAAGGCTTATTTCGAGAGTTTTCAAGGGAGGTTTTGGTGTTACTTAACAAAATCAAGGAATTAAACGATTATTATTTTTTCGGAAGTGAGAACATCCTAAACCCATTGACAGATGATGTATCCTCGTTCTCCTTTGTTTTCGAGTTTTTCAACTTGTTTGAGGCTAATTTTGAAAAATTCTCCGTAAATCAAACCTTAGAAAATTTCCAATACGAGAAATTTAAAGCCAAATTAATGTTGTACCACCGGAATGAGCAATATACTGCGGAGATCATCTATGACAAAACCTATTATTCCGATTCTAGGGCGCACAGCTTGATAGCGTGTTTCAAAGAATTGGTAAATGACGTTTTGTCATCACCATACAAGCCCATAGGAGCATTAAGGGTGGTAAACGATCAACGCTTTTTTATAAAGGAAAATACAATCTCATTAGATCAAAAAAAAGACATGATCATGGCTTTGGAACAAATGTCTCAAAATAAACCTGATCAGATTGCGCTTATTTTAACGGATAAATATTTCACGTATAGTTTTCTACACAAGCGTTCTGATAAACTAATGAATTCAATTGCTGCGTTTGCGGATATCAAGCGACAAGAGATTATAGCTATTATTTTGTCGCCTTCTGAAATGTATCTTATCAGTATTTTAGCCATAATGAAATTGCAATGTGTGTTTCTTCCGATTAATACTGATGATCCTTGGGAGCGTATTGATAGCATATTACAGGACAGTAAACCAAAGTTGATTATAACGGATGCGCCTGATAAAATTCGACCTAAGACCACAATTTGCGTGATTGATCCCTCGGAAACTGACTGGTCAAAAGAAGCCGTGCAGAAGAGCAGGAATGTCTCAGACGACGAGCTAGCCTATATTATTTATACCTCCGGATCGAATGGTATACCAAAAGGCGTAATGATAGAGTATAAATCGCTAAATAATCTCTGCTTTGCAATTAATTCCAATGTGTACGATCAACTTTCAGATAGCATACTACGTGTTGGTTTAAGGGCGCCTTTTCATTTTGACGCTTCACTACAACAATATGCATCTTGTCTTTGGTCCGGTAATACGCTTGTTATGTTCGCTGATGAGACCAAATTGAAACCGAAGAAGTTTATTGAGGCACTAACAATGCATGCTGTAGACGTGATCGATTTTACCCCAAGTCTATTCGAAATTATCGTGGACGAACTTCATGGTAATATTGATCAACTTGGTGTTAAGCAACTACTTGTGGCTGGCGAGAAATGGTCTAATAGTCTGCTGGAGAAATTGTTCGGAAAAAAGCAGCCAGCAACGCGCGTTTCTCTATTCAATATCTATGGACCGACAGAATGTTGTGTGGATAGTACCTTGTACGATACGAAATATCATACCAATTTAGAAAATCTCCCAATCGGAAGTGCCATTCATGGATACGATATATTTATAGTCGATAAGTTTCTGCAAATATTACCAAATGAGATTATAGGCGAAATATTGATCGGAGGAATTGGTGTGGGAAGAGGTTATCTTAATCGACCAGAACTCACGTACGATAGTTTCGTCACTAATCCGCTTGACGCCAATGGTAGATTATATAGAACTGGAGACTTTGGATATCGAACAGAAGATGGGTTGTTTGTTTTTAGTGGAAGAAAAGATAGTCAGGTAAAACGACGTGGATATAGAATCGAATTGGGTGAAATAGAACGTATAATACAAGGACTGAGTTCTGTAAAGCTTTGTTATGTAGCCAATGATGTAGGAGGTAGGAAGACAGGTGTTGTTGCATTCTATGTTCCTCAAAATGAACTAATAACCGATCTAAGAGGGATGGTAATGGACAGAATGCCGGAATACATGATTCCTGATCAATTTATAGCTGTTGAAAAAATACCACTTACGCCGACAGGTAAAGTGGATAGCGGTGCACTTGCTTTGATTATTGATAAGGTGAAGACATCACTAAATACGGAAAAGCTGTTAACCGCTACAGAGAAAAAGCTATATGGCAAATACCAAAACATTCTGCGTATTGAAAATTTAAATGTGGATGATGACTTTTTTGCACAGGGAGGAGACTCTCTTAAAGCTATGAAACTTGTTTCTTACATTTTTAAAGAGTTTTCGTTGGACCTTAGCATCCGTGAAGTGATAAAGTATTCTTCAATACGTGGCTTAGCAGCATATATTGACTCAAATAATTCGTCTTTAAGTTTGTCAATTCCATCATTAGATCAACAAGAAAGATATCCGTTATCCTCAGCACAGAAAAGATTATGGGTTCTGCAGAAAATTACTAATGATAGCAATTCATTGAACATTCAGAGCTCTTGGGAAATTGACAAAATGGTTGATGATATTCTTCTAAAACGTGCATTAGGTTATTTGGTCGAGAAGCATCAAACTCTTAGAACTGTATTTGAAGAGCTTGATGGAGAGCCTTTTCAAAAAAATATACCGTTAAATGAACTGGATATTCATGTTGATATGTACGAACTTTCATCGCCAACGCAGAATCATTCACACTTGCTTGGGGAAACGCTGATAGAAATAGGACGGAGAACTTTTTCATTGGATAAGGGCTTTCTCTGGCGGCTTTCATTGTTAAAAATAGGAAATCAACGATGCGTGCTGAATATAACAATGCATCACTTGATTGCGGACAATTGGTCATTGGAGATGTTTAAGGAGCAACTTTTTGAAACTTATTCTGCAATAGAAGCTGGTGAACAACCGAATGGAAGGAAGCCCTCTATCTGCTACGGTGATTTTTCAGTTTGGCAGAGTAATCTTTCTTCAGTAATTGGGGAAGGAAAACAGGGAGAAGCGAATTATGCAAAGTTAATACCTGCATTACGCTTACCTACAGATTTTGCTAGACCCCAAATCAAAGGGTTTTCTGGTAAAAAATTTTCGTTTAATTTTGACAAAACACTAATTGATGCTATACGAAATACATCTAAAAGTACCGGTAAAAGTATTTTTAGTTTGCTTTTTGCTACTTTGGGCGTAGCAATTGGTCGATGGAGCAAACAATACGACTTCGTCCTAGGTACACCAATTACCCTCAGAAATCACAAGCAGTTAAAAGATGTCTTGGGTAATTTTTTATTTAATACCGCAATAAGGTTTATACTAGACAGTTCTAAAACCTTCGCTGATTTGATAGAAGATATCAGTGATAAGTTGATTGAAATAATAGATGATCCGATCAAAGCTTTTCAGCAGGAGGCAGAATTTAGTACGGTCAAAAGGGATATTAGTAGAGCGTTAGGCTTTGATATCTTTGTTATATATCAACAGATTGAGCAAAACGAGACGAATTATTTGGACGATAATCGAGAATCTGATGTTAATTCGACATATCTTAATGAGTATGACTTAACGATTACTTTTACGGATCTTCAAAATACTATTGCTGTAGATATACTTTATGACCAAAGGCTATTTCTCGCATCAAGTATCGCCTCATTCACTCAGATTTTTAGAAATGCGTTAACTGATATTAAGAGTGGAGATTTAACCAAAAAAATCACAGAAATCGAAATTTTAGAGTCTAAAATAGTTTCCTCGGATGAAGATCTTCCATTCTCAAGGTTGGATAATACAAGTGAAAACGTTTTAAATGACTTTGTTACGCAGGTCGAAAACAAAGCAAATTTTGTAGCGGTAGTATGCGGAGATCTTTCGTTGACCTATGAGTGTCTAGACCGTAAATCCTCCGAATTATCATGGCGGCTAAGTCACTGTTTTGATATAAAAGCAGGTGATATCGTTGGGATTTATCTTTATAATTCCGAAAAGCTGTTGATATCTATAATAGCTATCTGGAAGCTAGGTGCAATTTTGGTTCCACTAGATATCAATTCTCCGCTCTCGCGTGTCAATACGATTATAAAAGACACGGGAATGAAACTCCTGATTGCTGAGAAAACCTCTGAAAATTTGTTTCGCGACCTTGATATTAAGGTTTATTTTTATTTGTTTGATACTGTTAAAACGAAAGTGGATACGACGCTCAATAAATTTGAAAATCTAGATGCGTACATTATTTTTACTTCAGGAACTACGGGAAGTCCAAAAGGAGTTTTAATCAATCATTCATCACTCTACAATGTCACAACCTATTTTAAAAATAATTTGCATCTATGTGCCAACGATAAATGGTTGGCAGTGTCGAACGTATCGTTCGATATCTCCTTATTGGAGCAATTTCTGCCAATTACATTGGGAATATCAGTTATTATATGTAATAACCAGAATATAGACCTTAAATATCTAGACATAGTTAATGGTATAAACAAGCAATTTGCATCCGTATTGCAGGCAACTCCTACACTGTTAAGTACACTTTTTTCTGACGGGAAGTTAATCAATAGAAAACTAAATTTAATTTTATCTGGTGGTGAATACTTGCCCGATACATTAAAAGCAATTTTAATGCGTTGTTCAGATCAACTGTGGAATGTTTATGGGCCAACCGAAACAACGATTTGGTCCTTAGTTAAAAAATTCAACTCGATAGATGAACCTTCCTCCATCGGCAAACCTATTGGAAAGACGTCTATATATATACTTGACGATAACAGGGAAATAGTGCCTTACGGACAAGAAGGGACTATCTTTATCGGCGGTAAAGGATTAGCTGTTGGCTACCTAAATAACCCTGAACTGACAGCTGATAAATTTACGTGGGTTCCTTTTTCAGAAAAATACGCACTTTATAACACTGGAGACCGTGCAAGACTTATGCCTAATGGGGATGTAGAATACTTAGGACGGTTAGACAGCCAGGTAAAAATTGCTGGACACAGAGTGGAGCTTTTGGAAGTAAGAAGTGCGGTGTTAAGTCACCCTGACATAGAAGACTGTGTGATTACCGTAGAGGTTGAAGATCTTATTGCTAGCATAGTATGTTATTATGTGCTTAGTAAGCCCATTTCCAGATCAAAAATTTTACATTATTTGAAGAATAACCTGCCAAGTTATATGGTTCCTGATCTTTTGGTTAAGCTCCGGAAAATTCAAATGAATAGCAGTGGTAAGGTTGATTATCATTACCTTAAAACCGTCCGTAATAAAATTAAACAAAAGTTACAACCGCTTGTTAATTCGGACATAAGATCTATCATAGAGAACCACTGGAAGCATGTTTTATGTGTTCATTCGGTAGAATTTAATCAAAGCTTTTTCGAGTTGGGGGGCGATTCTCTAAAGTTTGTTAGGCTATGGACCTTAATAAATTCATCCTTCGAAATCGAAATAGAATTAAAGGATTTTTTTGAATCTATTACTTTAGGATCTCAGTCAAATTTAGTTGGTCGCTTATTAAATGTTGCTATTTTTCCTGATAATTCGAAATTCTCCGATGATAAGTTTCAGCTGCATCTATTTCCACCAATGGGAGGAATTGGTTTTGTATATAATAATTTATTAGCTAGGATAGCAAACTGTGTTAATCCGTACATCTATCATTTTAAAGGGTTAAAAAAAGCGGAGAATGTAGCTGCCAGTTTCGAAAATTATATCTTATCTCTCTCCCGCGAAATTATATCAGTAAACAAGCATAACGTTATCCATCTTTTAGGTTACTCATTTGGCGGCGTCTTAGCATTTGAAACTGCAAAAGTTTTAGAAAATGCTGGATTTAATGTTCATTTAATATTGATTGACAGTTACCCACAACAAAGCTTTAATGCAGAAGAAGATGAAAAACTAGGAGAGATCGAAATAAGAAATTCAGTTGAAGTACTGAGAACGATCTTGCATACCGATGTAGAAGATAATTTTCTTAAAAGATATCAAGCAGTTCTGAAGCATTATAATAAGTTGTTTTCTCATTATAAACAAAACGATTCAAAACTGAAAGGCCGGATAACAAATTTTCAACTTTCATACGATGTCACTAAAACGGATAAAATAAAAAATTGGGATAGTTATACCTACGGGACACATGATCTTATAAAGATAATTGATGGTGATCATCAGTCAATATTGATGAATGAACAGAACCTAGATTCAATTAGCCATTTCATTTTAAATTTTTTCAAACATAATGAATTTGATAATAATATAAATATTCACACTTAAATTAATTTAATATGTATGTACCAGAAATCATCGAAGTAAAAGAACATTTAGAAAAGCTTAGAAAAGGCGGGGCAATATTATCTTGGGAATTGCCTTATGAAAACATCTTAACCAGAAGAAGTGCTGCTATATTCTTCGTGTCTTTCCATGAAGAAAACGATAAGATTCACGTTTGGGAAGAGTTGTCCAAATACTTGGATTTTAGTTTTCGAGAAAATACCGAGCAAAAGCTATCAAAAATGGAATACAGAATTACGTTCAGTAAAGAAGAGAAGCAAAAAAATGAAATGAAGGAGGATAAAAAAGATGTCTAAGAGTATGGATAAAGTTTCAAACTTCAAGATATTAAAATCAGACAATAATTTGGATGGATTGGATAATCTTGAAGAAATACCTAGCGAAAATGCTGTTTATGCCATTTGTGGAAGAGTTAATGGATTGCCAAGTAACTGTCGATATGTTGGCGAAACAGAAAATTTGCGTACCGCAATAAAGCAACATTTTAGCGATAATGAACCAGACGGATGTTTACGCCAGTTTATGCAATCGATCAAAATAAAATGTATAGATTACATGTTGTTACCAAATTCAGATCGCGATGATAGGCTAAAAATAGTATCCCAATGGCGAGCTGACTATAAGCCGGACTGTAATGAAAAATTGAACGAAGTA
>Ga0265296_1005487_pt1 | contig 10377 bp, 8 predicted proteins | sample MunlanPumphouse1_FD_189073 | JGI IMG/M metagenome (GOLD analysis project Ga0265296, IMG submission 189073) | Groundwater microbial communities from a municipal landfill in Southern Ontario, Canada - Pumphouse #1 | ecosystem: Environmental > Aquatic > Deep subsurface > Groundwater | place: Canada...
CTGGTCTGCTCGGCCGGATCCATGACCTGCTCGGATTCCACCTCAACCACCTCCGAGACCTGCGATCTGGTTGACAACGACTGCGACACCGAGGTGGACAACAACCTCCCACTCGGTCCGACTTGCGACGGACCCGACAGCGACTCCTGCGGTGAGGGCAACTTCATTTGCTTGGGCGGCTTCACGGTCTGCTCGGACGTCACGGCCGGCACGGCCGAGACCTGCAACGGGGTGGACGACGACTGCGACACCGTGGTCGACGAGGGACTCGTCGGGATCTCCTGCGATGGACCCGACGGTGATCTCTGTCTCGAAGGCATCTCGACCTGCTTCGCCGGCCTCTGGAACTGCTCGGATGCCACGGGCACCGATTCCGAGGTCTGCGACGGCGCCGACAACGATTGTGACACCACAATCGACGAGGGGTGCACGGCGGGGTGGACGTTCTTCGCCTCGCTCATCGCCCCGCTCGGCTGGCAAGTCCACGCCTGGTGGGACGACCCCACACCGAACTCCGCCTACTCGATGACGGACCTGCCGCTCGTGACCCCGATCAGCTTCGCGGTGACGGGCGTGGTCCAACTCCACGCCTACAACCCGGTGCTCGACACGTGGGCACCCTACACGGCCGGGCAAAGCGCGGCAGCGGCAGGGTTCTCCGTCGTTCGTTTCGACACGATCGACGTCACGGCGCTCTGCGTCGTGGGGCCGGACATCTACGGCCACTTGAACCTGCGCTGCCCGGTGCCGTAGTACGACCTCCGGAGGGACTCTGTCGGAGGAGGTGAAGACCGTGGGCTGCTGGATTCCCTCCCCAGCGGCCGTGAGGTTTAGCCCCCTCTAACGGGGAACCTCTAGAGAGACATCCGCCAACCAAAGGAGGCGGCGGATGCGTTAAGGTGGTGGAGCACTTTGTGTGGTTGCGTCTGACAAGCGCGACTATACACTGTGTTCCACCGCCTCTTTTTTATTTATAGAAGTGAAAGAGGACAAAAATAAACGTGTAAAAACGCGGGTGTGCAATAATCTATTATATATGTAGGGGCTGCAAAGTTTTGTTATAAAATTATCCATAAAATTGGGGTTATGGTATTTACGCTGGAACTAATACATAATAATGTTATAATGGTATAAATATATGAATAAAGTAAATTTACCCATAGATTGTGTTTTAGCCGTAACTTACCGGTGTAATTCGCGCTGTACCATGTGCGATATTTGGAAGTTAAAAGACACACCCGAGTTGGAATTAGAACAATATAAAAAATTACCGCCAACCTTGCGTGATATTAATGTAAGCGGTGGCGAACCGTTTTTGCGGCAGGATATTGTGGAATTAGTGAGAACCCTACACGAGACATGCCCAAAGGCGAGGATTGTTATTTCTACGAACGGCTACCTCACAGATTTGATTAAAGAAAAGATGAGAGAAATTTTAAAAATCGCGCCAAACGCCGGCGTAGGAATTTCGATTGATGGGATTGGTGAAATGCACGATAAAATTCGCGGCATTCCCGGAGGATTTAATTTGGCGACAAAAACCGTGAAAGTTCTTCGCGAAGAAGTTGGCATGAAAAATTTGCGCTTGGCTTTCACTGTTTCCAAACAAAACGTAGATAATTTGAGTAAGGTTTATGATTTATCGCGCGAACTTGGCGTGCAATTTACTTTGGCCCTGGCTCAGAGCTCTGAATTTTTCTTCGGTGGAAAACAAATCGAAGGAGTGCCAGAAGAAAAAATATTAAATGAGCAGTTTGATTACGTGATTAAAAAAGAATTACAGAGTTGGCAAACTAAAAGATGGGCGCGGGCATATTTTGCGAAAAGTTTATTGGATTTTGCCGTGACGGGGAAACAGGCGTTACCTTCGCGGGCTGGATTTGATTTATTTTTTCTTGATCCATTTGGTAATGTTTATCCATCGGTAGTTCATAATGCCGTGATGGGGAATTTACATGAAAAAAATTTCGAAGAAATTTGGAATTCAGCCGAAGCGGCAACGGCGCGTACCAAAGTTCGCGAAGCAAAAACAGATGTTTGGATGATTTGTACGGCGAGGACGGCCATTAAAAGACATCCGATAAAAGTAGGGTGGTGGATTATTAGAAATAAATTAAAAGTTAAAAGTGAAAAATAAAAATTTTATGTCTCGCCTAGGGCAAATTTTATTTCCCGGATACGACGTCGAAAAACAAAAAAAACTTTTAATTGGGGCGCTGATTTTAGTTTTGGCGATCACCCTCATCGCTATTTTTGCGCCGTGGGAATATGTTATTGGAATTTTGTCAGTTATTTTGCTCTTGCTTTTCTTTTTAAGATTTATAAATCTGGGTTTTTATTTAATTGTTGTTCTTTATCCTTTTATTTATTTACAACTTTTTGTCGGCCGAGACATAAATATTCCGTATGTTGATTTAATCGCCATGTTTGTTTTTGCGGCCTGGGTTGCGCGTTCATTTTTTTTACCTCCTTACGGCGGGCTTCATTTTATAGGGAAGTTGGGTCGCGGAGCAAAACTCTCTTTTGAAAATTTTCCCGGTCTTTTCTTTTTTCTTCTTTTTTTTGGCGCCTCACTTCTTTCCTTAATTAATACGGAAAGTTTTTTTTACAGTTTAAAATACATTATCCGGCCCCTGACCTTCTTTTATTTGATGTTTGTTGTTTTACCTTATAATGTCATTAATTCCAAAAAACTTCTTTGGAACGTTCTTCGGATTTTTTATGGCGTAGGAATTGCAGTTTCCTTGATGGGTCTTTGGTCAATTTTATTTTCTGAAAACTTAGGTCTTCGCCGGGCATTGCCGCTGCCGATTTTTGGCATTCCGGTTTTGGGGACAAATCATAATCTCATTGCTGAAGTTTTGATCAGCGTTATTCCCATGGGATTTATTTTGATTTGGGAGGCGAGAAAAATTTGGTTGAAGAAGATGTTAATTGTTGGGGTACTTTTTATGTCAATGATAAATCTTCTGACTTTTTCCCGCACTGGTTGGATTGCTCTGGCTTTTGAACTTTTAGTTTTGGTCTTAATAAAATATAGAAAAAACATAAGAAATCTTTTTGAGTTGGGCGCCGTGATTTTTCTTATTCTTTCACCACTTGTGTTTTACGGTTATTTTTTTATGACGAGCGAAATTGTCAGGAGTTCTAATTTAAATCGGTTAGCCCTGACGAAAATTTCTCTTGAAACATTTGTTGATCATCCGGTTGTTGGGGCTGGGGCGGGAACTTTTGTTGAGCAGGTGGCGCGCGACCGATGGTATGTCATTGATTTTGGTAATCCTTCGGAAGCGCACGGCGTGGTGCAAAAACTTTTAGCCGAAACAGGCCTTTTGGGATTTTTAACTTTTTTTGCCTTGCTCGGATTTGTGATTTGGAGTTTGATTAAAACTTATCGAAGTTTACCGCTAAAATCTCCTTACAAATACGTGCTCTTGGCTCTGCTGCTCTCTTCGGCCGGCAGTATTATTTTCCAACTTTTTAATACTTCATATTTTGTTTCAAAATTATGGCTGCCGCTTGGTGTGGCACTGGCCGCGGCGCGATTGGCAAAGGAGGAGACAGAACTTGCGACAAAAAAATAATTATGAAAAAAATAAAAATAATTCATCTTATAACCGGTTTAAATTTTGGTGGGGCCGAAAGGTTGCTTTTAGATTTGGCGCGAGGGTTGGATTCGGAACATTTTGAAGTTAAGGTGGCGACGGTTGTGGCTGGCGGGCCGCTCGAAGAGGAATTTCGGGCGGCAGGAGTACCGGTCAGAATTTTTAAGAAAAAAAGTAGAATTGGATTTGGTGTGATTTGGAAAATTAGAAAATATTTGCGAGTCGAGGCGCCAGACATCGTACACACTCATCTTTTCGGCGGTGATACCTGGGGGCGATTTGCCGCGATTTTAGCTCGGGTTCCGGTCATTATTTCCACCGAGCACAATACTAACTTAGACGAGGGTTGGGCAAAAAGAAAAGTAAAAAAATTTTTAAGTTTTTTTACCAAAAAAATTATTGCCATCTCCGAGGCAGTTCAAAATTATTCAATTGTCCGCGATAGAATTTCCGCCAAAAAAATCGTGGTTATTCGAAACGGAATTAATCTTGAAAAATTTTCTTCTTTGCCGGAAAAAAAATTTGGCGACCCGCCGGTTATTGGCGTGGTCGGCCGGCTTGAAGAACAAAAGGGACACAAATATCTTTTTGAAGCGCTGAATCTTATCAAAACTATTCCCTGGATTCTTTGGGTGGTGGGAGATGGTTCACTAAAAAACGATCTTGAACATTTAGCTAAAGATTTAAATTTACGCGAGCGAATTATTTTTTTGGGGGCGCGACGCAACGTGCCTGAGATTTTAAGTAAAATTGATATTGTAGTTATGCCATCGCTTTGGGAAGGGTTGGGGATTGCCGTTTTAGAAGCCGCGGCGGCTGGCAAGCCGATTGTTGCTTCGCGCGTGGGCGGCATTCCGGAAATAATTAGCGACGGCGAGACGGGAATTTTGGTCGAGCCGGGAAATGTTAAAAGTTTGGCTGATGGTTTGGAGCACGTGCTTTTAGGTAAAATAGACGCCAAAGATATGGGCGCTCGGGCGCGGAAAATGGTTGAAGAAAAATTCAGCGTAGAAAAAATGATTCAGGAATATGAAGAGTTGTACACAGAGTTAGTGATTAAAAAATAAAGTGAATTTACAATACACACTACGAACCTACGAATTTGCTACAAATCCTACAAATTTAGCGTTAGTAGAATTCGTAGATGATTAGTAGGTTAGTAGTAAATTATGCGTATTTTACAGATTAACAAATTCTTTTATCGGCGGGGCGGCAGCGAGACCTATTTTTTTGATTTGATTAAATTATTGGAAAAGGGAGGCCACGAAGTAATTACTTGGAGCACCAAGTCGCCGAAAAATTTGCCCTCTCCTTATGAAAAGTTTTTTGTTCGGGAAATGGACTTTGGAAAAAGCGAGGGATTTGTAAAAAATTTAAAAAAATTGGGCCACTCTCTTTATTCTCTCGAGGCGAAGAGAAAATTAGAAAAATTAATCATTGAGACAAAGCCGGACGTGGCGCATTTGCATAACGTTTCTCATCATCTTTCACCGTCAATTTTTTCCGTGTTAAAAAAATATAAAATTCCGGTAGTGCAAACTTTGCATGATTATCAGTTAATTTGTCCGAATTTTAAACTTTTTACTGAAGGTGCTGTTTGTGAAAGATGTAAAAAATATAGATATTGGAACGCCGTTTCTCATCGATGTATCCACGATTCGCGGCTTCAAAGTTTGGCCGAGATGTTTCTGATGTATTTCGACAGGGCTTGCCAATTTTATGAAAAGGGCGTACAGTGTTTTGTTACACCTTCGAAATTTTTAGCGGAAAAATTGGCGGCGTGGCGGGTAAAATCGAAAGTAGAGAATATTCCGCTTTTTCTCGATGTTTCTTCTTTTGATCCAAAATATGAGCCGGGGGATTATGCAATTTATTTTGGCAGATTGGTAAAAGAGAAAGGGCTGGACGTATTGCTCCAGGCGCTCTCCGGCACGGACGTCAAATTAAAAATTGTCGGCGACGGACCGGAAGGTGAGAAATTAAAAGTAGAAAGTGAAAAGTTGCAAGTTCCGGCGGAATTTATCGGACACAAAACCGGCGAGGAACTTTATAATTTAATTCGTGGTTCTAAGTTTGTAGTTTTGCCGTCGGTTTGGTATGAAAATTATCCGATGGTACTCTTAGAGGCCGGAGCGTTTGGAAAAGCGGTAGTGGCGACGCGTCTCGGCGGAATTCCGGAAATTATTTATGACGGGGAAAACGGATTTTTAGCGACGCCGAATGATGCAGATGATTTACGGGAAAAAATACAGCGGCTTTTTAGCGATAATGATTTATGCGAGAGAATGGGTCGACGGGCGCGAGAGATGATAGTTCGAAATAATTCGCCGGAAGAACATTACAAAAAATTGGTTAAGGTTTATAGCGGATTGTTGCGCTCGTGAAAATTCATTGTTAAATGGGCGTATGAAACAAAAACAAAAAATAAAAATTGATCATGATGCGCCTGGGGTTAGGGTAGGGTTTTTTTGGTCAAAACAAAAATTTTTAAGATACATGGTTTTGAGTTTAGTAGTCGGGACAGTTGCCCTCTCGGCTATTTTTTATTCAGAAGAATCGCCATCGTCAGATTTTGAAATTCAGGCGATTAAGATGGAAGAGAAATATCCCAGGGTGGCAAATCTTTTTTTTAAGTGGGAGATTACCGCCGGTGAAGCGTCAGAATTGGCTAAGTGGGATGTGGTAGTAATTGATATGGAAGCGGGGATCAACACCCCGGAAAATTTGAAAAAAATTAAAGAACTGAATCCACAGATAAAAATTTTGGCCTACATTACCTCGCAGGAATTTACTTCAAATGTTTCCAAATTAAAATCGAGCAGTTTGCGGAGAAAATTATATAACGGAATATCCGACAATTGGTGGCTTAATTCTTCTGGCGGCGGTCGTCTCGTCTGGTGGCCGGGGACGTGGCTTTTAAATGTTACCGAGGACTCGCCAACTGATGGGGGTGGGAAAAAATGGAACGATTATTTGCCAGAATTTGTGGCGCGCGAAATTTTAAGTTCAAATTTGTGGGACGGAGTTTTTTATGACAATGCTTGGGACAGTGTTTCTTGGATGCCGTCGGCGAGTGAGATAGATTTAAATCATGACGGCCAAGCCGAGTCGACCGCCGTTTCAGATCAAAAATGGCGCGAAGGAATGAATAAAATTTTTCGGCGGACAAGAGAACTCGCGCCGGGGAAAATGATAGTTGGAAATGCCGTCGGGGGAGGGAATGGAAAAATTTACTACGCGAACGTGAATGGCGTGGCCATAGAACATTTTCATAAATCAAATTGGACCGACGCGTTAAATAATTATTTTTTCATTTCAAGCAGGGGCCAGCCGCCGAACGGGACAATTTTGAATTGTAATACGGAAAATACTGGCCGGCAGGATGATTATAAGAAAATGCGTTTTTGTCTTACGAGTACTCTTTTGGGCGACGGATATTTTAGTTTTGATTATGGTGATCAGGCCCACAATCAACTTTGGTGGTATGATGAGTATGATGTTTCTTTGGGGAAGCCGTTAAATTCGGCTTACAATATTTTAACCGGCAATACAAAAATTACCTCGGGCGTTTGGCGCCGTGATTTTCAAAATGGGATTGCCCTCGTAAATTCTTCCGATTCGGCAAAAACAGTTGATTTGGACGAAGAGTTTGAAAAAATACACGGAAGTCAGGATAGAACCGTAAACGACGGATCAATAGTTAAAAGCGTAAATCTTGCCTCGCGCGATGGAGTTATTCTTTTGCGCCGCGCCGAGACAATAACTGTTTCAAGTTTTGAAAATGGTTCTTTCAACCGTGTTTTTGACGGCAATGGGAAATTAGTACGGACGGGCTTTTTCACTTACGACGAGAAATATAGTCCGGCCAGTCGGGTGGCCTCAGTGGATCTTGATTTGGACGGAACGCGAGAGACCGTGGTCGCTGGCGATTCCAAAGTGGAGATATATGATAGTAAGGGAGAAAAAATTTCTTCGTTTTACCCGTACGATGTAAAATATGATAAAGGGATAAATTTCGCTTTTGGCGATTTGAATCACGATGGGAAAATGGAAATTGTTACCGGGACGCTCCGGGGCGGTGGACCGCATGTTAGAATTTTTAATTGGAAGGGCGTTTTGATTCATCCGGGATTTTTTGCTTACGGAAAAGATTTTCGCGGCGGGGTAACTGTGGCCGTAGGAGATATTGATGGCAATGGCTGGCCGGAAATTATTACCGGCGCCGGATTTGGCGGCGGCCCGCATGTTAGGATTTTTTCCGGTGGGGGAAAGTTAATGCATCCGGGATTTTTTGCTTATGACCCGTCTTTCCGCGGTGGAGTGAACGTTGCCCTAGGAGATTTGGACGATGACGGCCGAGCGGAAATTATTACCGGCGCCGGATTTGGCGGCGGCCCAGATGTAAAAGTTTTTGACGCGAGAAATTTTTCGCTTAGAGCTGAATTTTTCGCTTTTAGCGTCAGAAGTCAAAGCGGCGTTACGGTCAGAGCAGAAGATTTAGACGGCGACGGCCGAGCGGAAATTATTTCTTCAACTACCGATGTCTTTTCTTTTTAAAAAATAATTAGATATTAATATGAATATAAAAAAGAAGAAAAAAGAATATTTGGCCGGAGCGGAGGAGAGGGAAGAAATGGTTTGTATTTCCTCACCCGACGGGAAAGAAACGGTTTGTTCGCCCGGCGGAGCGGTCAAAAAGATAGAAGCGCGTGAGCTCGCCGAAGTTCCGGAAAAAGAAAAGAAGAATATTTTTATCGGGACGCTGAATTTTTTCGCCGCGCCCTACCAAAGTTTAAAAGGAAGCCATGAGCGGCGCTATGGTCAGGCAAGAAAATTATTTATTGTTGATTTAATTTTACTCGCGGTCGTGGTAATTCTTTTTGGTTTTAATGTTTATTTATTTGCGAGTCGCCTCATCACGGGGAATTACCCGTCTTGGTTTAATTTTCCGGAATCGCCAAGAGGTGGGCAGGTTTCTGGTCCCGTTTCCGAATCAGTTTTAAAAACACAGATGAAAATTAATGGGCAGGAGTCAATTATCATAAATCCGGGTGAGGACTTAGAATATACAATTATTTATATCAATGGGGGGAGCAGAGATATTTATGATGTTGCATTAAAAATTAATCTTGATGGAGCTCTGCTTAATTTTGACGGACTTAGAGCGGGTAGCGGCGCATTGCGAGAGGAGGCGGTTGTTTGGACAAAAGATCAAATTTCCGATTTTAAAAAATTGTCGCCGGGGGCAACGGGCGAGTTAAAATTTAAAATTGGTACCGATAAAATTTCCGAGCCGTCTCGTGTCTTGAAATTTGGTAGCGTTCTTTTAAGTTCAGCGGAAATTTATTATAAATTGGAAAGTGATTTTGGTGAGGCCAAGAAGTTCCGAAGTGCGGCGCGAGAAGACAAATTTAATTCGGATTTATTTTTAGAGAATTTGGCAAGATACTACACGGAAGAGGGCGATCAGTTGGGGTTTGGTCCTCTGCCGCCGAAAGTCGGCGCAGAAACCAAATATTGGATTTTTTGGAGTGTTGATAATAATTTAAACGATCTTACGAATGTTTCGGTTTCCGCGGTTTTGCCGCCAAATGTTTCTTGGACTGAAAAAATGAGTGTGACACTTGGCGAATTAAAATATAATTCGGCCAGACGCATGGTAACCTGGAAGGTTGGGGGAGTTGGGCGCTACAGCGGCGAAGATTGGCCAAAGCGGGGCGTGGCTTTTGAATTAGCTATTACGCCGGGAGCCGAGGAGTTGGGCAAAGAGCCGATCATAATTGAGCAAATTAAAATTTTTGGTGAGGATTATTTTACGGGTGAATTTTTGGAAAGAACATCACCAAATTTAACAACTAATTTGATTTACGATACTCTGGCGACTGGCAAGGGGAAGGTGGTTAAATAGTAATTAGTAACTGGTAATTGGTAATTAGGTTTTAAAGCCGACCGAAAGGCCGGTTTTTGTTTTTCTTTGCCCCTTGACCCCGTTAGAAGTTCAGTAATATTCGTTACGATTTTAATCGTGGAAAGGCGAAGCCGGCTTACGCCTCTCCCCGTAAAAATAGGAGAAATTTTCTTAAACTTCTAACGGGGTTGACAAAAACCCTGAAATATGTTAAATTGTAGGGTCATAAAAAATGACGGAAATAAACCTTTTTATTATGAAAATCGCCATGATTGGGCAAAAAGGAATACCGGCCGTCTACGGCGGCATTGAACGCCACGTAGAGGAATTGAGCACTCGTTTAGCCGAGGGCGGTTTTGATGTGACGGTTTTTTGCCGTCCGTGGTATGGAAATAAGTCAGAAATTAAAAGTGAAAAGTTGAAAGTTTATAAAGGCGTGAAGTTGGCTTATTTGCCATCTTTAAAAACAAAACATCTTGATGCGATTTCCCATACTTTTTTGGCGACGATTTTTGCCATGTTTGGGAAATACGATATTATTCATTATCACGGCGTTGGGCCATCTCTGCTTTCTTTCTTGCCTAGAATTTTTTGTCGCAAAATTAAAATCGTGACTACTTTTCATTGCATTGATCGCAAACACCAAAAGTGGGGATTTTTTGCTAGATTAATGTTGCGAATAGGGGAGTGGGCTGCTTGTCGTTTTGCCCATGAAACAATTACTGTCTCTAAGACCCTTCAGCAATATTGTTCCGAGGCCTATGACAAAGACACTGCTTATGTTCCAAACGGCGTGGCGGTTAGAGAAAATAATCTAAGCCCGTCTTCGGAAATTTTAACAAATTATAGTTTAGTAAAAGATAA
>Ga0265296_1005488_pt1 | contig 10376 bp, 8 predicted proteins | sample MunlanPumphouse1_FD_189073 | JGI IMG/M metagenome (GOLD analysis project Ga0265296, IMG submission 189073) | Groundwater microbial communities from a municipal landfill in Southern Ontario, Canada - Pumphouse #1 | ecosystem: Environmental > Aquatic > Deep subsurface > Groundwater | place: Canada...
GACCCGCCGGACCTCGGTCTCCAGCGCGCTGACGTCCTTCGGCGTGAGGATCGCGGCGGCGGCCGCCTCGGGGTCGCTCAGCTCGTGCTCCGTCAGGGCCTCGGCCAGCGCGGCCTCGGCCTGCTCCAGCGCGGCGAGTGCGGCGACGTTGGCCTCGTGGGCACCGGTGGCCTTCTCGAGGAAGGTCGCCTGGTGCTTGAGTGCTGTGACCCGCGCGGCGACATCGGGGAACTCGCGCCGCTCGTCGGCGATCCGGGCCTGCAGCCGCTCCAGCTCGACGGTCGCGCCGTCGGCCTGGGCGGTCAGGCGGGCGACCGCGTCGCGGGCTTCGGTCAGTGCGGTTCGGTCGGCCTGCTGCTGGGCGAGCAGCCGCTGACGCTCCTGCGCCACGCGCGCACCGTCGGCCGCCGCGGTCTGCGCGGCGTTCAGCTGCTCACGCAGCTGCGCGGCCGCCTGCCGGAGCGCCGGCGTGTCGATGTCGGAGAACGGACCCGACCCCGCGTCAGCGCCGTCGGCCGCGCCGGACCCGGCGACAGACGCTCCCTCGTCGTCTGTCGCGCCGCGAGCCTCGCTGCGGGCGACCGCGAGCGCACTGCGGATCTCGCTCAGCTGCCGCTCGGCCGTCTCGCGCTCGCGCTGGGCGGCGGTCGCGGCGGTGGCCGCCGTCTGCTCCTCGGCGGCCGTCACGTGGCCGTCACCGGGGGACGCGGGAGACGGGTGCTCGACCGATCCGCAGACCGGGCAGGCGTCGTCCGGTTGCAGTCCCGCGGCCAGCTCCGCGGCGTAGCCGTCCAGCCGCGCCTGACGCAGCCGCTGCACCGTATCTACCGCACGTTGGTGGGTATCGACCGCGGCTTGGACGTGGCCGACCGACCGCTGCTCGTCGATAACGAGGGCGTCACGACGTTCCCCGGCGGCGGCGCGCTGCTCGGCGCTGCGGACCTGCTCCTCCAAGCGAGCGACGTCGGCGGTCGCGGCGTCGGCGGCGGCGCGCCGAGACTCCAACGCGGCCTCGGCGGCGGCAACCTGCTCCAGCCGCTGCTCGCTCGCGCGGACCCGCTCGGCCGCGGCCTGCGCGGCGTCGCGCAGGCGCTGCAGCTCGCTCTGGCGGCCGGACAGGCCCGCTTCCTGCTCGACCAGCTCGCCGAGCGCGGCCACGGCGTCGGCGCGCTCGCGGGCGCCGGCCGCCCAACTCTGCGGATCGCCGGACAGGCCGTCGTCCTCCAGCTGCTCGATCCACTTGCGGGCCTTGTCGATGGTCCGCGCGCTGTCGGCCGCGGCGGCGCGCGCGGCGGCGACACCGGACAGGTAGCCGCGCAGCGGCACGGCGCGACGGTGGGCCTGCAGCCGGGCGAGCCGCTCGGCGTGCGCGTCCGCTTCGCCCTCGATCGCGGTCAAGCGCGCCTCGGCCTCACGCCGCTGCCGCTGGCGATCCGCCAACGCCCGGGCGTCGTCGCGCTCCCGATCGAGCGCGGCGAGCGCCGCCTGGGCCGCGTCACGTGCGGCGTTGGCCTGGTCCTGCTCGGCGGTCAGCCGTCCACGCTCGGCGGCCAACCACACGTCGATGTCTTCGACCGTCGCACCCTCGCGCAGCACCGGCGGGGGATCGGCGGCAATCCACGCTCCGCCGGCCTCCGCCAGCGCGTTGTCCGCCGCGATCTGCTGCTGCTCGACCGCCTGCTTGGCCTCGCGCGCGCGGTCCTGCAACCACAGCTCGATCTTCGAGAACCGCCCCGCGTCGAACAGCCGCTCGAGCACCTCGCGACGGGCCTTGGCGTCGGCCCGCAGGAAGGTCGCGAACGCGCCCTGCGGCAGCATCACCACCTGCAGGAACTGCTCGGCGGTCATCCCCAGCAGCGGGTCGAGCTCGCGTCGGACCTCGGGGATCTTGGCGGCGACCGCGCGCCAACCGTCTGCGGAGCCGGGGTCGTCGAGCTCGAGCACCGCCGAGCCCGTGTCCTTGACCGGCGCACCGCCACCCTTCTTCGGCGGGCGCTCGTGGGCGGGAACGCGGACGACCCGGATCCGCCGTCCGCCGACCGTCGCCTCGAGCGTTACGCGCGGCGTGGCGTTCGGATCGCGGTGGTCGCTGGCCAGCCGCGCGGCATCGCCGCGCGCACCGGGCACCTCGCCGAACAGCGCGAAGCAGACGGCGTCGAGCACGCTGGTCTTGCCCGCGCCGGTGGGTCCGGACAGCAGGAACAAGCCCGAATCGGAGAGCGCGTCGAAATCGACGGTTTCGTGCCCGCCGAACGGGCCGAACGCCTCGATCTCGAGTCGGTGCAGCCGCATGGGGCTAGGCCCGATCCCGGCCGACGGCCTCGACGGCGTCCTGCAACAGCGGCCGCTCGGTCTCGTCGACCTCCGCGCCCCGGACGTCGGCGACGAACCGCTCCAGGACCTCGAGGTCGCTGCGACCCTGCACGCGGGCGGCGGCGACGGTCGCCGCCGCCAGCTCGCCCGCGGGGACGTGCTGCAGCACCAGGATCCGCGGGAACCGACGGCGCAGGCGCTCCATCGGACGCGCCGGGAGCTGCGCGTCGGTCAGCACGACCTCGAGCCAGTGGTCGTCGCGCTCGTGCTCGGCCAGCGCCGGGTCGTCGAGTAGCTCATCGAGCGTGCCGCGCAGGCGGACCAAACGGTACGGCGACGGCACGGGCAGCAGCCGCACCTCGGTCCGGCCCTCGCCGTCGATCTCGACGATCGCGGTGGTCTTCTCCGCGTCGGCCTCGGTGAACGAATACGCCAGCGGGGAGCCGGCGTAGCGGATCGGGGAGGACGCGCCGGGGTCGATGGTCGCGATGGCGGACCGGTCTAGGGGGTCCGAAGCCGCAGAACTGGAGCTTGGAGCCGCTGACCGCGGGGCAACCACCTCGTCGCCGAGCGCGCCGAACAGGCTGAGCGTTCCGGCGTCGTCGGGCACGGCCAACGGCTCGGCGTGATCTGCCTCGTCGGTCGACGTCGTCTCGGGTTCTTCAGGAACGGGCGCGGCCTCGCGCACGCCGCCCCCCACCGCGTGCGGCCGGTGCAGGTGGCCGAGCGCCGCGTAGGCGAAGCCGTCGAAGACCGACGCCGAGACGGTCTGGGCGCCACCGATCGAGATGTCGCGTTCGGACTCCGACGGCTCGCCTCCGTGGACGAACGCGTGGGCGACGACGACGCCACGGAGCGACCCGCCGGTGGTCTGCGCCCGTCCGGCCAGGTCCCCGCGCGCCAGCGTCGTAGCGGCCCGCAGCACCGCGTCGTGCGAGCGCTCGTCGACCTCCAGCGGGCCCCGGCAGAGATCCGGATCCAGGTAGGGGATCCCGTAGATCGCGACCGGTCCGTGCTCGTCCTCGAGCACCACCGGGTCGCCACTGCCGGTCGGGTCGGTCCGCAGGTGGACGCCGCCGGCCGCGATCAGCTCCCGCGCGAAGCCGAGCCGCTGGGCCGAGTCGTGGTTGCCGCTGATCGCGATCACCGGCGCGACCTCGGCCATCCGCCGCAGCGCATCGCCGGCCAGCTGGACCGCTTCGACGGGCGGCAGCGCGCGGTCGAACAGGTCGCCGGCGACGATGATCGCGTCGACCCGCTCGGCGCGTGCGACGTCGATCAGGTGATCGAGCACCTGACGTTGGGCGTCCAGCAGGGGGACGCGGTGGAGCAGGCGACCGAGGTGCCAGTCAGCGGTGTGGAGCAGCCGCATTCGAACACCGAGGCTACGCCCGGACCCGGACGTCCGAGGTGCCCTTCGTCCGGTCGTCGCCCGGCAAGCCGCCGCCCCGGATTGCGACCGCCGGTCCGATTGGCCTACGATCGCGCCATCCCCGTGTACGACGAGTCCCCCCGAACCGACGTCCCCGAGCCGGGTGGACCATCCGACGCCCCTGAGGGCTCGGCGCTCGACGCGCTGCCCGGGATCGTCCGGATCGCCGCCCACAGCGGCCTTCGCGCGGCGACCTGGGGCGCGACCGAGTCGGTCAAGACCGGGGTGGGAATCGCTCGCCGGCTGCCGTTCGGCGGATTCGCGGTTCGCGCGGTCGAGGAGGCCGCTGAGCAGGCCCGGCGCAGCGCCCGCCAGCTGCTCGGGGTCGACGAGGTCGAACGGCGGCTCTCGCGGCTCGTCCCCGAGCGGGTCAGCGAGAGCTCGCGCGCGTGGGCGGCCGGCAACGGTGCGTCGGCCAACCTGCCCGCGGCGCTTGGCCCGACCGAGATCCTCCAGCAGCGCGGCTCGGACCTGCTGCACCAGGCCGCTGACGTGGCGTTCGACCAGGAGGTCCACCCGGCCTACGCCCGGATCCTCGACGAGCTGGCGCCCGACGAGGCGCGGATCCTGCGGCTGATGGTCACCGGAGGACCGCAGCCCTCGGTCGACGTGCGGACCGGGCGACCGCTGCGGATCGGCTCCGAGCTGATCGCGTCGGGTCTGACGGTGATCGGCCCCGAGGCCGGCTGCCGGCACGTCGAGCGAGTTCCGTCGTACCTCAACAACCTCTTCCGGCTGGGGCTGATCTGGTTCTCCCAGGAGGAGCTGCCGGACCTCCGCGGCTACCAGGTGCTCGAAGCACAGCCCGAGATCAAGGACGCGATGCACCGCGCCGGTCGCGCCGCACGCCTGGTCCGCCGGAGCATCGCGTTGACCCCGTTCGGGCGCGACTTCTGCGCGGTCTGCCTGCCCACGGGAACGACCCCGTCGTGAGTCCGACGCTGGCGGCGGTCCACCTGTGGGGCCTGGAGATCCACCTCCAGGAGCTGATCACCGTCCCGCTGTTCATGGGCGCGATCGGCTACATCACCAACTGGAGCGCGGTCTGGATGCTGTTCCAGCCGATCGAGTTCAAGGGCGTCCGGATCCCCGGACTGCTGTTCCTCGTCCGCCTGATGCCGCGCAAGGTCCAGCAGATCCCGGGGGTGATGCACGGCGGGGTCGGGTGGCAGGGGATCATCCCCTCGCGCGCGGCCAAGATGGGGTCGATCGCCGTCGACAAGGGGATCTCCAAGCTCGGCAGCGCGGCCGACTTCTACCGGGAGCTCGAGCCGGAGAAGATCGCCGAGCACATGGTCGCCGCGGTCGGTCCCGAGCTGCGCGGGATCGTCGAGCGGATCATGGAGCGCGAGCACCCGCGGCTCTGGCACGACCTGCCGCCGCGGGTCCGCGAAGCGGTTCACGCGCGCGTGCGCAGCCAGCTGCCCGAGATCGTGCGCGAGATCACCGACGAGATCGGCGAGCACATCGACCAGCTGCTCGACGTCAAGCTGATGGTGATCCGCCACCTCGAGGCGCGACCCGAGCTGGCCAATCGGATCTTCCAGGAGGTGGGGGAGAAGGAGCTGAAGTTCATGGTCAACTTCGGGTTCTTCTTCGCCTTCCTGCTCGGCTTCCCGGTGGTCCTGATCACCGCGGCGGTGCCGTGGTGGTTCGTGCTGCCGATCATGGGCACGTTCGTCGGCTGGGCGACCAACCTGGTCGGGATCTGGATGATCTTCGAGCCGATCGAGCCCCGACGGGTCCTCGGCGTCCGGATCCAGGGGCTGTTCCTGCAGCGCCAGCGGCAGGCGGCGGACATCTACTCGCGGGTGATCTCGGAGGAGGTCGTCACGCTGTCGAACATCGCCGACGAGCTGCTGCACGGACCCCGCTCGGACCGCACGCGGCTGATGATCGAGAACGCGCTGCGGCCCGCCGTGGATCGCGCGACGGGTCCGGCCCGGGCGGCGGTCAAGCTGCTGATGGGCGGCGACAGCTACGAGCAGGTTCGCGATTCGGTCGCGCTGGAAGCGGTCGAGTACACGATCACGCCGCTGATGGACCCCGAGTTCAACCGGACTCAGGGCGAGCGGATCCGGGTGCTGGTCCGCGACCGCCTGAGCAGCATGCCGCCCGCGGACTTCGTCGAGATGCTCCGCACGGCGATGCGCGAGGACGAGTGGCTGCTGTTCCTCCACGGCGCCGTGCTCGGCTTCGGGGCGGGGCTGCTGCACCTGGCGATCTTCGGGTAGATCGACGACGACGTGTACGGCCGCTCGCCTCCTGGGTCGCGGGTGAGATCTGGCCCTACCGTCGGTCGGCACCGATCTCTACTCTTCTAGAGCGCTCGGAATCCCTGGAGGGGTGGCAGAGCGGTTGAATGCACCAGTCTTGAAAACTGGCAACGGGTAACCCCCGTTCGCGGGTTCGAATCCCGCCCCCTCCGTTTGCGTCGCTGGTCGCCCCGGGTGTGCTTGACCCGTCTTGCGGTTGGCCGTACGATGTCCGGACACCTTCCGGAGACTCTGATGGCCACCGTTCGCACTCGCAGCAGCCGCATCGAAGTCCGCGCCACGGCGGACGAGCGGGTCTTGATCGATCGTGCGGTCGCTGAAGAGGGGACGGATCTGACGACGTTCGTGCTGCACCACACCACGGAGGCGGCGCGGCGGGTGCTCGCAGATCGCAGCGAGTTCGTCTTGGACGACGAGCAGCAGCGCGCCTGGGATGCGATCAACGACCGGCCGGCCCGAGACTTGCCCGGACTCCGGGCACTGTTCGAACGTCCGTCGCCGTTCACGACCTGAGCGCAGCGACGTATGGGTCGTCCGACCTATCGTGCTCCGGTACCACTCGCTGCGACGCACCGGCTCGATCGATTCTCGTGCCGATCGATCGAGCAGACCACATGGCTGAACGAGTACGCGCGGCCGGCGATGGCCACGGGCACCGCACGGACCACGGTCGTCACGCTGACCGACGAAACCACGGTCGTCGGCTTCTACGGGTGGGGCATGTCCCGCATCGCCGTCGATGATGCCCCGGCTCGGATGCGGAAGGGTGCCGGCCGGTACCCGCAGCCGGTGGCGCTGCTCGCTCGGCTGGGCGTGGATGAGCGCCACGAGGGGCACGGCCTCGGGGCAGCGCTGCTGGCCGATGTCGTGCTCCGTCTGGTCGCGGTCGCGGATCAGATCGGCTGCCGAGGACTCTTGATCCATTGCGAGAGCAACCAAGCCCGGGCGTTCTATCGCCACCTCGTGCCGGAGCTTGAAACGAGCCCCTCCGATCCGCTCCACCTGGTGCTGCTGGTCAAGGACGCGCGGCGGTCGCTGCGGTAAGCCTCTACGGGCAACGGTCGTAGCGCCGTACGCGACAAATCGCGCCGATCGTGCGTCCGTCCGCGGATAGGATCGCGGCAGTACTCACCCCGACCCGCGAAGGGCGCCGACCGCATGTCCGAACCGACGAAGATCCTGCTCACCGAGGACCAGATCCCGACGTCGTGGATCAACGTCCTGCCGGAGCTTCCCGGCGGCGCGCTGCCGCCGCTGCACCCGGGCACGATGCAGCCCGCCGGTCCGGAAGATCTCGCGGCGCTGTTCCCGATGGCCGTGATCGAGCAGGAGGTCTCGTCGGAGCATGAGATCAAGATCCCCGATGCCGTCCGCGAGGCGCTCGGGCTGTGGCGGCCGACGCCGATGTACCGGGCCCGCGGCCTGGAAGCGGCGATCGGCACCCGTTCGCGGATCTACTACAAGTACGAGGGCGTCTCGCCGGCCGGTTCGCACAAGCCCAACAGCGCGATCGCGCAGGCGTACTACAACCAGCAGGCCGGGATCACCAAGCTGACCACCGAGACCGGGGCCGGCCAGTGGGGCTCGGCGCTGTCGTTCGCCGGAGCCAAGTTCGGGATCGACGTCGAGATCTACATGGTCGGCTCGTCGTACGACCAGAAGCCGTACCGCCGCTCGATGATGCAGACCTGGGGCGCCCAGGTCCACCGCTCGCCGAGCGACCGGACCGAGGCCGGCAAGGCCAACGCCGAGTTCTCCACCGGCTCGCTGGGGATCGCGATCAGCGAGGCCGTCGAGCTGGCCGCCCAGCGTCCCGATACCAACTACTCGCTCGGCTCGGTGCTCAACCACGTGCTGCTGCACCAGACCGTGATCGGGCAGGAGACGATCGCGCAGCTGGCGATCGCCGGGGAGACCCCGGACGTGGTCGTCGCGGCGGCCGGCGGCGGATCGAACTTCGCCGGGATCGCCTTCCCGTGGTGGCGCGAGAAGCGGCGCCGCGGCCTGTCGACGCGGTTCGTCGCGACCGAGCCGGCGGCCTGCCCGACCCTGACCCAGGGCGTCTACGGCTACGACTTCGGCGACGCGTCCGGCCTGACCCCGCTGCTGCCGATGCACACGCTCGGCCACGGCTTCGTGCCCCCGCCCGTCCACGCCGGCGGCCTGCGGTACCACGGGATGGCCCCGCTGGTCTCGGCGCTGGTCCAGGCCGGCGAGGTCGAGGCGCGGGCGATCCGCCAGAACGAGACCTTCGAGGCGGCGCTGACCTTCTCGCGGACCGAGGGGATCATTCCGGCGCCGGAGTCGGCGCACGCGATCCGCTCGGCGATCATCGAGGCGCAGCAGGCGGACGAGGCGGGCGAGGAGCGCGTGATCCTCTTCCTGCTGTCGGGTCACGGGCACTTCGACCTGGCGGCCTACGACCAGTACCTGGCCGGCACGCTCGAGGACCCGGAGTTCTCGTCGGCCGAGCGCGACCGCGCGCTCGAGGAGCTGCCGAAGGGCGCCCCGGCGATCGCCTGACGCAGTCGGGCCGGGGCGGACGGTCCCGCCCCGGTCCGCCCCGGCCCCGGCCCCGGCCCGCCTGGCCGACCCTAGCCCGACGTGTGCGATGCGGTCGGCCCGAGGGCCACGATCGCCCGCCGCCGGTCTTGGCCACGGGTGAACGGTTTGCGTGCGGCGTTCCGTTCACGCCCGGTCGGGGTAGACGGAGGACATGGCCAGCCCCGCATCCGACGACCAGATCCAGACGTGGCTCGGCGATCACGGCGCGTGGTCGTATGACGCCGAGCGCAAGGCCTTGGAGCGGATCTTCAAGTTCGCCGACTTCGTCGAGGCGTTCGGCTTCATGACCGTGGTCGCGATCCGCGCGCAGGAGCTGAACCATCACCCGGACTGGTCGAACTCCTACGACACCGTGGACGTCGAGCTGACCACCCACGACGCCGACGCGGTGACCGAGAGAGACTTCGAGCTGGCCGCGTTCATGGACGAGTGGGCGGCGAAGCACGGGGCGAAGGACGCGGATTGAGCGTCGTGTCGAGGGCGGGCAGCTACGCGCACCCGCCTACGGAAGGCGCAAGATCTTCGCGGTCCCGCGGCGAGTGCGACACGCGCCGCCCGTAGTTTTGTAGCACTATCGGTGCTACATTCGGTGTATGGAGCAGATCGGAGTGCGTGAGCTACGCCAGCACGCGAGCCAGTACCTGCACCGGGTCCAGCAGGGGGAGACCATGGAGGTCACCCAGCGAGGTCGTCCGGTCGCCCGGCTGGTGCCTCTGGAGCCGGCATCTACCGCGCGCGAACGATTGATCGCTGCCGGCGGGCTGCGACCGGCGTCCCGGCCGTTCGTCCTTCCGAGTCGGGCGCCATTGCCGCCCGGTGCCCCCGATATCGCGACGGTGCTCGACGACCTGCGCGAGGACCGCGGGTGATCTATCTCGATTCGTCGGCGATCCTCAAATTGGTCTTCGACGAGGCCGAGAGCGCCGCGTTGGCCGAGTGGTTTGCTCCCACCGCGTCGAGGGTGCCACCAGTGAGCAGCGAGCTGGCACGCATCGAGGTGCTCCGCGGATGCCGCAGGGTCGATCCGCGTTCTCTGCCCGCCGCCCGCACCCTGCTGGCGGGTCTCGATTTGATCCCGATCTCTGCCGATGTCGTGGATCTCGCGACCGAGATCGGAGATGGGCTACTGCGGAGCCTCGATGCGATTCACCTCGCCAGTGCCGCGGGAATGGGCGACGAGCTCACGACGTTCGTCACCTACGACCATCGGCTGGCGGGTGCTGCTGTCACCGAAGGGCTAGCCGTCGCCTCGCCCGGCGTCTCCGGCGGCTAGAACCGACCTCGCTCGCTCGACCGGTGTCGCCGGTCGCTGAGTATCGGCGACTACTGCGACCCGGGTCCGTCGGGTTCGGATCCGCCCTCGCCCGTCCGCTCCCGCACGAACACGATCGTTCGCCGCAGGACGTCCTGGCCCGCCTCGGTGTCCAGGTTGAACTGGAACTCGTGGGGCAGCTTCGGGCGGTAGTCGTCGGGGAAGAACGCGGTCTCGACGTCGACGCCCAGGCCCTGCAGTCGCTCGGCCAGCGGCTTCGACTGGCCGTCGGTCAGCGGGTCGGCGTTGCCGCCGGCGATGAACGCGGTCGGGAAGTCCTTCGTCACGTGGCCGTAGCTGGAGAACTGTTGGAGCACGTTCGACTTCGGGTCTCCCGATCCGGTGTAGGAGAGGATGATCGACTTGATCGCCCAGGCGATGATCGGGTTCTTGCTGCCGAGGAACCGCTCGGCGTCGTAGATCCCGCAGTGCAGCAGCACGCCGCGCAGCTGTTCCGGCGTCATCTTGGGGGACAGGC
>Ga0265296_1005490_pt1 | contig 10375 bp, 11 predicted proteins | sample MunlanPumphouse1_FD_189073 | JGI IMG/M metagenome (GOLD analysis project Ga0265296, IMG submission 189073) | Groundwater microbial communities from a municipal landfill in Southern Ontario, Canada - Pumphouse #1 | ecosystem: Environmental > Aquatic > Deep subsurface > Groundwater | place...
GTCGATGGGACGACGGCCGTCGGCGGGAATTTCGATCTCGCGCTCGCCGGTCAGATATTTGCCGGTCAGGGACTTGGGATTGGCCATGACCTGGGCCGGCGTGCCCTCGGCGCAGACTTCACCACCATGGATGCCGGCGGCCGGGCCCATATCGATGACATAGTCGGCGGTCAGGATCGCCTCCTCGTCATGCTCGACGACGAGGACCGAATTGCCCAGGTCGCGCAGCCCCTTCAGGCTTTCCAGCAGGCGCGTGTTGTCGCGCTGGTGCAGGCCGATGGAGGGTTCGTCCAGCACATAGAGGACGCCGGTCAGGCCCGAGCCGATTTGAGACGCCAAACGGATGCGCTGACTCTCGCCGCCCGACAGGGTGCCGGATGCGCGCGACAGAGACAGATAGTCGAGGCCGACGTTATTCAGGAACCGCAGCCGGTCGCCGATCTCTTTCAGGATGCGCCGGCCGATCTCCATCTGCTTGTCGCTGAGCGCCTCGGGCAGGGCCTGGACCCAGTCGTAGGCCTTCTTGATCGACAGGGTGGAGACATCGGCGATATCCTGGCCACCGACCTTGACCGCCAGGGCCTCGGGCTTCAGCCGCTTGCCGTGGCAGGCGTCGCACGGCGTCTCGGACTGATAGCGGGCCAATTCCTCGCGCACCCAGGCGCTGTCCGTCTCGCGCCAGCGGCGCTCCAGGTTCGGCAGCACGCCCTCGAACGGCTTGGAGACCTCGTATTTGCGGGCGTTGTCGTCGTATGTGAATTTGATCTTCTCGGCGCCGGTTCCGTACAGGATGGCCTTGTGCGCCTGCGCCGGCAGTTCGCGCCAGGCCACGTCCATCGAGAAGCCGTAGTGGCGGCTGAGCGACTGAAGCGTCTGGGTGTAGAGGGGCGAGGGGCCGCGCGCCCAGGGGGCGACCGCGCCCTTGTGCAGGGTCTTGTCGCGGTCCGGGATCACCAGATCGGCGTCGAAGGCCAGTTTGACCCCCAGGCCGTCGCAGACCGGGCAGGCGCCGAAGGGATTGTTGAACGAGAACAGCCGCGGCTCGATCTCGCTGATGGTGAAGCCCGAAACCGGGCAGGCGAACCGTTCCGAGAACAGCAGGCTGCGCGGCGCGGTCTCGCCCTCGGTGACGTTGGCCCATTCGGCGTTGGCGATGCCGTCGGCCAGACCGAGCGCGGTCTGCAGGCTGTCGGCGTAGCGGGCTTCCTGATCAGGCTTGGTGACGATCCGGTCCACGACGATGTCGATGTCGTGCTTGAACTTCTTGTCCAGGGTCGGGGCTTCGTCGATGGCGTAGAACTGGCCGTCGATCTTCAGGCGCTGGAAGCCCTGGCGCTGCCACTCGGCGATTTCCTTCTTGTACTCGCCCTTGCGGCCCCGAACGACGGGGGCGAGCAGCAGAATGCGCTCGCCGTCAGGCAGGGCGACCAGTTTGTCGACCATCTGGCTGATGGTCTGGCTCTCGATCGGCAAGCCGGTGGCCGGCGAATAGGGCACGCCGACCCGCGCCCACAGCAGGCGCATATAGTCGTGGATCTCGGTGACCGTGCCGACGGTCGAGCGCGGATTCTTGGACGTCGTCTTCTGTTCGATGGAGATGGCCGGCGAAAGGCCCTCGATCAGATCCACGTCCGGCTTGCCCATCAGCTCCAGAAACTGGCGGGCATACGCCGACAGGCTCTCGACATAGCGCCGCTGGCCCTCGGCGTAGATGGTGTCGAACGCCAGGGAGGATTTGCCAGAGCCCGACAGGCCGGTCATCACCACCAGCTGTTCGCGCGGGATGTCGAGGTCCACGCCCTTGAGATTATGCTCGCGGGCGCCGCGAACGCGGATGAAATTGTGCTTTTCGGTCATGCTGTCCGGAGAACGCGGAGGAAGGCCGGTCGGGTCCGGCGCGACATCGCTATATGGGGATGAATCGCAGGATTGAAGCAAGAACATTGTGGGAACATTGCGGCGGTCGGCAGGCTGGGTTATCGTCGCCGCATGGCCGATGGTTTCGACATCCATCTGAATGAAGAACAGGCGCGCCGGCTGAAGGCTGCGGCCGAAGCGGCCGGCGTGGAGCCGACGGCCTATGCTCTGCAAGCGCTGGAAGGCGTGATCGGCGATATCAGCATCACAGGCGTCAGCGAATATCCGGCGGCCTGGGTCGTAGAGGACGCCGAACGTTGGGCGGAATATGAGCGGACGGGAGTGACCATTCCGCTGGAAGATGCGTTGGCCGCTTTTGACGCCGCCCTGGATGAGAAGCTGCGCGCGAAGGCGCGATGAAGTTCGTCGTCGTCGTGCTCCCGTCTGCGGAACGGGATTTGCTGCGACTGACATCTTTTCTGGCCGAAGCGGCGCCTTCTGCCGTCGAGCGAATGCGGGTGGTGTTGAAGGCAGCGCTGCGATCCCTGTCCGATATGCCGGACAGGGGCCAGAAGATTGACGATAGGGACCGGCGACTTAAGACGCCGTTCGGCGACGGCGCCTATGTCATCATCTATCGGGTCGAGGCGCGGCGGGTGGTCGTCTCGCATATCTTCCACTCTCGTGAAAACTGGCGGGCCTGACCTATTCTGGCGTCCAGACCTGCGTCGGCCGCGCGAACCGTTCGCCCTTGGCCAGCATCACCCCGTTGGCGGTGGCGATGCCCAGTTCCAGGCTTTCGGCGACGCGGCGGGCGCGTTCGATGAAGTGATTGGCAGCGACGGGCGGGCACAGGTCTCGGGCGGTCTCGGCGAACAGCTCCAGCCAGCGGTCGAAGTGGCGGGCGTCGATGGGCAGGGGCAGGTGTTTCGGCATCGGCCGGCCCTGATAGACGCCGGTGGACAGGGCGACCGAAGACCAGAACAGTTTCATCTGCGCCAGATGCGGCGCCCAGTCGTTGATACGGGCCGCGAAGATCGGCCCGATCAGGGCGTCGTCGCGGACGCGGGCGTAGAAGCCTTCAACCAGGGCGTCGATCATGGCCTCGTCTATGCCGGTCTCGTCGCGCAGGCGCTGGACGGCGGCCTCGCGGCGGGCGGCGGCGCCGGCGGGATCCTCGATGCGGAAACGGCTTTCCATGGCGATCAACTAGCTGTCCGACGCGCATCGCGCCACTGGGCGATCCGTCCGTCCTCACGCGGCCGTGTTCGACGCCAGACTTGCGCATTGCAGGATTACGACCCATCCTCCTTGTTCTGACGCGTTTTTTGCAGAAGGTTTGACGATCATGATCATCGCATTGGCCACCGGTTCCGCCCTGTCCGCCATGCTGCTCGTGATCCTCAATGCCAACCAGCCCAAGCCGAAGCGCGTCCCCGTCCGCACGCGCGACACTCGACAAGGTCGCCGCTAGGACGCCTGACGGCGTAACCCTATTCGATAATCTGAGCCTGACGTTCGGCGCCGAGCGCACGGGCGTCGTGGGCCGCAACGGCGCGGGCAAGAGCACGCTGCTGCGGCTGATCTCGGGCGCTGCTGCGCCGGTCGGGGGCGTGGTGGCGCGCACCGGCTCTATCGGTGTGCTGGATCAGCGGTACGACCCTGCGCTTAACGAGACGGCGGCGCAGACCCTGGGCGTCGCAGAAGACCTGGCCATCATTGCGCGGGTGTTGGCCGGCGACGGCACGGCCGATGACCTGGCCGAGGCCGACTGGACGCTGGAGGCGCGGCTGGGCGAGGCGTTGGCGGACGTGGGGCTGTCGGCGGTCGCGCTGGAGCGACCGACCGTCAGCCTGAGCGGGGGCGAGCAGACGCGGCTGAGGCTGGCCGGCCTGATGCTGGCGCAGCCAGACCTGATCCTGCTGGACGAGCCGACCAACCATCTGGACGTGGAGGCGCGGGCGCTGGTCGCCGAGGTGATAGCGCGCTGGGATGGCGGGGCCGTAGTGGTCAGCCATGACCGCAACCTGCTGCGTCGGATGGATCGGATCGTGGAAGTGTCGGCCCTGGGCGTGGCCATCTACGGCGGCGGCTATGACCTCTATGTCGCGCGAAAGGCGGCCGAGCGGGAGGCGGCGGAGCGGGTGCTGGCCGAGGCTGAGCGTGACGTCGCGCGATCGGGCGCCGAGGCGCAGAGGCGAGCCGAAACCAAGGCGAAGCGCGACGCGGCGGGGCGTCGCAAGGCGGCCAAGGGCGACATGCCCAAGATACTGCTTGGCGCACGGGCCGAGCGGGCCGAGAACAGCGGCGGGCGCGACCGGTTGCTGGCCACGCGACAGGCCGAGGCGGCGCAAGGCGCGCTGGCGGCGGCGCAGGAGCGGGTGGAGCGCACGCGGGCGCTGGCGATTCCTATGCCGACGACGGGACTGGCGGCCGGGCGAACGGTGTTGACGCTGGATCAGGTGTCTTGGGCGACGCCGGAGGGGCGACCCGTCGTCGGACCTATCGATCTGAGGGTTTCCGGGCCGGAGCGTGTCGCGGTGACCGGGGCGAACGGCGCGGGCAAGACGACCCTGTTGCGGCTGATCACAGGCGATCTGGAACCCACGGCGGGGTCCGTCGAGCGGCCGGTGCGGGCGGTCCTGCTGGATCAAGAGGCGGCGATCCTGAAGCCGGACGAGACGCTGGTCGAGGCGTGGCGGCGGCTGAATCCCGAGGGGTCCGCCAACGACGCCCAGGCGGCGCTGGCGCGGTTCCTGTTTCGCAATACGGCGGCCCAGCGGCGGGTCGGGGATCTGTCAGGCGGCGAGCGGCTGAGGGCGGCCCTGGCTTGCGTCATGACCGGCACGACGCCGCCGCACCTGCTGGTGCTGGACGAACCGACGAACCATCTGGACCTGGACGCCATCGCGGCCGTGGAGGCGGCGCTGACCGCCTATGATGGGGCGCTGGTCGTCGTCAGCCACGATGCGGACTTTCTGGCCGCGCTGGATATCACGCGCACCTTAGCCCTGTGATCCGACTTGGACTCCAAGTCAGAAAAAACAGTCCAACGAGTCTAACGAGTCCAACTTCTGGATGGATTTGAGTTTTCAAAGACCGAACGGATCATCATCGCACGGCTTGACCCCACGACAGGTCGATTGTCGATGGTTGAAGTCAAGTCTCTGATCTGTCTAAGCTTTGCAGACCGGAATAGGATGGCTAGGTCACCGTTGCCGCCTCTAGCCGTCAGCCCCAGGCCTCGACGGCGCCTTTGCGGCGAACCATCGACGGGCTGCTGAGCTGGGTGCGGGGTTCGGCCTCGGCGCGGCCGAACAACCAGCCCTGACCGTAATCGACGCCGGCGGTCTTCATCTCGGCGGCGACGCCGTCGGTCTCGATCATCTCGCCGATGGTTTCCAGCTTCATCGAGCGGCACAGTTCGACGATGCTGTGCAGCATGGCCTTGGAACGCGCGTCCGTCTCGATGTCGCGCACGATGGCGCCGTCGATCTTGACCGCATCGACCGAGAGCTTTCGCAGATAGTCGAAGGCGGCGGCGCCCGCGCCGAAGTCGTCGATGCAGACCTTGATGCCGGCTTCGCGCAGGGCGGCCAGGCGCCGGTCGGCGGCCTCGATGTCGGCGAGGGCCGAAGTCTCGGTGACTTCGACCATCAGGCGCCGGCGTTCCTCGGGCGCGCCGGCGGTCATGCGCAGAAGCTGTTCGACATAGGAGTCGTCGCCCAGCGAGGCGCCGGAGACATTGATCGCCATCTTCAGCAGGCCGGCGCCTGACTGACGCATCCGCTTCAGCACTTTTTCCGCCACGGCCAGATCGAAGGACTCGATCAGGTCCAGTTCCTCGGCCATGCGGATGGCGTCGGCGGGGCCGCTGTTGGCGTTGAAGCGGGTCAGGGCCTCGAAGTGATGAACGGCGCGGGAGTCGAGGTGGACGATGGGCTGATAGTGAACCTGGAATTCACGCGACTTGACCAGGCTGCGGAAGGTCTCGGCGTCGCGGAAGGTGCGTTTCAACGAGTCCGCGAAGGCGATCTGCGGATTGATCAGGCCGTCGCCCTTCAGGCAGCCCTCGATGGCGAACCGCATGGCGCGCAGGACGCACAGCGAATCCGATCCCGGCGGCACGGGCGAACTGAAGGCTTCGGCGCCGAGCGACAGGCCTTCGGCGCGGCCGGCCTCGATGATTTCGGCGGCGATGTCGCGGCGGTCGTTGGCGGGACGCAGCAGGGCGAAGCGGACGCCGGTCACCTGGGCCGCGCTCGATCCCTCGACGGCGGCGGATTGCAGGGTCGCCTCGATCCGGCGGTTCAGGCGGTCGGCGACTTCGTCGCTGACGTTCTCCATTCCCCGGACATCGACGAAGGACAGGGCCAGATCAGGGTTGGCGTCCAGCACGCGCCCGGCGTCCGCCAGGAAATCCTCCGGTTCCAGCAGGGGGCGGATGGCCAGGTCGGCCAAGGCGAAAGCGGGACCTTCATAAGAGATGGCGCAGGACACGGCCGGCGCCATCTGAGGCAGGATGAAGGCTCTGAACGAGGCGCGTCGCACGCGGTCGGGACCGGCCGAGACGAGAATGGAGGTGGACGGGATGCGCGACCCCGGCTTCATGTTGCGCAGCGCCGTCAAGGTCGAGGCGCCTTCGTGCAGCAGATCAATCAGCGCCCTGCCAGTCCAGGTCGCGCCGGCGTCCTCGCCCGAGACGGCGCCCGCGCCGATCGCGAAGGAGACGACGCCCTTCGGGTCCACCTCGACCAGCGTGTCGGCGGATGCGAAAGCCAAGCCAAGAAGACGAACGGTCAGCGTCATGAAGACGTTCTGACACGTCTTCGCTTAAAAATTAGGCAATGCCGATCAGGCGGTTCGATTGAAGGCCACGGCGCGGCCGTCGCCCTGGGCCGCGCGGCCGTCGGCGGCGTAGGCGGAGGCCGGAGTGCGGGCGGCCGTGACCTCTTCGGCGATGGCGCGGACCAGGCCCTCGGAAATCTGGCGAGCGGCGTCGACGGCGCGCCCGTGACGGGTCAGAACGGCGTCGAAAGCGCGGGTGGCTTCAATCAGAGTCTTGCGGTCTTCGAGCGGCGCGCCGCTTAACAGGGCCGGGTTCGCCTTCACGTGGGCGGAATCGCGACGATAGAGATTGGCCATCTCCTGGGTCTCGGCCAGGCCCGCCGCCACGTCCTGGGGGCGGCCGTCGGCGAAGGCGAGGGTCTCGGCTTCCAGGCGCTCGGTCAGGCGCAGCGTCAGGGTGGTCAGTTGGCGCACGCGCGCCTGGGCCAGTTCGGTATCGCTCATTGCCGCCCCTCCTGCATCTTCAGCATTTCGGCCATGACCGTGTTGCTCAGGCCGATGCCGCCGGCCTTGACCGTGTTCTTGGCCATTTCGTCCAGCATGAAGCTGCGCCAGGTCGCCTCGCCCTGACCGCCCCCGAACAGACCGTCGGTCGACAGTCCCTCGAACATCGGCTTCAGCATCTGCGAGATGAAGGTGGCCTCGAAGGCCTTGGCGGTTTCCTCGATCTTGTCGCGGTTCGGCGCCGTGGGCGCGGCCGCTGCGGGACGCAACAGATCGGGGGAGACGGTCAGGTCGCTCATGCTCACATCACCTCGATGTCGGCCTGGAGGGCGCCGGCGGCCTTGATGGCCTGAAGAATGCTGATCATGTCGCGCGGGCTGACGCCCAAGGCGTTCAGACCATTGACCAGGGTGGACAGGTTGGCCCCGCCCCCGACTATGCGCATCTGCGTGCCCAGGTCCTCTTCGACGCTGACCTGAGTCGAGGGCACGACGGCGGTCTGGCCCTGGCTGAAAGGCGCGGGCTGGCTGACGAAAGGCTGTTCGTCCACCGAGATGGTCAGATTGCCCTGGGCGATGGCGACACGCGAGATGCGGACGGCGTCGCCCATGACGATGACACCGTTGACCTCATCGATGATGACCTTGGCGGGGGTGTCCACGCTGACCGCCAGGTTTTCGATCCGGCTGATGAAGCCTGCCATGCCCAACTGTCCCGGCGCACGCAGGGCGACCACGGTCCCGTTCTCGGCCAGGGCCGAACCGGGGTAGGCGGCGTTGACCACGGCGGCGACACGCTGGGCGGTGGTGAAGTCGGGGTTGCGCAGGTTCAGACGCACCTCATTCATATTGGCCATCTGGAAGCCGGTCTCGCGTTCTACCACCGCGCCGGAGGCGATCCGGCCGGCAGTCGGCACGCCGCGCGTGACCGAAGAACCCGATCCACCGGAGGCCGAGACGGCGCCGGTCTGAACCGACCCTTGGGCCACCGCGTAGACCTGACCATCCGCGCCTTGCAGGCTGGTGACGACCAGCGAACCGCCCAGCAGGCTCTTTGCGTCGCACATGGAGGCGACCGACACATCGACGCGCGAGCCGGGCGTGGCGAAGGCGGGCAGGTCGGCCGTGACCATGACGGCGGCCATATTCTTGGTGTTTGCGTTGGCGCCACGGATGTTTACGCCCAGCCGCTCGGTCATGCCTTCCAGCGATTGACGAGTGAAGGGGCAGTTACGCAAGCTGTCGCCCGTGCCGTTCAGGCCCATGACCATGCCGTAGCCGACCAACTGGTTGCCGCGCACGCCCTCGACGGCGACGATGTCCTTGATGCGCGACTGCGACTGGGCCAGCGCCGGGCTCGCACTGCCGGCGACGACGATCGTCGCGGCGACGGAGGCGATGAGGCGGGCAAGCAGATTTTGCATCGGTCAGGCGTCCACGCAAGGTTACGCCTTCTTCCTTGCGAGGATCATGCCGGATAATTAACGACGTGAATTCAACGTCGGCTGGCTTTGCAGCGGTATTGAAGCGGCAGGATTTGCCGGGGCGTTAACCAAACAGTCACCGCCTCCCGTCATGCATGGGGTCATGACGCGGAGCACCTACGCATGAAGGTTGTCGGCCCAAACGGCGTCAGCACGCCCGCAAGCACACGCACGACGCGATCCGCCAGCGGCTTTTCGCTGGGCCAGGCGCCGGCTGCGGCGTCGCCTTCGGCCGCGACGGCCAGCACTGCCGCCGGCGGCGTGTCTGACGTCTCGGCCCTTATGGCTCTGCAAGGAATCGAGGGGCCGCTTGAGAAGCGCCGCCGGGCGATCCGACGCGGCGGCGTTCTGCTGGACCGCCTGGACGAACTGAAGCTTGCGCTACTGACGGGCGATGCGGACGAAGGCTCGCTGGATCAGCTGGCGCGAACCCTGCGCGAGGAACGCACAGACGACGGTGATGCGGATCTGAGCGCCCTGTTGGACCAGATCGACCTGCGGGCCTCCGTGGAACTGGCGAAGGCTGAAATGCGCGGGAAACGGGGCTGAGGCGGAAAAATCGCCTAATCTCAGTCGGCTAAGCTTCTCAGGTGAGTGACATTTGTCACTGTAAGCCCTCGGATCGCCGTAATCGGATCACGGAATCGAGAACCGCGTTGCCGCGACTCGACAGGCTGACTATACGGCCATCTACGCCACAGGGGGGCGTGTTAGAGAGCGTGAGATCGATGAACGCTTTGGCGTCCGTTGTGTCCGACGAAACCGGCCCGTATCGGCCGTCTGACAGCGAACCGTTCATGAATGAACGGCAGCAAACCTATTTCAAGAAGAAGCTTCTGGCGTGGAAGGACGACATCCTTCGCGAGTCCAAGGGCACGGTGGTCAATCTGAAGGCAGAGACCGAAAACCACCCCGATCTGGTGGATCGCGCGTCATCGGAATCCGACCGGGCGCTTGAGCTTCGCACCCGTGACCGCCAGCGCAAGTTGATCTCCAAGATCGACGACGCCCTGCGCCGGATCGAGGACGGCTCTTACGGCTACTGCGAAGACACCGGCGAACCGATCAGCCTGGGTCGTCTGGAAGCCCGTCCGACGGCGACCCTGTCGGTCGAGGCTCAGGAACGCCACGAACGCCGAGAGCGCGTCCACCGCGACGACTGATATTCAGCCCGTTTAGGCGGAAAGAGCCGGGATCAGATCGGTCTGGCTGAAGTCGTCGCCCTTGAACAACAGGAGGGCGTCGCTTTCCTTGGCCAGGGCATAGGCGAAACAGTCGCCCAGATTGAGCCTGGCGGGCGTCCGCTTTCCGAAGTCGATCTGTGCTTGCGCAGCGAATTTCGCTGTTATGGCCGTCGCTGGCGCAACCCGTATCCCGAAGTTCGTAAGCAGGGCGTCGAGGTCTGCAACTCCGTCGACGCCACGCAAGCCGTGGATTCGCGTATGCGCTTCCCAATAGCCTATGGGCGACAGCACCGCCTCTTCGGTCGCCAGGATGGTGAGTATCTGCAGCTTCTCCGGCTCGTCCAACAGCACGGCCACCAATGCGGAAGCATCGACGACGATCATTTGGGCAGGCCGTCTTCGTCATAGAAGTCGTCATCGGTCAGTAGCGGCCCCAGGATTGGAAGCGACTGGAAATGTGCGACGATGGCTTCCGCCGCCGCGATTTTTCGATCGATTTCCGCCTGTCTGGCTGTATTCGCCCGAGCTTCTCGATCACGCGCCATCTCATCGACCAAGT
>Ga0265296_1005491_pt1 | contig 10375 bp, 12 predicted proteins | sample MunlanPumphouse1_FD_189073 | JGI IMG/M metagenome (GOLD analysis project Ga0265296, IMG submission 189073) | Groundwater microbial communities from a municipal landfill in Southern Ontario, Canada - Pumphouse #1 | ecosystem: Environmental > Aquatic > Deep subsurface > Groundwater | place...
TTCTATTATCGAGATAAAATGAGTAAAACTCAAAGTCGAAGGAATGATTGAGAAATATTAATTCTTCGCAATTTGCTTTTGCCGAAATTAGTAGACTGGGAAATCGAAATATGAGTGAAAAAATAGATTTAAATCAAGAAAAGCTGGAGATGTTTTACGAGCAATTCGGCTCGAAAAATTTGCGTTTACAATCCGAGATGGCGAAAGATCATGGAAAAAAGTCATTAGACCTATATTACAAATCTATTGATTTCCTGTATAAAACCATCACGACTATCGGTATTATAGCAGGTTTTGGTTTTACAGGACTTAATTATGTAAGAAGTTATCTATTGTTTTTTATAGGAGAAGCCCTCTTTTTTTGTGCCATTGCTGTTGGTATTTGGGCAATTCAAAAAATATATTTGGATGAGAGAAAAAACTTTGATGGTTTCTATTCTAAAATAAAAACGCATTTTAAAGAATGGTATGTATTGTTCAAACCAATTTTCGATAAGGCCGTAAAAAATGATCTCGAACGTGAAGATATACAGAAATTGCAAAATAAAGAAAAAGAGTTGCTCTCTATTCTTATTGATAGTCCAGAAGTAGAGAATGATCGTAAAGAAATCTTGCCAACAATTATTTGGATTGTATTCTATTTGTTTATTGCGGGAGCAGTGTTCCTTCTTTCATCTTTTATTTTTTGTAAACTATGAATGAATTTTCAGTTTAATAATAACGAAAACGCAACGTTAATTTAGGGACTTATGCAAAAATCCGCTTTTGGCGGATTTTTGTTTGTTAATATGATAAAATAAATTTATGAATCCCGCTTTAATCCCGCCGGCCAACAAAAATTAGGAAATTAAGTCATTGAACAATTCTATGGAATTGTTCAATGACTTAGCCAACCCTTCGATAAACTCAGGGCAGGCAAAAAATTAGGAGAATAAATTTATTGTCTTCGTCTATGGTCTAATTCGCGCGAATAAGCGAATAGATGAAAATGACTAACTACTCAACAAAAAAATTAGGCGGTTGACTCATTGAACAATTCTATGGAATTGTACAATAATAAATTATCCTATAATATTATTATATGAAAAGATGGACTGTTATTTTTAGAGCTTTAGCCAATATTAACCGGCTGAAAATAATTAAAATGCTGACCGGTGGCCACAAGATGAATGTCGGCGATATCGCGGAAGATTTGGAGATTTCCTTCAAAGCCACTTCTAACCACCTTGCCATACTTAAAAATCTGGATGTCTTAGATGCGCAAGGCGTTGAGGGGCATGTTTTTTATTCTATAAATCCTCAAATGCCCAAAGATTTCCAAAAAATAATTGAGATTATTTTAAGGTCTTAAAGCAGCCAAAGTAGTCATTGAACAATTCTATGGAATTGTTCAATGGATAATCAATAAAAAAATAGGCGAGTAAATTTTAGCGATGAAGCAGTTGACTTATTGATTTTTTATCAATAAAATAATAACAATCTAATAGTTTTAAAGGTCGGGATAGTATTAATAAATAGTTTTAATAAATAATTAAAAAATATGGCAAAAACCAATTCCGCGTTTATGAAGCCGATGAATATCAGTTCTGAACTGGCTGTTGTAGTCGGTAAGGGACCGATGCCAAGATCGGAAGTCGTTAAAAATATTTGGGTATATATTAAGAAAAATAATTTGCAGGATTCTAAGGATAAGCGCAATATTAACGCTGATGAGAATCTCAAGAAAGTGTTCGGTGGCAAAGCAACCGTTAATATGTTTGAGATGACGAAGCTCGTTTCTAAGCACCTTACATAACAAAAACGCGAATTTTAAAGAATAAAAAACAGACTTTTAAACAAGTCTGTTTTTTTGTATTATTTTTACTGGGTGATATAATACAATTAAATAAAATTATGAAAAAAAATAATTTCAAATATGAAATTTAAAAAAATTCTTACAATTGGAGTTGACGTATCAAGTTTAGATAACGAACATTGGGGGAAAATTGATGCCTTAGCTGATAAAAGAATTAATATTCTCAAAGATAGTCCCAAAATTATAGAAGAGCTTTCTGATGCAGATTGTCTTCTTGTTGCGTTTGGAATTCCCGTTACTAAAGAAATGATTAATGTTGCTCCTAATCTAAAATACATTGGTGTGTTGGCTACTGCTTATGGGAAGATTGATATCGTTTATGCTAAAGAAAAAAATATCCCAGTTTTTAATATTGCTGATTATAGTACCGAGGCAGTAGCCGAATTTTCTATTGCAATAATTTTGGAAAATATTAGACAATTAGAGGAGGGTAAACAGCGTGGTCGTGTGGGAAATTATTCTGAAGAAGGTTTAAAAGCAAGAGAAATAAGGGGCAGCATTTTTGCGGTGATTGGATTGGGAAGTATTGGAAAACGAATAGCGGAAATAGTTTATGGTTTCGGCGCAGATGTCAGATATTGGTCGCGACAGCAAAAAGATGTTCCATTTAAATATCAAGATGTGGATACGCTTATCGCTGAAGCTGATTTTATATCTTTAAATTTAGCTCAAACACCAGAAACAGAAAATTTTCTAAATAAGAAACGAATACAAAATTTCAAAAGCGGAGCAATTATTGTTAGCACAGTTCCAATGGAATTGGTTGATATAAATGCTCTCATGGAAAGGCTTGCAATTGGAGATATTACTTTTATCTTTGATCATTCTGATGAGGTATCGGAAGAAATAATGGTTAAATTATCTCAATTTAAAAATTGCATTATTTATCCACCGATGGCTTATATTACTGATGAGGCAAAAATTAGAAAACAAAAAATTTTTATTGAGAATATAGAGAATTTTTTGAAGGGATTTCCAACAAATCAAGTTAATTAAGAGATTAAAAATAATTAAAATAAAATTATTCCAATTTTGAATAAAAATATTATTGTTAAAAAATCAAAGATAAACAAAAAGGGTGTGTTTGCCGAAAGAAATTTTAAAAAAGGCGAAGTTGTTTTGAAATGGAATCCCAAAATTTTAGAAAAATCGGAAATTGAAAAAATAAAGGATAATCAAAAACATTATCTTTATAAGATTGATAAGAATAAATATTATTTAATGCAACCGCCAGAAAAATTTGTTAATCACTCTTGTGAGGCAAACACGCAAGTTAAAAATAATTGCGATGTTGCGGTTAGAAATATCAAGAAAGGCGAGGAGATAACCTCTGATTATGGGAAAGATGGCTTAGTTTCTTTTAAATGCAAATGTGATAATAAAAATTGTAGAAACGTGATAAATTAAAAATATAAAGGTGGCGTGTCAGTTTCGCTGGTATAAAAAATTACGACAGTAAAAGAACTTTTATTTAAAAACTAATCTCCACTATTTTATTCTTTAATGTTGAGCCGCTGGTTATTTTTATATTGGCGGCTGGGGTTTTGAAATGTTTGGAGAGTAATTTAATAACGGCTTTGTTCGCCTTGCCTTTTTCCGGCGCGGAATTCGTAAAAACGACAAAACAGCCATCGCCGATTTTTTCCACTTTTTCAGCCTTGCTTTTAGTTTTTACTTTTACGGATATTTTCATCTTAATTTGCTTTATTCTATCATTTATTTATAATTATTTGTAATTATAAAATGCTAAATATTATTTTATCAATTTTATTCGTGTCAGTTGTTTTTGTCGGAGGATATTATTTTAAGGACAATTTTTTTAAGGTTGAAAATGAAAATAAAATAAATAATAATTTAACTATGGATAATCAAGAGCAAAATAATTTTAAAATAGAAATTCTAAAAGAAGGAAATGGAGATGAAATAAAGAATGGCGATAAAGCGGCGATGCATTATACGGGTACTTTGGAAAACGGTCAGAAATTTGATTCCAGCTTGGACAGGGGACAGCCCTTTGAATTTGTTTTAGGAATCGGAAAAGTTATTAAGGGTTGGGATATGGGCGTTTTGGGAATGAGGGTCGGAGAAAAAAGAAAGCTCACAATTCCTTATGAACTTGCTTACGGCGAAGCCGGCATCCCGGGTGTTATTCCGCCTAAATCAACGTTGATTTTTGAAGTTGAACTCTTGAAGATAAATTAGAGGTTGTTTTTATTATTAATCTATGGTATTTTATAAATACTCTGCGAGCGCGGAGTTTTTAATTTATGAATTATGAAAATAAGAAATGTTGCGATTATTGCTCACGTTGACCATGGCAAAACAACTTTGGTTGACGCTTTATTGAGGCAGTCGTTTACAAAATTGAATAAGGAAGAAACTAATGCGGTTTGCATTATGGACAGCAATGAATTGGAGCGCGAAAGGGGAATCACCATTTTTTCTAAAAACGCTTCCGTGGAATGGAATGGTATTAAAATAAATATCATTGATACGCCAGGGCATGCTGATTTTGGCGGCGAGGTGGAACGCGTTTTGAATATGGCGGATGGCTGTTTGCTTTTGGTTGACGCCAAAGAGGGACCGATGCCGCAAACAAGATTCGTTTTGAAAAAAGCGTTGGAAATGGGGCATAGGATAATCGTTATTATTAATAAAATAGATAAGCCTGATAGCAGGCCGGATTTCGCGTTGAATAAAGTTTTTGATTTATTTGTTGAACTTGGTGCCAATGACCAGGCGTTGGATTTTCCGGTTGTTTATGCTTCTTCTAAACAAGGCAAAGCCGGATTGGAACCGGATTTAAATAAAATGAAAGACATAAATCCTATTTTTGACGCCATTTTAAAACACATTCCTTCGCCGATAAATGACATTGATAAGCCGTTGCAAATGTTGGTGACAACGGTTGTCGGAGACGATTTTAAGGGTAGAATCGCCATCGGCAGAATTTATGGAGGAAAAATAAAAGCAAAACAGGAAATAGCGCACATAAACCGCGAAGGTAGTATAAAAAAATATCGGTTGGTTTCGTTGATGACTTTTTTTGGGTTAAGCAGAATTGAAACGGAAGAATTGTCGGCCGGAGACATCGCGGCGATAGCCGGAATTCCGGATGTTATGATCGGCGAAACGATTGCCGACCCGCAAAATCCAACAGCCTTGCCTTTAATCAATATAGAAGAGCCGACTGTAAAAATGACTTTCTCAATAAATGATTCGCCGTTCGCCGGACGAGAAGGCAAGTTCACCACTTCCCGTCAGATACGTGAAAGAATAATGAAAGAACTTGAAACGGATATGGCTTTGAAAGTTGAGGAAACCGGCGCGGGCAATTGGATTGTTTCTGGACGCGGAGAATTACATTTGGCGATTTTAATTGAAAGGATGCGGCGCGAAGGATACGAATTACAAGTTTCCCGTCCGCAAGTCGTGCTTAAAGAAAAAGATGGCAAAAAAATGGCGCCGTATGAAAGAGTGTTTATTGAAACGCCTGAAGAATATTGTGGTTCGGTTATTCAGAAACTTGGTATTAGAAAAGGCGAACTGAAAGAAATGAATACAATCGATAAAATTTCTTATCTGGAATTTGTCGTGCCGACACAGGGATTATTCGGATACCGCAGTGAGTTTTTAACCGACACAAAAGGGTTGGGGATTATCAACACGACTTTTTATCAGTATCAGCCGGATTCCGGAAATTATCGCGAACGCGAACAAGGTTCGTTGGTGGCGCACGAAACCGGAGCGAGCAATTTATACGGATTGATAAACGTGCAGGACAGGGGAGTTTTATTTATTGGACCCGCAGTGAAAGTTTATGAAGGGCAGGTTGTTGGACAAAATTCTCGTAAAGAAGATATAAGAGTAAATGTTTGCAAAACAAAACAGCTTTCCAATATGCGTTCAAAAAATGACGGAACAGGCGAACATTTCAACACTCCGAAAACAATGGGGTTGGAAGATGCTTTGGAATATATCGGAGATGATGAATTAGTGGAAGTTACTCCCGAAAGCGTTCGTATTAGAAAAATATACTTGGACGAAAACACGGCGAAAAGAATGGCGAGAAAATAAATATTTTCTCTTTTCAGAAAATTTTTTTCTTACTATATAAACAACAAATATAAAATCATTTCTTCAACCCGCTCACGCCGAGCACTTAACGCTTTAAGTGCTCGGCTGCGCTTCCGTTAAGGTTTTAGAAATAATTTTATATTTGTTGTTTTACTCTAGAAATTCACTTCTTTTTCTCTACTTTAATATACTGACTTAAAAAAGATTTTTTCTGATCATTATTTATATCCTCTAATAAATTGTCTTGAAGAACATCCCGCAGTCCCGACGGGCTTGGTCTGAGCGAAGCGAAGCTGTCGGGGCGAGGGTGAAGAAAATTTTATCGCTGGAATAAAATTATTCTGCTTCTGAAGGGCAATTTATTAGAGGATAACTAAAAAAGTTAGTGTTGATAATCTGTGGATAACTTCTGAATAGCTTAAAAAGCCTTGATAAAATCAAGGTTTTTTTGTTGTTAAAAAATGTCTTATGGGCATTGACTCAATCAGTGAGTGGATTAGAATAATATAAAAGTGGGGATATGTGGATAACTATGGGGAAAACTACCAAAGTCTGGGGAAAAGTCATAAATATAGCAATTATAAAATCATTTCTTCAACCCGCTCACACCCCGCTTTGCGGGGTTGCGCTTCCGTTAAGGTTTCAGAACTAATTTTATAGTTGCTATATAAAAAAATATTATGTTGCTTGGTGAATTCAAACACAATTTAGATTTAAAAGGACGATTGGCTGTTCCGGTGAAATTCAGGAAAAAATTATCAGGTGGCGCGATTGTCACTCGCGGTCTTGATAAATGTTTGTTTGTTTTCGGCAATAAAGAATGGGAAGCGTTGGCGCAAAAATTAATCGCTTTGCCTTTGGCGCAAGCGAATTCCCGCGCCTTCGTCCGTTTAATGCTTGCCGGCGCCATGGATGTTGAATTAGACAAACAAGGAAGAATTTTAATTCCCGATTATTTACGCGATTATGCCGGATTGAAAAAAGAAACGATTGTCGCCGGTTTGTACAATAGATTTGAAATTTGGAACAGCGAGAGCTGGAAAGAATATAAAAACAAAACAGAAAGCCAATCAGATGAAATAGCGGAAAAATTATCAGAGCTTGGAATTTAAAAATGCATAAATCTGTTTTATTGAAAGAATCAATTGAGATTTTGAATCCGCAGCTGGGAGAATTCTTTATAGACGGAACAATCGGCAGTGGAGGACATAGTGAAGCGATTCTAGAAAAAATCGGTCCAAGCGGAAAATTATTAGGAATTGATTGGGACGAGAAAGCAATTGAAAATTGTAAATTGAAAATTGGAAATTGTTTGAATGTGGTTTTGGTTAATGGTAATTATGCGGATTTACCTGAAATTTTAAAAGAAAAAAAATTACCAAAAGCTGATGGATTAATTGTTGATTTGGGATTTTCATCGGAACAAATTGAGAAGTCAGGTAAGGGATTTAGTTTTATGAAAGATGAACCGCTTATTATGCGCTACGCGGATGAAGGACTGACGGCTGCGGAAATTGTTAATAGTTTTAATGAAAAAGATTTAGCGGATATTTTTTGGAAATACGGGGAAGAAAGATTTTCAAGACAGATTGCTAAAAAAATCGTTGAAGAAAGGAAAAAAAGAAGAATTTTAACGACATTTGAATTAGTGGAAATCATAAAAAAAGCAGTGCCGAAATTTTATGAAAGAGGGCGTCTGCATCCGGCAACAAGAGTTTTTCAAGCGTTAAGAATTTATGTAAATCGCGAATTGGAAAATCTGGAAACATTGTTAAAAAATTTAGACAAAATTATAAAAACCAAAGGTCGAGTCGCAATAATATCGTTTCATTCATTGGAAGACCGGTTGGTAAAAAATTATTTCAGACAAATGGCGAAAGAAGGTTGTGCGGAAATTTTGACGAAAAAACCCATAACGCCAACTGAAGAGGAAATAAAAAATAATCCAAGAAGCCGGTCGGCAAAAATGAGGGCAATAAGAGTAATCGCGAATAACGCGAATTTAAAATTTAATAATACGAATGATTAGCATTATTTGCTGAAAATTCGCATTATTAGCGAACACTATATGACATACATTCAACCTTATCAAAATAACAATAAAATCAATTTTTTAATTTCTATTTTTATGCTTTCCTCTGTCGGAATAGCGATTTTTGGAATTTTTTTATACAATCAAATGATTGATTTGCGTTATGAAGTTTCGGCGCAGGAAAAAAACATCAAGCAGTCGGAAGTTGATAACGCGGAATTAAAAAATAATTTTTATCAGTCGGTTAAGTCAAAGAATCTTGAATCTTTAACGGAAGGAAGGCCGTTGGTTTTGGAAAAAAAGCCGGAATATGTTAAATTAAACAGCAGTCAATATTTAACCGCTAACTACTAGATACAAAACTACCAATATGAGATGGCGTTATTTTTCCATAATTTTCATTTTTAGCGCCTTGTATTTGGTTTTAATTTCAAATCTTTTAAATCTGCAATATTTTAAAAAAGATTCTTATATATCTCAAATTGAGTCAAGAAATCAATTAAGCGGCGTTTTAGAATCAGAAAGAGGAAAAATATTTATTACCGATAAGAATAATAATAAAATTGAAGTCACTTTAAATAAAGACTATTCAATTATTTACGCCGTTCCCAAAGAAATTCAGCAAATTGCGGAACAAGGCGGATTAACAACGCGAATTTACGCGGAACAATTAAGTCTGATTATTGGGGATTCAGCCGATAGCTTGGAAACAAAATTCAATAAACAGGAAGACGAATACGAATTATTGGCTCAAAAAGCGTCCGGCCAGCAATTGGAGCAAATTAAAAATTTAAATCTTAAAGGAATTTATTTTAGAAAAAACAATGCGCGTTTTTATCCGTCTGAAGAATTGGCTTCCCATCTGCTCGGTTTTGTTTCTCCGGCGGATGATAAGGAAACGGTTAAATACGGCAATGTTCAATTGGGGCGGTACGGCATTGAATCAAAATTCAATTTATTTTTGGCCGGAGAAGCCGGAGAATTCAACGACGGTAAAATAATAAGAAAACCTGAGAAGGGCAAAGATTTATTTTTAACGATTGATAGGAATATACAAGCGCAGTCGGAAGATGTTTTGGCAAAGCTCATTGAAAAATGGGGAGCAAGCAGCGGTTCTATAATTGTGCAGGAACCTTTAACTGGAAAAATTCTGGCGATGGCGAATGAGCCGAATTTTAATCCGAATGATTATTCGCAGTCTGACATTAAAAATTTTCTTAATCCGTCGGTTGAAGCGATTTACGAACCGGGTTCGGTTTTTAAAATTATCACCATGGCGGCCGGAATTGATAGCGGGAAAATTACTCCGGAAACTTCTTACATTGATACGGGTTTGGTTACCATAAACGGCAGAACAATTAAAAACTGGGATTTGAAAGCTCATGGCAAATTGACAATGATGAACGTTATTGAAAAATCAATCAATACGGGTACTATTTTCGCGGAGCGGACAATGGGGCATGACATTTTTTACGATTACCTTAATAAATTCGGGTTTAATGAAATTACCGGCATAGATTTGCCGGGAGAAGTGAGGGGTGATATTAGCCATCTTAAAAAAGGCAAAGATGTTGATTTCGCGACGGCTTCATTTGGCCAAGGCGTGGCAATAACCCCGATTCAATTAATAAGCGCGGCTTCGGCGATTGCCAGCGGCGGAGTTTTAATGAAACCGCTGTTATTGGCGGAAGAAAAACCGACGGTTGTCAGGCGGGTGATTTCAGAAGACACTTCCAAAAAAGTCATTGCGATGATGGTTTCGGCGGTTAAGAAAAATATTATCGCTGATATTCCCAATTATGAAATTGCCGGAAAAACCGGCACGGCTTATATTCCGAATTTTAAAATCGGTGGCTATACGGATGAAGTAATTCACAGTTATGTCGGTTTCGCGCCGGCTTCAAATCCGCGTTTTGTTATATTAATGAAATTAGAGAAGCCGAGAGCGCTTTTGGCCGGTGAAACCGTGGTGCCGATTTTTAAAGAATTAACGCAATATCTTTTGAATTATTACAATATCGTGCCGGATGGATTAACCACTAGTCAATAAATATGAATAAATTTTTTATCAAAATTTTAAAAATTAAATTAAGATGGCTGGCAAAATTAATAATTTGGAAATTTAATCCCGATATTATTGCTATTACCGGTAGTGTTGGAAAAACTTCGGCTAAGGAGGCGATTTACGCCGTTTTGCAAAATCGCAAGCATGTTAGAAAATCCAGCGGTAATTTAAACAATGAATTGGGAATGCCACTTACGATTTTAAAAGATTTTTCCGATGAAGAATTAAAAATAGTAAGCCGCCTGCCTGCGCAGGCAGGTGGTTATCCGGCGGGCAAAGATAAAATCAAAAAAATGTTTTTTTGGCTGAAAGCGATTTTCTTTGCTTTGTTTAAATTTTTATTTTC
>Ga0265296_1005493_pt1 | contig 10369 bp, 7 predicted proteins | sample MunlanPumphouse1_FD_189073 | JGI IMG/M metagenome (GOLD analysis project Ga0265296, IMG submission 189073) | Groundwater microbial communities from a municipal landfill in Southern Ontario, Canada - Pumphouse #1 | ecosystem: Environmental > Aquatic > Deep subsurface > Groundwater | place: Canada...
GAGGGAGAGAAGAGGATTGTATAGATTTCTTGACTATAAATTTAAATTAAAAAATAATTAAAATACTCCGACATATCCTTTCTTTGGCCTGTAAAGTTCGTTATCTTTAATCAATCTGTTTATTACTTCTTCAAGTTCGTCTTTTCCAAGTTTCCCTTCAAGTTCTTTTTCAAGTTCTTCATAAGGAATCATTTTTCCCATTTTACTTTCAAGTGCAGTTATAATCTCCTTAACCATAAATATTTTATTTCTTTGGGAAGAAGAGAATTTTCCAGATATTTTATCTATATCAAATGTTTTTGATTCATAATCATAACCTACCTGCATAAGATAATATTTCATAAGTTCTATTGATTGTTTTGCATCTTCTTTCGAAACTGTTTCGCTTAATCTTAATTTAGCTGATGCTTCTGCCATTCTTATGAGTGCCTGCAATTGTCTTGCTGATATTGGGATTGGTCTCATTGCACTCTCGGAAGTAACTGGTTTGTTTCTCAAATCAACATAGAATTTTTTAATTTCATCAACCGCCTCTGGGCTTAACTTTGGATTTATTTTTTGTTTTGCATATGCGACGTATTTTCTAAGCAAATTTGAATCTATCAGGACGTCTTTTGATTCATTTAGATGTTCTTTTAAAACATGAGAAGCAATTTTTTCATCTTTACTTCTATCTGGCAAATCTCTTAATGTAAAAATTATATCAAATCTGTTAATTAATGTTGGAGGAAGGTCAATTTGTTGGGGGATTGGCATGAATGGGTCAAATCTTCCGAATTTTGGATTTGCAGCTGCAAGAACAGAAGTTTGAGCTTTGAGGGAATTTCCTTGTATAGCTATTTTTCCATTTCTTCTTGTTACAAAAAAACCTGTTTCTGTTGAAAAACACCAAACTTTTCCCTTATAATTAATTTTTTTAATTGAATTTTGTTTTATTTGCGGGGTTGTCTGGTTTGAAAAAGTAATTCCATAAAAGTTTTGCCTGTTTCCTCTTATTTTTTCTCTATAAGAAAGATGTTTGCTAGCGGATTTACCCATTAACATGCCTATTATTTGAATTTGATTTACCAGTTCTTCAGATGTTGAGCCAAAGCTTTTACCATCTTTGGATCCATCACCCAGCATTAAAGCATCAAAGAGAATTTTTAATTGCCTTTTTGATAGATCGGTTATTTTTAGTGGAATTCTTTTCTCTTCAGAGTGTTCACCACAATTCTTTGTTAAGAAATTATAAATTTGTGTATTTGTTATTTTAAATTTAAAGTAATTTTTATAGGGTATTTTTGTTAATTTGAATCCGATATATTTGGAGAGTTGTGTCAAGCATTTTTCTATTTTATCTGCATTTTTACCTGCTTTTTGGGTAATACCAATTGTTGGTGCTGTCTCTTTTCCACCCTCAGAGACATAATAACCCATAAATTCTAACCATAAATCCATAGGAATTTCTTTTGGAAAATGTTGATGAACATATTTCTCATGAACTCTATTTTGTTTATGTTTTATTGGTGGAAGAATAAATTTGCTGATTTCGTCATTATCGTATTCTCCTGAGTTTAAGAATTCTATGCGTTTATATGTTATCTCTTCTGCTGGTTTTGCTTGAAATTCTTTATGTCTTGGTTCTCTAAAGAACATTTTATGGTTTGGCGTGACTAATATATCGTTCCTTCTATCTTTGAAATGATACATCTCTTTATTATAATCATAAATAAAAAGTCCTTTGTGATTTAGAAAACTTATTTTTTTATTTCTGGGATTAAATTGAGCTATTTTTAGATTTTTTACTTCATTATATTTTTTCCACCCATCTTCTGTTAGAACTTCTGTATCTTCTGAATAGCAAGCCTGTACATTTGCTTTTGAAATTGTTACTGTATTGTGCAGAATCATCCCATTAGATATAAATGTTCTATTTGGCTCTATAGTAACATCATAAACCCATTTTATTCCATTATTATTTATATTTGAGACCTTTTTTATTTTAATCCACCGAGCATAACCAAATGCTAATTTCTCCAATTCTTCCAATTCTTCAATTATTTTTATATTTTTTTTAATATCTTTTAGTGCTTCTTTTTTTGCAATTAAAACGAGCTTTTGTAAGAATAATCTATGCTTTTCAACATGCAAATCTATGGAATGTCCAATTTCTTTATTAGCAGAAATTTTAAGCTCTTTGAAAATTTTATTAATCTTATCAGTACAATTTGGAATTAAATCTCTGATTGTCCTATATGTTTTTTCCTTTTCTAAATATTGCTCTAATCTCTGTTTCTTTTTTTCAGATAAAAAACTTATATTTAATAAAAATTTTGAAAGATTTTCCTGTTCAGTTATATCTACCCTAAAAAATTTGCCATCTTTAAAAATAGAAGATTGAATGTCAAATCTTAAGAGCAAATCTGAAACTTGCTCTGCCAATTCTCTGTTTTCTGAAATAAGTGTAGCTCTGCATCCATTTCTATTTTGGAATACTACTGTTCCATCACCATCAAATAAGGCTCTTAAAAGATATTTTATATTTTCATTTGAAAATTGCATTATTTTATAAGGAATTATTTTTTTATTTCCTTTTTCCATAAGTAATGGATTTATTTTGAGTATTTCTTCAACAACTTTTTTTGAAATAACCCTTACAGCAAACTGATTTTTTCTTTTAGTTATTCCAGCTTTAATTTTAAAATAAGACTCTACAGCATTTTTATAATCAATTATTAGCCTTTCATCATTATTCCAGAATTGAATTCCTGTTTTTTTGCCCTTGTTTAATTCATAACATCCATTTGTAATATGATAACCTAAAATTTTACAAAGCATATCGTTCCCTTTTTTGTAATTTTTTGTTTTAATCTCTATATTAGAAGGGACTGGGAAAAACATTCCTTCTTTTAATTTTTCTGCAGAAGTAGTAATTATTTTACCGTTATCAATTATCCAACAAGGATGCTCTGGAGTAACTGTAATTTCTCTGCCATTGACAAGTTCTATATTAATGAATTTTTTTGGGGCTATATGTCTGCTTATTCTATCCGCTTTAAATGGGAATGATTTTACAAAATCTGTTGAAATAAGTTCAACATCTTTAACAGAGAGAATTTCACAATCTTTGCCTTTATAGACTCTGCTTTTGCTCTTTTCCATTAAATTGTCTATAAATTTTCCTATTTCAATTTGCCTTCCATCAGAAAGGAGCAATTTAAAGTCGGGCAACATGCATTGCTGTTCCATCGCCTCGTGCATGGCGCTTCTATCTTGGGGGTCCATCTTTTCAAGTTCATCGATACAATTGTGCACAACAATTCCATCCGCTATAAAATTATGAGTTTCTGGAACTAATAAGTCATAAACGTATCCTTTGTATTTTTCCTTTTTTATATTGACAATCTTATCTAAAAAATAATCTCTTTTTGTAACAAGTTCAATTTCATTATTAAGTTCTTCAGAGAGATTTAATTTCTCTCTAATCTTTATAAGTTGCTCTCTTGAAGGCTGTCTATTTTTATTTATATAATCATAAATAACTGAAGAGATTCCTGCAGAATTTAATTTAGAAGTGTTTATTTCATTTGTTATTTTCCTACATATATTTGCAGTAGTTTCTATAGGTATTTTTGAACTTGAAGAAGAAATTAAATTTTTTCTTATTGGAATCTCTCTGTATTTTACAGAATAATCTTTTACTGAATTTAAAAGATGGAGCACATCAAGATTACCTGTTGTTCTTATAATGCATATTGGTTTTTGTTCAATTAATCTAGAATAACAATCCAATCTTCTTAATGAAAGCATAAAATTTTTGTTTAATTCGGAATCATTGCTTATAAGGAATTCCGAATGAGTTATATCATATTTCTTTCCCTTTTTAATGCAATTTTTAGTCGAGATGCATCCATCAGAATCTAAGCATCCTGCGATAAATGCTTTTATATTTTCATCAGATAATTCAAGGATATTGCTTAATTTATTTTTTATAAAATGATTTATTAAATAGCATATTAAATTTGACCCCGAATAAAGAACTTTATGTTCCGAATAAACTTTTTTGCTTCTTATAATTGACTGAGAATTTCTTTTATATTCCCCTAATTTTCTATATGAAATTTTGTTAAAATATTCTTTTAATCTTTCTATCTGCTTGTAATTTTTTGTTGATTGTGTTATTTGCAAAAGAGAGTGTTTTTTATTAGACTCTATATGTCCATCGCCTAATGCAAATCCTATAAGATAAGCTAATTCAGAAGTGATTTCTGATATTTTTAACCTCTCTCCTGCTTTTGACCTCCCGTATTTAAGATTCTTCTCTTTCCATTCATTATATATTCCAAAATCATTTATTATCTCTTTGAACAATTTTATTTTAAATTGTTTTCCTCCTGAGAGAATATCTTTATCTATAGAGTATTTTTTATTAAAAGAAGTTAAATTTTTGTATTTTTGAAGAATAATTTCTTTAAGTTCTTTTTTTTCTTCTTTATCTAAGCATACAATCCAGCTATCTGGAAGGATATCTAAAATATTCACTTTTTCATTGTGAGAAGGAAATTTTAGCGGAGCAAGGACAAATTCTCCTTTTTTGAAATCTTTTGCTTCTTTCCATAAAATTGTATTCCCGTTTATGATTTGATGGTTAGGAGTTAATTTAATTGAAAACCCAGATTCAAACTTAATTTTTAGCAATTCTCCTGCATATTTTTTTCTGCTTATAATAGATGAATTTGCTTTAGAAAAGCTGTAATTTCCATTGTATGTTATTATAGGAATTATTTTATCATTTATTTGTGCTTTAGTTTTCTCTAATTTAATTTCTTTCAATTTGCTTTCTTCAAATAATGAAGAAATGTTCTTTACATTGTTATTTGTTATTATTTTTGTATCTGGATGCAGACAAACCAATCCTTTATTGGCAAGAACCATTGCCCCTGCTTCAAGACTCCATCCCTTGAGATATTCATCTCTTACAACTGTAGCAGTCAAACCTGCTCCTGATGCAGATTTACCTACAACATATCTTCCTTTTGGAGAAATGTTAGACATAAAAACCAGCGTCACACTTTTCGCCACACCCGGATCACCTATAAGCAAAATATGTATGTCTCCTCTTGATTTTGAACCATCAGACATTTGTTTTCTAACCCCTCCAAATAATTGTAAAACTAAAGCTTTCTTTATTTCTTCATATCCCCAAACACTTGGAACAATACTCTTTGCTAAATTTTCAAATATTTTTGGGTCTTCAGATAATTCGTGAATTTGTCTTTCATCTTCATCGTTTATATCTAATTCTTCAAATGTTTCTTCCATAGGAATAATATTATTTGCTTCTACTGCAAGTTCAAATCTTGTGGATAATCCTCCAGTTGGCAAGGGAACGGGAACTTCCTTTAGTATTCCTATAACTTTTATTTTTGCTCCGGGGGTTGTTTTATCTTCCATTTTTGGTTCAACCAAATCTTCTTTTACAAATATATTCATTCTTTTTGGTTGCTCTCCTCCTGAAAGGGATTCAGGAGATTCTTCAATAACTAATCTTTGAGTATCAACCATATCTTTTGAAATTAATCTAAAACTTCCCCTTCTTCCACAAGAACATCTGCTTGGTTCCCTAAACTTTTTTTCAATTTGAAGCACAGATATAACTGTTCCACAACTTGGGCATTCAAATTTTGCATTTACAACCTGAGGACGAACATCAGATGCTTGTCTTATTATTCCTTCAAGTATTACAAGTTCGTTAAGGTGTTTTGAACGAATGTTTCTTACTTTTATTTGGTGAGCTTCAGAGAAATTTTTTAATCTCACACGCGCGTTTTTTACAAGCCCGAGCTCTTCAACTGCAAGCTCTATAATGCTTAGTGTTTCTTCGGGATTTATCATTATTTCATCTGAAAGTTTGTTTGAAAATTCTGTAAGTTTCATAAAATCAAGATAAATAACGTTTGTTCTTTTACGTATAGATTCTCCTAAGTCTTCTTTGTTAAAGTTGAAGAAATTCTTTGCTTCTATTATTAAGTCATCCGATTTTGGCTTTCTCTTTTGTTCTGCTTCAGAATTGCTCTTAGAGTCTTCTTCCTCTGGATTAGTTCCAGAATACTCCCCTTCCGAATAATTACTATCTCCCATTTTAATTTATTAAAATGCCTGAAAATTTAGTTTCTTCCATTCGGATAAAATTATTCATTATACGAATGCCTGAAAATTTAGTTTCTTTCATTATTTTTAATGAAAAAGCCCTTTTTTATAAATTTGTATATACTATAGAATGTATTGGATTATTTGTAGTTTTTAAGCGCAGTCTTTACATTCTTCAAAAGCTGGTCCATGCTGTCTTCAAGCTGTTGCTTGTTCTTTGTTCCTGTGCATACAAGCTTTCCGTTTGAGAACAAGAGAAAGGTTGCTGTTGGGTCCACCAACTTATAAACTAGTCCTGGAAACTGCTCTGGTTCGTATTCAGTGTTTTCCATTTCAAGTGCAAGAAAATTAAGATTAAGCTTAAGTTCAATACTTCCAGAAGCAACTATATTTTGAACTGTTATTTTTGGTTTTCCAGTTATATTTACACTTATTTTTTTAAGTTGCTTTATTACAGCATCTATAACTTCTCTTACTTGTGTTAGAGATTTTGTTCCTGTGCATACAAGATTTCCTGATGAAAAGACTAATACTGCTGATTTTGGTTCTTTAACTCTTAAAACCAATCCAGGAAAAGTTTCGGGATTATATTCTGTATTCGGTTGAGTTCTTGCAAGCTTTGTTAAAGGAACAGGTTTGCCCAAAGAAGCAGTTGCAACAATGTTTTGAATTTTATAGTTACTTTTAGATGCCATTTTATTAGTTTATAAAGAAAAATTGGGTTTATAAAGGTTTTTAAATGGCTCGACGGGGTTAATTTGTAGAATTTTTATTTCTTAAAATTCTTTTCTATATATTCCACTAATTCGCTTCCCTTTATTTGTGCGCTTGAAGGTCCCATTCTTATATAAAATTCTTCTTCATTTTCCTGTGATTTTAAGAAAACAGGTTTATTTCCTTTTTCACATTCTATATTTAAGACTATTTTTCCATCTGCATCTATAAATTTATATTTTATAAGAGAAGAAGCATTCTTTCCTAATTTTGTTTTTATAAGATTAGTTATATGAAGAGAAAGCTTATCTGAATTCACAAAGTTATCTTTTTCTATTCCAATTATTTCTTTGGAATCATTTATACCTATTAAAAGAGTTCCTCCCCTAGAATTAATAAATGCTGCAATTGTTTTCAGAGCAGAATATTCTATTTTTCTGTCAATTTCATTTGTATGAAGGTTTGTCCTAAATGTTGATTTAAATTCAATATTTTCACTTTCCCCTTTTTTTATTAAATCAAAAATTTCTTCTTTTAGAACTTCTGTTCTTTTGAATAAAGCAGGGTTTTTTTCTGTTACATTCTTGAAAACGTTTCTTAGTATTCCTTTTGGATATGCCATATAAAAATATCCTATTATAGAAGATATTGCTGCCCCTATAACAACAAATGTAAGAGTTTGCATTGAATATGCTAAATTGCTTACAGAAAGAGGATATTTTAAAATTAATTTAAGATAATATTTTGCAAGTTCTATTGCAACTCCAAATACAACAGAAAAATTAAATGAAAAGAGTATTATGAGAAAATAATTTTTCTTTATTTGATTTGCAGAATATAATATTGCAAGAATCATAAATCCTATAAAAGAAATGAATATTCCAAAAAATATTGGGACAATTATTCCGCTTATACCTCCAAGCAGAAGAGTGACTATTACAAATATTAAGAGAGACCATTCAAATTCTTTTGGGATTTTAACATCATACTTTGATTTTATTGTCTGTGGGACAAACATAAGAATAAGCAGAAATATGTTTGTTGAAACAATGTGCCAAAGATGATTATAAAAACCATTTATTATAGATAAGATTAATATAAGTTTTATAGATAATGAAAGGTAACTGGTTGTTTCTGACATGAATATTTTAATATGAAAGAGTTTATATTTTTTATGAAGAGGGAGATTAAGTTATTCGTAACAGTCTGTTATAATATTCTTAAGTGAGAGTATTATTAATCGTTTATAATTTAACTACTGTGGAAGATAATTATTTTTGGTTGTCTTTAACTGTTAATATTCACTCATAATTTATTCTTTGGCAATTTTCCATAATTCTTCAAAATGGTTTCTGTAACTCTCTGCAATTTCTTTATTTTTAATTAAAATAATTAAGGGCTTTTCTTTTGCTAAATGTATTGAAATATAATCTCCGAATATGCTTGTTGTTGCCTCTGCTTTTATATTTGAATATTTGGTTTGAATTATATTTTGTTTGGTTACTTCATGACCTCTATATTTCTCTTGAAGTATCATTTTTCCTGAAAGTTCTTTTTTGTTTAATATTTTTACCATTGCTTGTACATCATAGAGTTGTTCATATGCTCTTCCTGTTCCTCCGAATGAAGAAAAATGTTTATTTTTAAGTATAAGATACATTAAATTTCTCAATCCTTCTTTGCCTTCAAATACTTTTATTTCATAGGGCATGTTAGCTTGTGTTTGAATTTTGTTTAATTCTTGTATAAGCTGTTTAGCAAATATTTCCTTTTCTTTTATTGGATTAAGCAAGTTTTCTGGTTTTTCTGCTTTGAAAACTTTTCTACTTTGTTTTATTATGTAGCTTACAAGTCCTTTTTCAAGAAGATTGTTTAAAAGAGTATATGTTAGAGTTCTATCTGTCGAAATTTTCTTTGAAAGTTCATTTGCAGTCAATTCTTCTGATTTTAGAAGCTCTAAATAAACCTTTGATTCATTTCCAGTCAATCCTACTCGGATTAATTGTTCTTTTAATTCTTCCATATTGTTGTTATATTAACTAACAACTAAAGTTTATAAGGGTTTTGGGGGTTGGGGGTTTATGGAGAAAAAAGAATCATTTAAATTATATCAAGAAATAGGAAATAAAATTAGTTGGTTAGAGAAAGAAGGAAAAATAAAGACTAAAGAAGGTTTTATAAGATATGAACCGGGTCTTTTTGGAGAGCTATCTCTTGCTTTGGGGATTTATAATTATCCTAGTGTTGCTTATTTTTATATTGAAAAAATTATAAGGTCAGTGGAAGAAAAAAAATGTTTATTTTTTGGTAAAACTATAATGAAAGATAGTTTTGACGGAAGGAAAGTAGATTTGGATAGACTTCTTAAACCCTTAGGAGAGAAGATTATACAACCGGATTATTTAGATTTTTCTGATTTTAAAAAAGGAGATCTTTTGTATAAATATTATGAAGAACCATACAATTTGGTTGTAATTAGGATCCCTAATTCTTTCGATGAACAAGGATTTGATGATAATTATCTGGATTTTTTAATTGATGTAAAGGGAGGTTTGTATTATAATAGTCTTAAAAAAAAGTACGATCAACATGAAAAATAAATTAGATAATCTAATTTTACCCAGAATCAATTTTGTAGTTGGAGCAGTTAAAGGAACATTTGATGTTTTAACAACAGGATTACCTCTTTTATCTGGAGGTTTTGAGCTTTGGAGAGTTGCATCTTATTTAGATAGTAAAGATTCTAAATCTGTTTTTGATATTTCTATAAAAGATGTTCTTTCTTATTCTTGTTCCTCTTTAATTGGTGCATCAATTCCTTTTGGAATTAAATATTATAATGAAATTTATAATTTTGTTGAAGGGGTTTTGAAATGAAAAATAAATTAAGCTTTTTGGAAAGAATTGATAAGTTCTTAATTCATGGAGTACTTTCTTCTTTAGCTTTATTAATGGCTTCTTCTGCTTTTTATCAATCATCAGATTTATTTTTTAAAAGACCTTCTCATGTTGGTAATGAAAGATATTTCATAATAAAAAATAAAGAAGAACAAGATAGGATAAATAATAAATTAGATTCCTTAGCGATTTATGAAAAAGAATTGGACAATTTAGAATTTAATAAAAAGTCTCTGACAGCTAAAAATTATTTTCCGTTTTATTGTGAGAACTCCTCAGACGAATTAAAAAAAATCGGGCAGATAAACAATTCAATTTCTGAGGTAAAAGATAATAGTAATCATTTAGAAAAAGAAATTAAAAACATTCCTCTTTATAAAGCATCTAATCTGTCGCGGAAAATTTATTCCCCCCTACTTTTTCTTGTTGGGATAAATTTTTTAGGTCTTGGATATCTTGCTTTAAAATTTCCTTTTCCTGATTAAATAATATTTTTATTCTCAAATTTTTAGATAAAAAATTATGATTTTTCAAAACAATCACCCATTCTTCCAGTTTCTTTTTTGATTTGCAAAATCTTTTTCAATCTCTTTTAAATCAGCAATTTCAGATAATGGTTTGTCCT
>Ga0265296_1005494_pt1 | contig 10369 bp, 7 predicted proteins | sample MunlanPumphouse1_FD_189073 | JGI IMG/M metagenome (GOLD analysis project Ga0265296, IMG submission 189073) | Groundwater microbial communities from a municipal landfill in Southern Ontario, Canada - Pumphouse #1 | ecosystem: Environmental > Aquatic > Deep subsurface > Groundwater | place: Canada...
CTTGAAAAATGGGGTACTTGACATGTCGATTGAAAAAAACATTGCTTATTTTATACAAGCGTTAATTTCTCTACAGATTAATTTCAATCTCAATGACAGGTTCACCTGGAAAGACAGAAGGGACCGGAAAGGGAGCTATTGGAGCAGATGGGTAAAGTATCATTTGACGAGAATGATTTCCGTCATCCTGAATCAAATCCTTTTCGCCCTGCTTACAACGCTTGGTATCCACTATATACTTGTAAGTGTAATCTGTATCATCTTTGCCACAGCCATCAACTACCTTATGGGCGATCGGTTCGTCTTTAACACTCATTTTTCCGTAAACAAGACTTTCTAGGGGAGAACTCAAATGAATGCGATTGTTTCGGTCGTTATTCCCGCACGCGGCTCGCAAGATTCCATCCGCCGTACCATTCAGTCTCTGGCTCATCAGACATGTTTGCCCGACGAAGTAATCGTGGTGGTAGGGAAAGATGACCCGACAAGGACGGTCATTGAAGACTATATTGATAATGGTTTTGTCCAGATTCTAGAAACAGATCCGCCGGCTCGATTTGTACGAGATGCCCATTGGAAGCGGTGGACGGGGGCAAGGATAGCGAAAGGAAATGTGATTTGCTTCACTGATTCCAATGTGATCCTCGAAGAACATGCGATCCAAAATGCGTTAGATTTATTTAAGCGTTACAATATTGGGGCGGTAGCGGGAATCGTACCAACCTGGCCCGAACAGTCTTCGAGCTTCATGGCCAAAGTACAAGACAAAGGTCTGGTTATAAACTACCCGGAGTTTCCTGAAATTGGTTTCCTTGATAAAAGCAACTTCGGAAAATCTGAGAATTTACCGGTCACCGGAATTCTTTTATTGACTAAAGCGGCGTTCGAATCTATACAGGACGATTTCGGAGTCGAGTTTTCCAGTATGGCCTCGACTTACGACGACTATGTCGTCGGCTGGCTGCTGGTAAAAGCAGGTATTACCATCGCTGTCACGAAAACAGTGATCGGTTATCATAAGCCCCGGCTGTCACTGCGTAAATATATAAAGGAAATCTCTCGGTCAGGACAAAGTGCGGCGGTGATGTGTTGGCAATACCCCGAGTGTCCTTTCGGCAAGAGACGTCTCTTGCAAACCTTAGCGGTTTGGGTGATTACTGTGTTCGGCCTGGTTGTAACCGCCATATCCTCGGCACTGTTCGGTCCTATTACCTTATTGGTGGTAACCGTTCTTGCAATTGGAGGCTATTTCGTTCTTGGGATAGCTAACGCAGTCAAAATCCACGATTTTTGGGGATTTCTCATTCCTCCAATTACAACCCTTCTCATCTTTACTTTCGTAGTCCACTTTACAAAAGGGTGGACGTTGGTGAAACAAAAACGCCTTGAACCCCAAAATGTCCAAAGATATCTGCAAATCAGATAAAAATTAAACCTACTCAGACAAGAATATAGGAGAAGATATAATGGAGGCGAGAAGTAAATATAGGATGCTTCTTCTTGAGATTACTGTAGTAGTCGCTATCCTCATGTTTGGTGCCTTCTTACGGTTCTACGAGATCCGAACGCGTCCCGGGTTTGAATGGGATGAACCTCTGTACGAAAAGATCGCGCAAAACACTGTCAAGTACGGATATCCGACTCTCGAGATTGAAAACGGGCGGCCTTTGAGTCCCAATCTCTATCATCCGCCCTTTGATCATTACCTGAAGGGATTTTGGTTTGAGGTTACCGGCATGAGCGGAATCGGACAGGCCCGTATTTTGTCCGGCATTGAGTCGCTGGTTCTGTTGCTTTTTACCTATCTTTTAGTAAGGTACGTCGCTGGTAAGACAGCGGCCCTGCTAACATTGTTGCTAATATCAAGTGACGGCTGGTTGATTTACACAAACCGGCTTAACCTTCTTGAAAACGCGATGATGCCTATCGGCGTAGTCGGACTTTTCCTTTATGCAATCGCTTCCAAACGAAACCGCATATGGGTCCATGCTTTGGCGGGTGTGATTTTGGCGTTTGCGGCGATCTATAAGCACACTGGTTTGTATTTTTTGATTGTGCCCATACTTACATTACTCTTGGCCAGGAAAGCGGGAGAACATCATCTGGTGTTGCTGCTTATTTCTACGATCGTTATCTTGTTTTACGTTTCTTGGATGTCCTATATTTTTGGAGATGAATACTGGATACAGACTTTTGTGCAGGTTAGGAGAGCATTGGGTATGGGAGGTTCTTCCCGAGGACTGACTTATGGATTGACCGAGGTTATCCGGGCATTTATTAATGGATACTGGATCTTTTTCACTACCATTGTCAGTTTGATCATTGGACTGGTGTTGGTGGTGATTAGGTTTATCCAGTATCTTGTCAAGCGTCAACCCCATGGTAACTCTATCTTGTTGAGCTGGTCCGTTGCTGCAATCATGTTTCTTGCGGTAGTGGCGTTGAAATCACCGCAATACTGGATTGCTATGCTTGTACCTCTCTATGCTTTTTTGGCATCAGAACTTGGACAATTTCTTAGTCGTCGCAAAGCCACTATTTTGGCGACTTCGTTCTTGGTTGCGTTGGTGCTTGGATTGAATTTGACGACGTGGTATTTCCTCGTTATCCAACAAACCAATAACGCCTTGTTGGAGACTTATGACTATGCGGCTCAATCAATCCCCAGAGACGCCCGAGTTTTAACGGAAGAGTGTATCGGGGTACAGCTTGAACAGACCTACTACAATATTCAAATCCATCGGGGAGAAGAGGATTTGCAGTGGATTGACCCGAACTGGGTGATTCTCTACTATTCCACAACAGCCAGTCCCCCGGAAGGTAAAGCGTTGGACGATTTACTGCGACGTTCAACTTTCATCACGGCGTTTACTGGCTTTAAGGAGGTGATAAAGGTTTATCGGGTCGGATCTTTGAAAAGCGTAGAGATTGAGAAGAATGTTTTACAGACGGTAGAACAACAGTCAACCGCGATGTCAACATGGAATGTTACACCAACACCTACGGTAACACCTACCGAGGAACCTGTACAAAGTACCCCGACACAAACACCAAAGGCAATACCTACGGAAACACCAACTGCAATCCCAACACAGGTAATCCCTGAGCCTACAGAAGAAAAAAAAGAAGAGTTTAAGGAAACTTACTATGTGGTTAGAAAAGGAGATAATCTCCTTCTAATTGCTCAAACATTCTACGGTGATCGGAAACGTTGGTATGAGATCTATGTGGCCAATCGTAGGACTATCAAAAACCCAAGCATTCTCTATCCGGGTCAGGTATTGATAATCCCAAAATAAGACAGAAAATCATTATCTGGTACCAAAAACTGAATAATTGAGATAAATTAAGATCACGATCAGGCTTAGCCTGAGCTTGCTGTTCTCAACAGTAAGTACCGAAAGGTTAAAGTGATCTTATTTCATTTTTCACCTAACTATTTTAGAAAAGATAGATTGTGATATAATTCATTGTGACGGATAATTCCGGTAAAATGAATAAATTTGTTAAACTTTTTCTTTTATTCTTCTTTGGTGTTGTTTTTTTATTGTTATCTAAACCTCTTTTTGCAATAGATACCAATCTGATTTACAATCCTTCCGTTGAAGTGGTTTCATCTTTTGATCCTAATCTTCCTGACGGTTGGATTAAAGACAGTTATGGAACAAATAGCGTCATTTTCTCTTATCCGGTTACAGGATATCAAAGCAACAATGCGGTTAAAATTCAACTTACAAGTAGAACCAGCGGTGATGCAAAATGGTCTTTCCGGAATGTTCCGGTACAACCAAATCAAACTTATGTTTATTCGGATTATTATGTTTCTAACATGGAGAGTGAATTTACCATACGTTATAAACTTGCCAGCGGTATAGATTCTTATACTTGGCTGGGGGCGGTACCGGCATCAAGCGTTTGGAAACAAAGCCAATATACCTTTACTACTCCGGATAACGTAGTCTCTCTGACTGTACTTCATCTGATCGCTAAAGTAGGAATTCTTACAGCAGATAATTTTTCATTGATTTTAAAAACCACTCCAACACCAACATCAACACCAATTCTCGTTCTCACTTCTACACCAACTTCGACTTTAACGCCGACTCCAACGGCGACAATGATTCCTTCGCCTTCAGCAACACCTACTGCAACATCTACTCCGTCGTTAACTCCATCACCAACCATAACCCCAACATCGACCCCAACATTAATACCAACTCCAACCCCTTCTAATAATTTGATAACGAACCCGTCTATGGAAGTTAGTTCGCCGGATGGGAAGACGCCGCTAAATTGGTTTTCAGATTATTGGGGAACTAATACAAAAAACTTTTCATACCCGGTTGCGGGTTTTGATGGGAATAAAGCCGCGAGGATTGATGTTACTCAATATACTTCCGGAGACGCAAAATGGTATTTTCAGGATGTCCCCGTTACCCCGGGATCCAATTACATCTTTTCCGATACTTTTCAATCCAGCGGTCTTTCTGAAATTTATTTAAGATATTTTAATACTAACGGAACATATATATACCAATATTTAACCTCACTTCAACCTTCCTCAACTTGGAGAACGGTAAGCCAGAATTTTATTGTGCCCGCCGGTGTAAGCTCAGTAACAATATTTCACTCGCTTACAAGCGTAGGATTTTTAACAGTTGACAATTATTTTTTGAAAAACGCTGATGATATCACTAAATTTAGCCAAGGGATGGTTTCTTTGGATTTTGACGACGGTTCGATTTCTGAGTTTACCAACGGCATTCCTATATTAAATGACGCCGGTTTTAAAAGTACACAATATATAATTACCGATTATGTAGGGACAGACAGTGATTATGTGACCAGTTCAAATATTTTACAAATGCAGACCTTGGGTCATGAAATACAAAATCATACTAAGTCTCATCCTTATTTAACCCAACTGACACAGACACAAGTAACAGAGGAAATAATGGGTGCCAAAAGTATCCTTCTTAGTTTAGGTGTAAATCAAGTTACTGCGTTATCATACCCCTTCGGAGACCATAACGACTCAATTGTAAATTCGGTTAGAAATCTAGGTTTCTCTGCGGCCAGAACAACAGAACAAGGGGATAATTATAAAAATTCAGACCCTCTTATACTAAAGAGTTATTCACTTGAGAAGTCAACAACCTTTACTCAAATTAAAACTCTTATTGATAATGCAGTAAAAAACAGAAATTGGTTGATTCTTGTTTTTCATCAAATTGACGACACCGGTTGGCAATTCAGTACTACACCGGCAAAGTTACAGAAGGTGGTTAACTATTTGAAACAAAATAATATTCCGGTTGTCACGGTAAGCCAAGGACTTGCACAAATGGTGCACTAGTTAAGTAAATTAAATCCAATACCTTGGAATTGGCTAGATTGACTAGATGTATGGTTTCCCTTAGAAGTTTAATTGAATTTTCTGATTACGCCGACAACTTTTCCCTGTATTCTGACATTGTTGACATATATCGGTTGCATTTTAGAATTAGCCGGTGCAAGTTTTATTCTTGTTGCTTCCCGAAAATATCTTTTGAGAGTAGCCAGGCCGTTTTCTAAAAGCGCGACAACAATATCGCCATTGTTGGCAATTTCCTGCTGTTCAACAACAACAAAATCACCATCCAATATTCCATCTTCAATCATTGATTCCCCTTTAACTTGTAAAACAAACGATCTTTTTTTCCCGGAAAGCATTCCCGGCGGAACTTGTATCGAAGCGTTTGGATCGGTATGGGGTTCTATCGGATTGCCGGCGGCAATAAATCCGAGAATCGGCAGTTCCACTCCGACTTTATTTTCACTCTCTTCCTGTAAAATTTCAATTCCGCGTACAGCGCCAATAAATTTTTTGATTACCTTTTTTTTGACCATTGCGCCCAGATGTTCATGAACGGTTGCCAAAGAGGATACACCAATAGCATCGGCAATTTGCTGCAGGGTTGGAGAATAGCCGTTTTTTTGTACAAATTGTCTGAGGAAATCAAGTATTTGTTTTTGTCTTCGGTATAATGTTACAGGCATATTTCTTGTAGACGATAGATGATGGAAAATAGAAAATAGAGAACATTAACCGAGAATTGAATATGGAAGATAGAAAATATAAAAATAAGTATTTACCTAATCTATCTTCTATGTTCTATCTTCTACTACTATCTTCTATCTTCAACAATCTATCGACAATACTAATAGTTATAGATTATCCAAACAAAACCCGAATGTCAAGGAGTAATTCATTTTGCGAATTACGACGATTACCCGGCTAAGACTGTTCCGTGAGGCGTGCACGAATAATGCATAAAGTCGAACGGGAAGGTCAGACGGGTCAAATAAGTTTGAAATGTATAATTTATAATTTACAATGTACAATTAGTGTAATGTTAATTTTCAAGAAACTTCTTCGTTTACTGTTAGTTTTGGTAATTGTACATTGTACATTTTACATTTTACATTCGTTAAACATTGTATGTTCCAACGTTTATGCTCGTGATTTTTCTTCATACTATAAAACGACCTATGATTTTAACGATGACCTGCAGGCCAATGTCGAACAGGAAATTTCGCTGCTCAACAATACGGCGAATTATTATGTCTCACAATATTCATTAAGTATTTTAGGCGGGAGCACATCCGAAGTTAACGCATATGATAAAATCGGTCCTTTAAAAGTAAGCACGGTTAAAAAAGACGAAACCACTATTTTAAATTTGTCATTTAATGAAAAATCGGTCGGGAAAGGAAGCATTCTTTCCTTTATTTTGAAATATAAAATTGATAAATTGGCAAAAAAAGAAGGAAATCTTCAGCAAGTGTTTATCCCCCGATTATCGGAAATGCAAAATATTGATGAATATTCTTTAATTCTAAAAATTCCGAAATCTTATGGAAAAATTGCCAATATTGACCCGTCTCCCAGAACTCAAAAAGAGGAGAAAGAAAAATATGTTTTCACATTTGAAAAAAGCGATTTGGCAAAATACGGGGTGATTGCGACATTCGGACAATACCAGACTTTTGATTTTACGATTCTTTATGAGTTAACAAACAATGAAGATAAAGATTATTATCAATCCATTCCTCTTCCTCCGGATACTGCTTATCAAAAAATAAGATATGATACTCTGATTCCTCTTCCCGAAGAGGTGATGATTGATAATGACGGCAATTGGAGGGCGGATTATCGCGTTGCCTCACATCAAAAAGTTTTAGTTGAAGCCAAAGGTCAGGTGAATATTTTTTCCGGTCCGAGAAAAGAATTTATGCCCCCCGCTTTTTCTTTGGAAAAATATTTAACATCATCACAATATTGGGATACCCAAAACGCGACAGTAAAAGACTTGGCGGAAAGATTGAAAACTCCGCAGAACATTTACAATTATGTAGTTAACACTTTGTCATACAACTACGACGCGGTCGGTACCGAAAGACTTAGAAAAGGTTCATCCGAGGCGGTAAGGAACCCCGTAAACTCAATATGTACGGAGTTTACGGATTTATTTGTGGCAATTTCCAGAGCTGCCGGAATTCCCGCCAGGGAACTTGAAGGATACGCGTATAATGACAACCCGAAACTTAAGGGACTTTTGGTAAACAACGATGTTCTTCATGCATGGCCCGAATACTTTGATTTGGAAAAAAAACAGTGGATAATGGTTGATCCTACTTTCGGCAATACCTCCAAAGGAATGGATTTTTTTAATAAATTCGATATGACCCATTTTGTTTTTGTTATTCACGGTGAAAATGACGCACTTCCTTATCCTCCCGGTTCATACAGAGACGAAAATTTTAAAGGAAGGCAGATTTTTATTTCTTTCGGAAAAGAAAGAAATAATTCAAACACAAAACTGGAGATTGTCGAAATTAAGCCCGACAAACTTTTTTCCATTTTAAACAACCAGATGACGGTAAAAATAAAAAACACCAGCGGTGAGACAATAAGAAACGAAAAAATAACAATAAGAAATGGAAATTTAATTATAAAAGAAATGGATTCCGGGGTAATTTCGCCATTTTCCAATATGGATTTAAATTTCTTTGTCAAACCAAAGGAAATATTTAAAGATTACGAAGTGCCGATAAGTATTACCACGGTTGGAGCTCAAGCTGAATTTAAAATTATTGCTTACTCAATTGCCATAAGGGGACTGTTGTTTGGCGGAGTCTTGTTTGCCCTGATTTTACTCATAATTTTAAGTTCAATGAGAAAAGAAAAAATCAGGAAGATTGTTCCAGAAGCAGGAATCATGAATCATGAATCATGAATGGGAAACCATTATTAAATTGCTAAAATGTCATTCTGATCCCCGATGAACATCGGGAAGAAGAATCTTTTCACTGGAAAAAATTAAATAGAAAAGAGTAAAATAAAATATTAGTGATTAGTGATTAGGGAGATGATTTATATTTTACTTTAAAAAATGAAAAGTTTATTCAGATCGATTTTTATTAATTTTTTTACTTTGTTTTTAATTTCCTCAACGACGGGATCAATTTATTATGCGAAAAGTTTTTTGGTTTTATTTTATTCAGCCTTGAGTTTGTCAATTTTTAACTTGATAGTTAAACCGATACTTAACCTTCTTCTTATGCCGATCAACTTATTAACACTTGGCGCGAGCAAGTGGCTGGTTAATGTTATAGTCATTTATTTAGTAACAATTTTTGTTACGGATTTTAAAATATTAAGTTTCAATTTCCCAGGAATGAACCTCTACGGTTTTGTCGTCCCTCCGATTAGCCTGGCTTTCTTTTGGACTCTTTTTTTGGTATCATTCCTTATTGAAGTGATTTCCGGTTTTATATACTGGCTGATAAAATAAATATGAAAACATTTTTCCTGATATTACAAATAATTTTCGCGGTAGTATTAATTTTCTTAATAACGATTCAAGCAAAAGGAACTGGTTTGTCAAAATCGTTTATGGGCGGATCATCGCTTTATTCCACCAAAAGAGGTTTTGAAAAAATAGTATTTTATGCAACAATTGTGACAACAGTATTTTTCTTTCTTTCTTCTATTTTACAGTTGGTAATATGAATCGAAAGAATAATTCTTTTTTAAATCGTATTTTCAAATTAACAACTTTTTATTAATATAGCCAAAATGACGATAGTAAAAAAGTTAAGGTTTTTTTTCAGATTTATTACTTCTTTTTTTAAAAAACATTACAAAACAATTTTTATCGGATTGATTCTCGGGTCCATTTTTTATTTTCTTATTCCCAACATAATGCTTCTCTTTTCACAAAGAAAACATACATTAAAAATCGGAATTATCGGACAATATAGTGTTGATGAAATTCCTCAGAAAATAATCGATGATATTTCCTATGGACTTACGGGAGTAAACGAAAAGGGCGAACCGGTTGGGAAAATTGCATCAAGCTGGATAGTATCCGACGACGGAAAAACTTATACATTTTATATTTCCGTAAAAGAACTTTTTTGGCACAATGGTCAAAAATTTGTTCCGAGCGACGTTAATTATAACTTTAAAGACGTTTCTGTTTCTGTTGAAAATAATAAAATAATTTTCTTGTTAAAAGAACCATTTGCTCCTTTTACGTCAGTGGTATCCAAACCGCTTTTTAAAAAAGGATTAATCGGTCTAGGAGATTATAAAATATCAAAAATTATCAAGAGCGGGAAATACATTAAATCAATTTTATTGGTATCTGCCAATAATGGTGTTTCCCTAAATTCGCAAAAACTATACCGTTTTTATCAAAACGAAAAAGATCTTAAAACTGCCTTTATTTTGGGAGAAATTGATATTTTGGGCGAAATTACAAATTTAGACGGTCTTTATTTAAGTAAAAATATAACCGTTGAAGAAAATATATCCAAAGATATTTCCGTCGGGTTGTTTTTTAATACCAACAAGCAGGAATTTTCAGAAAAAAGTTTTCGTCAAGCATTGGCATATTCAATATTAAAACAAACCGGTGAAAAAAGAAGCCTTGGCCCGTTAAATCCACTGTCGTGGTCGTATAATCCGGATATTAAGCCTTATAAACAGGATTTCGAACGGTCAAAACTACTCTTGGGGCCAGAGAAATCCGTCTATGAAAATATTAATATAAACATTTCAACGCTTCCGCAATATGTAAAAATTGCTGAAGAAATAAAAAATAGCTGGAAAACAATTGGGATTAACAGTACAGTTCATGTGTATCCCGTTGTTCCGGACGATTACGATACTTTGCTGGTTGCAAGAAAGTTACCATCCGATCCGGATCAATATTATTTTTGGCACTCTACGCAGGAAGGAAATCTTTCAAAATTTAAAAACCCCAGAATTGACAAATTACTTGAGGATGGCAGAAAAACATTAGATAAAGAAGAAAGAAAA
>Ga0265296_1005500_pt1 | contig 10359 bp, 7 predicted proteins | sample MunlanPumphouse1_FD_189073 | JGI IMG/M metagenome (GOLD analysis project Ga0265296, IMG submission 189073) | Groundwater microbial communities from a municipal landfill in Southern Ontario, Canada - Pumphouse #1 | ecosystem: Environmental > Aquatic > Deep subsurface > Groundwater | place: Canada...
GAGGGATCAACCTGTGCGACGTCCTCCTTCGTCGCATCATCGCCACGCAGGACGCTGCCTCCGGCCTTGCCGCCACGGATGCGTGTGCCGATCAAGCCAGGGAAATCCTGCCGCATCTGTTCGAGCATGCCGGCCATCGTGCCAGGATACGCACCGTTCAACGCGCTCCCAGGCAGATGCAATTCCGTCTGTACGCGGTAAATATCGTCGTGGCGCGGCAGCCATCTCTCGTAGCTGGTTTCGAACCGGACGTACAAAGACAGGACCAGGAACACCGCAATGCCCATCGCCAGGCCACCAATGTTCAACGCGGCATAAAGCTTGTGACGGGTAAGCGAGCGGTAGAGCATCAGGAAGGCGAAGCGGTTCATCGATAGCCTCCTTGTTCAAAGCGCGCGGGCGACAGAGGCGACAATGCGGCCATCAAGCATGTCAATGCGACGCCGCGCCAGATCTGCATGGCTGGGCGAATGGGTGACCATGACGATCGTCGCACCCTCCGCGTTCAGGCCGGTCAGGATGTTCATCACCTGCGCGCCGTTTTCGGAATCGAGGTTGCCGGTCGGCTCGTCGGCTAGGATCAACTTGGGGCCACCGACTATCGCGCGGGCAATGGCAGCACGTTGCTGCTGACCGCCCGATAGCTGGTGAGGATAATGGCGCGCGCGGTGAGCGATCCCGACCTTGTCCATCGCCGCGGCCACACGGGCGCGGCGATCGCTTCCCTTGTCCTTGCGATAGGCAAGGCCAAGTTCGACATTCTCCTGGATCGTCAGCTCATCAATCAGGTTGAAGCTTTGGAAGACGAAGCCCAGCGTCTCGCCCCGGAACCGTGCCAGTGCCGCCTCGTCCAGTGCCGCCAGATCACGGTCTCCGAACATGTACCGTCCGCCGGTCGGCCGATCAACGGTTCCCAGCGTATTGAGCAGCGTCGATTTGCCGCACCCCGATGGACCCATGATGGCGACGAACTCGCCAGAACCGACATGGAGGTCGACGTCATGGAGCGCAGTCGTCTCCACCTCGTCGGAGACGTATCGACGCTGAATGTTCTCTAAACGGATCATGGGTAGGCCTTTCAGCGGATGTTGAGAATGTCGCCCTTCACGGACGACATGTTTGAGGTGACGATGCGGTCGCCGGGCGCGAGGCCGGACAGGATCTCGACCTGCTCGGGATTCCGCCGGCCGACCTTCACCATGTGGCGGCGGGCATGCTGACCATCGGCGTCGAGGACGAAGGCGGTGGATCCGCCGCCCGCATCGAGCCAGCCGCCAACTGGCACCACGAGCGCAGGGGCGGTACTGCCGAGCGTCACGCGGATATCGATCGTTTGACCACGACTGAGCCCTGCGGGCGGCGTGGCGTTGAACGTCAATTCGGTGCGGAAGCGACCATCCTTTACCGCAGGCAGCACCTTGGAAACGGTCAGCGGTGCGCCAGCGGTCGCCTGCTGTCCGACCGCGACGCGACCAAGGTAATATTCATCCACATCGGCAACGAGCTTCCACGATCCCTCGCTGTCGATCTGTCCCGCCGGATCACCGGGCTTCAACGTCTGTCCCGGCTGTATCGTGAAGTTTGTCAGACGCCCGCCTACCGGCGCGCGCACCACCAATGCGTCGAGCCCGGCCCGCACGGCGGCAAGATTGCCCGACAGTCGGCCGCGCGTGTCGGCGAGCCGCGCAGTTTGGGTCGCGGTGATACGCGCCTCGGTCGCACCGCCCGACTCCAACTGGGCGAGCCGCTTCCGCTGATAGGCAGCCTCTTCGGCGAAGCTTTTTACCCCGGCATCGGCGACGAAGCCTTGGTCGTGAAGCTGTTCCCGAATCGCCAATTCGCGGCGCGCCTTGATGAGGTCGTAGTTCGCCTGCGCAATCTGGCTGGCGCGGTCGAGGCGGTTGCGCTCTATGCTTAGGTCCTGCCCAGATACATCACCGAGTTGGCTTGCGATTTGCGCCTCGCGGGTCAGCACCTCCAGCCGCAATTCAGGGTTGGCGAGGCGGGCGAGCGGCTGGCCGGCAGTGACCATCGCCCCATCCTGCACCAGCAGCGTTTCAACCTGCCCGCCCGATAGCACGCCGACCAGCGTCGTTACCTTCGGCGCAACGGTTGCTCGCACCGGCAAATAATCGGCGAAGGGCGCGCGTGTGACTGTACCGGTTTCGATATCGGCAGCGGCGATGTCGGTCGATCCACCAGCCGGCAGAAGCAGCCAAACGCCGATGCCGACCAGCAGCACTACCACCACGATCAGCATCGTCTGGCTACGCCACCAAGGCGTGCGGGGGCGTGCCATATGGCGGTCCATCGCCGCGCCCGGCGTCGGACCCGAAGCAGAGGTTGCGCGTACGGGCTGTTCGGTCATCATGGGGACAGTGTCACCCGGAACGGCTGGAAAGCCTAAACCACTATGATTGAACCGTTTTCACACGAACCTCCAGCGAGCGACCGTCCGGCGATGGACACACCGTCCAGGAGTGGACGGCTGGATGGTCCGTCAAGCCAGTCAGCGATTTTGCTGATCGACGACAATCCCGCGGTGTCGCGTGCGATGGAGATCGCATTCCGCATGGCAGGACACCGGCTCGATATCGCTAACGGGCCGGAAGAAGCATTCTCCCGGCTCGCGCAGCACCGGTACGACGCGATCCTGCTCGATATGAACTTCACCGCGGGCCAATCCAACGGCGACGAAGGACTGTCTTGCCTTGCCCGGATCATGGGCGACGATCCGGCCGCGTGCGTGGTCGTCATCACCGCGCACAGCGGCATCCGTATCGCAGTCGCAGCAATGCGGGCAGGCGCGCGCGACTTCGCGATGAAACCGTGGCGGAATGCCGAACTCATCGCCAAGGTCGAACTCGCGATCGCCCGTGATGCGGGACAAGCCCGGCCCAGCGCCACTCTCGCGACGACCGATAACGGTGTTGCCCGGCTGCTAGGTGAAAGTGCGACGATGACGGCGTTGCGCGATCTGATCCGGCGCGTCGCGCCGACATCGGCCGGGCTGACGATCACCGGGCGCGCAGGATCGGGCCGCAACCTGACGGCCATGACGATCGTCGCCGCTTCACGCGATGCCGGCAGCCCACCAGTGCGTATCGATCTGCGCGATGATGCCGCGTGGCGACTGCTCGACACCGCTGCAGGTACTGTGATCCTGCGGTATCCCGACTACCTTGACGCGGTGACCCAAGGGCGGCTGCTCGATTATTTGCCACCGGGCCTGCGCTGCATCGCTATCGCGGACAGTGTCGCGCTGCTTTCTCCCGCGTTGCGCCGGCGGATTGCTACTGTCGAGATATCGGTGCCTTCGCTCGCTGATCGCGAAGACGACGCGGTGCTGCTCGCGCGCCATTTTGCTCGCGTTGCCGCTGAGCGGTTCGGCCGCTCTGTGCCGACGTTGACCGAAGCAGCGGAGGCGGCGATCCGCGCGACCGTCTGGCTCGACGAGGTGAGAGGGCTGGCGTTGGCAATCGAGCGTGCGGTCCTGCTGACCGAGGACGGGACGATCGACACCGCGGCTCTCGCGCTTTGCTTCGATACCCCCATCGCCACCGCAACCGTGGCAGGGGGCGTTTTCGATTTGAACGATGCCGAAAAGGCGGTGATCGAAGCCGCGTTGCGCGAACATCGTCATAATGTCACCCACGCCGCGGCCGCGCTGGGGCTAAGCCGGGGCGCGCTATACCGCCGGATGGCACGCTATGGGTTATAGGCGGGGCTTGGTTTCCATCCTGCACGCGGTGGGGTTGCTTGCTTGCGGCGTAGTCGGCGCCGCGGCCGTGCGGAACGGATTATGGGGACTATTGGCAGGTACGGCGCTGGCGACGGCCTGGCTTGGTACGCTTCATTGGTGGAGTGTTGTACAGCCACGACCGGTATCCAATCCTGGCGCGCAGACGTCCGACGTTGGCCATGCGATTGTGTTGCGAATGCTGCTGGACGCCGCTCCGACCCCGTTGTTGGGGATTGAGGGTGAGACAGCGCGCGCCCTGAACCGCTCGGCACGGCAGCATTTCGTCACCGACGATCGTATCCTGCCTATCCCGGCTGGGCTACTCGACTCCAGCGTAAGCCATCTGCGCCATGAGGGTAGAAGCTGGCGCATCGATCGCGTGGATGTGACAGATGCCGGTCCCGGTCGAATGGTTGTGGCGTTGATCGACATTCAGCAGGAGGAGCGCGTCGCTGAAGCGCGCGCGACTGCCGAGATGATCCATGTCCTCGGTCACGAATTGCTCAACGGCCTTGCCCCCATCGTTTCCCTTGCGGAGAGCGGACTGGCCGCTGTCGAGAGGATCGATCGCGACCCCTCATTGCTGCCCGAAATTCTCGGCACGCTGGCGAGGCGTGCAGAAGGCCTGCAACGCTTTACTGAGGCTTACAGGGCGCTTGCCCGCCTTCCTGAGCCAAGTTCGCGATCGGTATCGATCCAGGAAATGGCACAAGATCTCGCGCGGCTGTTTGCCGGGCGCTGGCCGGACGTGGTCTTATCGATGGATGTACCGGATGGATTGTTCTGGCCGCTCGATCGCGATCAACTGAGCCAAGCGATCTGGGCTTTGCTCCAGAACGCGGCCGAAGCCGCATCCGTCGGTATTGATCGAAGCGCCCGCGTTTCGCTCTCAGCACGTTTGGCCGAAGGCGGGTTGAGGATCGAGGTTGGTGACAGTGGCGATGGCGTGCCTGCGGACAGCGCCGACCGCATCTTCCGCCCCTTCCACACGACCAAGATGGAAGGCACCGGAATCGGTCTCAGTCTTGCCCGTCAGATCGCTCATGCTCACGGTGGGACGTTGGCCTTCGAGCCGGGGCCAGCAACCATTTTTCGCCTGGTTCTACCAGAACGCTGAGGTTCGCTTTTGAAGGCGGTCATTGTTAGCGTTGTTTAGCGGGAAATCAGCGCTCTGCCCTCTTTATAGCCGGGCCGCAAGGCCAGGACCCCAGGGTTGGGTGACGACCGCACGCTATGCTGACACTGGTGAAAAGCGGACGTAGATACGAGTAAGGCTATAGCCAGCGTCGAACGCGTCGCTTGTAGTCACAGTAGGTGTCGCCGAAACGCTGTTCCAGATATCGCTCCTCCCGTGCAATGACGGCGTAGCGCAGAACGATGAAGATGAAGGGTGCAAGCACGAGAATCCATGTGCTCCTCACAGCAATTCCGATGCCGATATAGAGCACGAGCATTCCGACATAGATCGGATTTCGGCTCCAACCATGCACCCCTGTTGTGACCACGGCCCGAACTGGCCTGTTGCCGGGCACCGGCGTGCCCACGCGCGAGAAGTTGCGGATGCCGGCGATGGCGACGGCGATACCCAGCAGGATGATCGTTGCGGGAATGAGCTTGTGGACCATGCCTTCGTTTCTCGCGATGCCGATCGACAGCGGCAGCAAATGATCCAGCACGAAGCCAAGGACAAGCGCGACAGCGAAGAGGAGCGGCGGCCGTATTTTGATGTCCGCCGTTTGAGGCACGGTCGGTTGGTATCCGAAAGTCATGGCGATCCCTCATTCTTGTCTTTGCAGTCGTTCACGAGCACCATGCCACTTCAAGTCAGCTTGAGGTCAAGGGCGATGATGGACATTGCCGAAGTAGCGCGAAAATCCGGGATGCCGGCTTCAACCCTCCGCTATTACAAGGAACGGGGTCTGATCGAATCAATCGGTAGGCGCGGTCTGCGCCGCACATTTGATCCCGACGTGCTGAGGCGATTGGCGTTAGTCGCTCTGGGCCGTAGCGCCGGATTTTCTCTCAGTGAGGTCGCTGCGCTGATTGGGCTTGGCGGGCAAGCTAGTCTAAATCGTCAGATGCTCACTGCTAAGGCTGATGAATTGGACGCGACAATCGGCGAGCTTTCGACCATGCGTGATGAGCTGAGACGTGCTGCCGCCTGTCCAGCGCCGAGCCACTTGGAATGCGAAAACTTTCAGCGCAGTATGGAGGCCTCGATTAAGACACCGCGTAGTCGCCGCAAGCCGGTTCGTTCTACATGTCCGTAAGTGGTCAATTCCGACCGGTGTCAATTCCGGCATGGCCGCAAGGCCAAGCCCCAAGGGTTGCGTGGATGGGACAAAGGCGCGGCCGTCTCACGCAGCGGCTGACAGACTAGCTTACTACACATTCATCAGTATCAGGTTCGTACTTTCAACCATCTGCGTAGCTTTCTGCTCACAGCATGTGAAAATGATGAGGATGCAAGAGAGCGAGAAATTGTCGCAGCGCTTACTCCGAGTGGTGAGGATAGTGCGCGCATCGAGAGCTGCGACGTCCGCATCAGGCGTTGTACTTCATTCGCCAGCTCAGGATCATAGGTTCGGCGAGGGCGTCCAATAATCTTGACTGCGCGCGAGGACGGGTGATCGTTCATCAATTCCTCGAACAACACAAACGGCCGCGTAGCCCCAAACCACTAAATCAACTGAGCCGTACCGGTGCTCGCACGAGTAGGTAGTTGCATTACCGAGTGCTACTGGGAAGTAGTGATGACCGCGTACCGGTCGTTTGTTGCGGTTTTGAGACGCCATGCGGCCTTCAGCGTTTCAACGCGGTTCGTCACGGAACTGTGCTGTTTATGCACCGCTCCGGCGTGGCGTTCGGACGGATAGCTATTTGCGGCGTTGTGTAACGAGGACGACTTATAACCGCCCCAGAGAGCGCTCAAGGCAAACGAGCTTGCTGCTCAAGGGGAATTAAATGCGCACAAACCTGTTACTGGGCGTGGCTGCGGCTGCGCTGACTATGCCTGCGGCAGCATCGGCGCAAGAAACGACCTCGTCAATTCGCGGTTCAGTGACCGCCGACGCGGTGCCGGTTTCGGGTGCGAACGTGATCGTGACGAACGTTCCGTCCGGAACGCGCTCGACTGCAACGACCGGTGCGGACGGCAATTTCAGCCTGTCGGGCCTACGGCCTGGCGGTCCTTACACCGTTGAAGTAACAAGCGCGCAGGGTTCGAAGACAGTCACCGACATCTTTACCGTCGTGCAGCAATCGTACGACCTCCCGATCGACCTTGTTGCAGAAGGCGGTGACGATATCGTCGTGACTGCATCGCGGGTACAGGGCGCCGGCACTTCGTCGGACGGTCCGCAGACCGTCCTGACCCAGGCAGACGTGAGCAAGGTGGCCTCAGTCAATCGAGACGTTCGAGACGTTGAGCGCCGCGACCCATTCGCTACGCTTGACCTGTCGAACGCAGGCGACCGGGGCGGCGCCGTAGCGTTTGCAGGCGTGAACCCGCGCTTTAACCGCTTTACTATCAATGGCGCGACCGTCGGCGATAGTTTCGGCCTTAACCAGGATGCAAGCCCAACAAATCGTGGACCGATCCCCTTCGACGCGATCGGCCAGGTCTCGATCTCAATTGCGCCCTATGATTTCCGCCAGAGTGGTTTTCAGGGCGGCGCGATCGATACCGTTTTGCTGTCAGGCACCAACGAATTTCACGGCACCGGCTTCTATTCGCAGAACACCAACGGCCTATCGGGCGACCGCATCGGCTCAACCTCGATCACGACGCCCAAGTACAAATCAGAAACCTATGGCGCGACGTTCCGAGGCCCAATCATCAAGGACAAATTGTTTTTCATGGTTTCTGCCGAGCGGAATACAGATCCGCGGCCGTTCAGCACGCAACTCGCTCAAGTGCCGGGGCTGACACAAGGTGCAGTCGATAACGTTATTGGCATTGCCAAGACTCGGTACGGCATCGACGCTGGTTCGGTCCTGACGATCAATCCACGTAAGGACGAAAAGATCGTCGGCCGCATTGACTGGAACGTCACCGACGGCCAGAGATTGTCGCTATCGTATATCAATGCGTTCGACTCGCTGGTTAGTCAGAATAACACATCGTCGTCCAGCAGCACACCCAGGTACGGTCTTAGCACAAACGCTTACGCGCTGACCGAGCTGTTAAGGACCGGTATCGTCCAGCTAAACTCGGATTGGACCGATAATCTGTCAACGGAAGCCCGCTTAATCTATAGCTCAACTAGGCGAGGACAGGAGCCGCTGGGTGGTCGCCCTAATGGTCAGTTACAGGTATGTCTCGACCCGACCAACAATGCAGGCTCACTTTCACGGCCGTCGGCCACCGGTTGCTCTACTGGTGTTCCCAGCTTGACCTTTGGTCCGGACAATTTCCGCCAGACCAACCAGCTTTTCTTCGATACTTGGGAAGGCTCGTTTCTGGCACGCTATCGCGCTGGCGACCACGAGGTTAAGGCACTGGTCGACATCACAGAAAAGCGCACCTTCAACAACTTCGTTCCAAATAGCCTTGGCGCCTTCTACTTCGACTCGCTCGCGGACTACCAGGCGGGCCGAGCGAATAGCCTCAACTATGCTGCTACACTCGACGGATCGCCGAACAGTGCAGCTGCCGACTTTCACTACACCCAGTACGCGTTCGGCCTGCAGGACGACTGGCAGATTACCCCTGCGCTATCGGTCGCGTACGGTGTCCGCGCAAATCTCTACGCAATGAACAACTCTCCAACGTACAACCCCTATTTTCAGCAGCGCTACGGCTATCCCAACACGAAAACCTACAAGGGCTTGGAATTGTTCGAACCGCGTGCCAGCTTCAGCTGGAAGCCGACCTCAGCGCTCAAAATTCGCGGCGGTGCAGGCATTTTCGGTGGGGGCTCGCCGGATATCTATCTGTCAAACAGCTTCTCGAATACGATCACGACCAACTCGATTTTCCTTTCACGCGATGCGAGTTGCAACACGCCGGGAAGCATCTGCGACCTCGCGCTTAACAACGTCACAGGCAATGTGCCGACCGCGATAGCTGCCTATGCCGGCACGGCGACAACGCCGGCATTGTTAGCAAGGACCAACACTGGCGCGCTGTCGAGGGATTTCCAGCTTCCGTCCTCACTAAAGGCTACGCTCTCGGCGGACTACACCTTGTTCGGGTTCGATGTCGGGGGAGACTATTATTACTCCAAGAACGTCAACAGCGTCATCTTTACAGACGCTCGTTCGATCGTAGTCGGGCGCCTACCCGACGGTCGCCCACGCTATAACGGCCTAATCGCGAACAACGACAATAACTATGACATCATAACCGGCAACGCCTCGCGTGGCCGGAGCCATATAGGCGTCGTTCGTGCGAGCAAGAATTTTGACTGGGGCTTGTCGCTGTTTGGTAGCTACACCCGGCAGGACGTGAAGGACGTCAGTAATGCGTCATCGTCCACGATCAACTCGAACTATCGCTTCCAGTTCTTCGCCGATCCGAATTACCCTGCCTATGGCATTTCGGATAACCAGACCAAGTGGGCGTTCAAGTATAGCGTCGGATACGACCATGCTTTTTTTGGCGATTATCGTACCGTGTTCCAGCTTTTCGGAGAAACGCGCGCCGGGCTTCCGTACAGCTACACGATGAGCGATCCCACCACGACGCGATCACCCGTATTCGGCACTAATCTGAATGGCAGCGTCGGCAGCAATCTGCTTTATGTGCCGACTGGCACCAACGACGCAACCATCGCCTATGGCGATGGAACCACCGCTGCGGCACTGGATGGATATATCAACGCCAATCCAGATTTAAGCAAGTATCGCGGGAAGATTGTAGGTAAGAACACCGCGCGTAGCCGAGCATTTACTCGCATCGACCTGCACCTGGAACAGGAGATTCCAACCTTCATCGGCGGATCGCGTATTACGCTGTTCGGCGACATCAACAACTTGCCGAATTTACTGAACAAGAATTGGGGAGGTCTACGTCAGGTGAACGGATCGGCAGCGCTCGTTAACGTTCAGTGCGCAAACGCGGGCGGTACGGCGCTCACCGGCAATATCGGAAGCGCTACGAATCCAACGAACGGATGTGCCAAATATGTTTACTCCGGTTTCCGCGCACCCAACGAGGCGCTCAACGTCACTCAGTCACTCTACCAGATTCGCCTCGGCGCACGATTTACTTTCTGATCTAGACAGACCGTTAGCATGAGCGGGTTGGCCATGGCGCGGCGCTCCATGGAGACTGATCTAAGCAAGTAGGAGAAGAGGTGGATGTGCTCAAACTCGCTACGGTTGCGCTCCTCGACCTGCGACGGTGGCCGGAAGTTTTGCGGGGATGTGCGAAGATCACGCGTTACCGAGGGCTCCCGGCCGACAGCGACGAGTGCTGACGCCGATCTGAAAGCAGCGGAGGGTCCGATTTTTGCAGTCGCCCCCTCCCGCGCAATCCGAGGACCATTGTACGTCGGTGCTATGCGCGCGTTCTTGCATATCGCGGTTGCCGCCTTTGGCTTGCTCGGGTCCGCACCCGCTTTGGCGTGGGGTAAGACAGGACATCGGATCACAGGTGCTATAGCTGATCGTTA
>Ga0265296_1005501_pt1 | contig 10359 bp, 11 predicted proteins | sample MunlanPumphouse1_FD_189073 | JGI IMG/M metagenome (GOLD analysis project Ga0265296, IMG submission 189073) | Groundwater microbial communities from a municipal landfill in Southern Ontario, Canada - Pumphouse #1 | ecosystem: Environmental > Aquatic > Deep subsurface > Groundwater | place...
CCCGAGAGTACGGGATCGTATTTCGCGGAGAGGTCCTCCTTCCACATCCGGTAGAGCTCTTCGTCGCTCAAGGCGAGCACATGTTCGCACGCCCCGTCGAAACCCCATCTTCTCATCGATGAGAACGCGAGAGCGAGATCCCGCAGCTTATCCGCGCCGAACCGGCGGGCCACGAAACCGGCGAGCGAGAATCCCTGATTGTAGACCATTTCGGAAGCGCGGCTGTTTTTCCCGAAAACTCCCATCTCGTCGATCGTGAGAAGGGTGCCGCTCGCGAATGCTGTTCTGAGCAGCATGTCGCGGTGGGAATCCCACATGTCGTGGCATGCCCCGGAACACTGGTACTGTGCCATTCCCTCGGCGAACCAGCCGGGGAGGATCTCTCCCGGAATGGGAATGGACATCTGGAGATTCGGATAGCCGTATATGACGTCAGGCCTTTTTTCCTTTTCGAAATTCACCGCCTGCAGATAGAGCGACGGGATCCTGCGCGAGTATTTGAACGAGCTCTGAACCGACACCATATGGGTGAACTCGTGGGCGATGACGTTCGAGATCCATGCAGCCGAGCCCCGGAACCAGAAATCGTACGGCGTAACGGTTATATCGATACGGTTGAGGTAGTAGTACGTAACGCCCTGCGATTCGTCCTCCACGTCGGAGAGGTTCAGATAGATCTTGCCGTCCGGTTTGTATCCGTACATTTCGGTGACCGGCCCGTACACGCTCTCGGCTACGGCGGCCGCATGCTCCGCGTATCGCTCGAGCCCCTTGTGGTACTGAACGCAGAAATGCTCCGTCGTGATCGTCAACCAGGAGATTTCCGATTGATTCCATGCGACCGAGCGCGACGGGACAAGCGCCAGCCAAAGGGTTGCGGCGAGGAACATCCATTTTCTCACGTCATGAGCCCCTTTCCTGCAGGGGGAGTATCGGGTCGGTTCACGCGCTTCAGGGGCTTTCTCACAGGTATCTGACCAAATATGTGCACTATGCTGTCGTAATTCTACGAAAAACGGGCCGGCGCGGTCAACAGCTATCGCCTTCCTGGTCTTTCCGGCGCCCGGCGGGCCGGTATTCGAACCGCGCCCTGCAGGTGCCCTCGCTCGAAACCATGCACGGTCCGTACGGGGCCCGCGGCGTGCATTCGCCGCCGAAGAAAGGGCACGTTTCCGGTTCCGCCTCGCCGAGAATCACCAGATGGCATCGGCACCCCTCCCGCACGTCCACGGCCGCCGCCGGTTCCGGAAGATCGAGACGCACGGCAGCGTCGAGCCTTTCGTATTCCCGGCGCAGCATGAGGCCGGATCGCGGAATCGTTCCGATTCCACGCCAGGGTACGTCGGCTTCCTCGAAGAATCGCGCGATCGCGCCTTGCGCCCTCTCGTTCCCCCGCTCACGCACTACTCTCCCGTACTGATTCACCACAGTTCCCCTCGCGCCCCCCGCGATTTGCGCGATCAGCTCGCGTACCGCTCGCATCACGTCCATCGCCTCGAAGCCGGCGATGACGGCGGGAATACCGTACGCTTCCTCGATAAAGGCGTATCCGGAGCGCCCGATGATGGCGCTCACGTGTCCCGGAAGGATGAAGCCGTCTACCGCGCCCGCGCTCCGGGCGATGAGAAATCGCAGGGCAGGCGGAACCAGACGCATCGAAGGCACAATCGAGAAATTGCGGGGGAGATCGTCCGCGAGGCACGCGGCGATCGGCGCCGCCGTCGTTTCGAAGCCGACCGCCATGAACACGATTTCTTTTTCGGGATTCTGGCGCGCGAGGCGCACCGCGTCAACGGGCGAATAGACCACGCGGATGTCGCAACCCTCTGCCTTCGCCCTCTCGAACGAGCTCTCTGAGGAAGGAACGCGGACCATGTCGCCGAACGTGGCGATCACGACGTTCTCCCGCTTCGCGGCTTCGAGCGCCCTGTCGATATCCCTCGCGGGGCAAACGCACACGGGGCACCCCGGACCGGCGATGAGCCGCACTCCGTCGGGAAGAAGCGCCCTCAGCGAAGCGCGCGCGATCGTATGCTCGTGCGTACCGCACACGTGCATGAAAACGAGGGGCCGATCGAGGCGCACCGCCCGTATCTCGCGCGCCATCGCCCGGACGAGAGCCGGATCGCGATATTCGCCGAGAGCGTCGAAATCCGTCACGAGACGTCCTCTCCCATGCCCGCGCGGTATACCTGCCGAAGAAGCTCGAGGGTCTCAAGAGCCTCCTCCGTGTCGAGCTTCTCGATCGCGTATCCCGCGTGAATGAGAACGTAATCTCCGATCGCCGCCGTGTCGAGAAGATCGAGGCGTACGCTCTTTCGCACCCCGCCGCTCTCGACGATCGCGTCGTTTCCGCTCCTCTCCATGATCAGCATCGGTATGCCGAGGCACATCACCGTCTCCTCGCCGATTCGACGAAGGCGTCGATCCAGGAAACCCAGCGATCGAGCCCGGCGCCCGTCGTGCAGGAAATCTCGATGATGTCGAGCTTCGGATTGATCTCGAGGGACTCCCGCCGCGCCTTCTCGATATCGAACGCGACGTAGGGCACCAGATCGATCTTGTTCAGGAGAAGAACCCGCGACTCGCGAAACATAAGCGGATACTTCTTCGGCTTATCGTCTCCTTCCGAGACGCTGAGCAGCATGATGCGCGCATCCTCGCCGAGATCGAATTCGGCGGGGCATACGAGATTGCCGACGTTCTCGACGAAGAGGAGATCGATCGAATCGAGGTCGAGTTGATGGAGAGCGCTATGGACCATCGCCGCGTCGAGGTGACAGACCCCCCCCGTCTCAATCTGGTACACGGGGACGCCGAGCACAGCGATCTTCTTGGCGTCGCTCGTCGTCTGGATATCTCCCTCGATGACGCCGACGGCGTGCCTTCCTTTGAGCAAGGGGATCGTTCGGAGCAGCAGAGACGTTTTCCCCGCTCCGGGCGCGCTCATCACGTTGATCGAAACGATGCGCTTCGCAGAGAGCAGCTTCCTGTTCTCGTCCGCGATCGCTTCGTTCTTCTCGCGAAGATCCTCTCCGATCCGAATCTCGTGCATGAGCTCTCTCCCTCTTCGCGGCTAAGCGCCCGAATCCTCCGATTCCGTCGCGCGGTCGCCGACGAGAATATAATCTACTTCCATCTCCCTGCCGGCGAGTATCTCGATATCGCAGGAGCCGCATGCCGGACATATGAAGACAAAATCGCTCGGGTTCGAATTCGCCCCGCACGCTGCGCAACGAATCTGCAGCGGGACCTTCTCCACGTCGAGCGAGGCCCCTTCCGCCGCCGTTCCTTTCGCCATCACGTCGAAGGCAAAACGCAGAGCGTCCTCGCTGACGCCGGCCATCTCCCCGATCCTGAGGTGCACGACCCGCACCGGCCCGTTCCCTTCCACGCCCGCCGCCCGATCGACGATGGCAAGGAGGTTCTTCATGAGGGAAGTCTCATGCACGCGTGTTCCTCCTCGCGGAAAGGGGCACGGAGATCCTTGTATGCGCCGCGCCCGTGATCTCCCCGGCGATTTCGTCGGCGAGAGCGGAAATGACGCCGGCAACGGCATCCGTGCATTGCTCCCCGAGCGTGAGCGTATCCGCAGCCTGCACACCGAAGATAACGACTTCTTCCGGCATATGAAACTGCAAACGGCGTCCGAGCGCCAGCGCCGTGACGATATCGATGTCGTGGAACGAGGCGAGCCGCGGCGTGGTCCGGATATCGTCCGGTCTCATCCTGAAGACGACACCGGGTTCCTCGCCGTCGAGCTGGATCGCGTCGACGATGTACGCGCGATCATACCCCTTGAGCATTTCAATGATATCCAGGCCGGCGAGCTCGGCTTCGCGAACGTCCGCCGCTCCGCCGAGGCGTTCCTTGAGCGCTCGCGCGACGTAGATTCCAGCCCCGTCGTCGCGGAGAATCGTATTGCCGAGCCCGAGTACGATTGTTTTCACGTATCGGCAGCCTGTCCCGCCCGGACGCCTCTACCTCGAAACGGTCCGGACCGTTTCCCCACCCGCGTTCTTGATCTCGATCGTCAGGGGCATTTGGCCGGGAAGACTGTGCGTCGCGCAGCTGAAGCATGGATCGTAGATGCGGAACGCCATCTCGACCATGTTGAGAAGCCCCTGCTTGACCTCGCCGCCCTTGCCGATGAACTTCATCGCGGCCTTCTTGACCGCCATGGAGATCGGAGCGTTGTTGTTCGTCGTCCCCACGATGAGGTTCGCCTTCGTGACGATACCCCTCTCATCGGTCCAATAATGGTGCGTAAGCGTCCCGCGCGGCGCCTCGATGATCCCCACTCCTTCGGACGGCGTCGTCGAAGGAATCACGCGAACGTTCGGGTCGAGGATCTCCTCGTCGCCGGCGAGTTCAGCGAGCCGTTCGGCTGCGTAGAGAAGCTCTATCAATCGCGCCCAATGCATGGCCATGAGCTTGTGCACCGGCTTCCCGCCGAAGGTGGAGAACATCTTTTCGTAGGCCGCCTGCGCCTTCGGCGTCGCCATCCCGTCCGCCGCGTTGAAGCGGGCGAGCGGAGCCACCTGGTAGATCGACGTCCCCTTGCCTTCCTTGAGCCCCTGCCATCCCAGTTTCTTGAGATAGGGGAACTTGAGATAGGTGTACGGCTCGACGTGTTCCGCGATATGATCGAGATACTCATGCTCGCGGTAGCGATCGATCTCGGCCCCGTCGGAGTTCACGACGCGAACCGTGCCGTCGTAGAAGGTGACCCGGTTCTTTTCGTCCACGAGCCCCATGTAATTCGTCACGAGCTCGTAGCCGTCGCCGAGGATGAGATCGAGGTACGCCTTGTTCTTGAGCACGAGATCGTCGAAGAGCTTCAGTCCGAGCTCGCCGAACTGAATGAGGCCCGGAACGAACGCCTTTATCTTATCTCTGTCCTCTCGCGCGAGCGGTCGCCGACCATCTGCTGGATCAGCTGCGTGATCTCGCGCTGGCGAATGACCTCTCTCCCGATGTCGATGCCGACCTTGTTCACGAGCCCGAGAATGTTGCGCTCGGCGGGAGGCGCGTCGGGACCCACGACGAAATCGGGCGCGGCAAGGGCGTAGAAATGCGCCGTGTGGCTGTGGATGAAGTGAGCCATGTAGTACAGCTCACGGAGCTTCGCCGCCGCCGCCGGAATCTTCACCTTGTATACTGCATCTACGGCCTTACCCGAGGCCATGTGGTGTGCAGCCGGTCAAACACCGCAGATGCGCGTGACCACCCGGGGGATCTCCTCGACGGGAAGGCCCTCTACGAACTTCTCGAAGCCCCGGAGCTCCGGGATCTGGAGGTACGCGTTTTCGACCGTACCCTCCTCATTCAAGAAGATCGTGATCTTCCCATGTCCTTCCAAGCGGGTGATCGGGTCGATCGCGATGCGCTTCATACTTTTTTCCTCCTCAACATCGAAGAAGCTAGACTGAATCGACTCACGGTTCTGAGCGGATCAACCACCGTGTCGAGTATCGCATTGATTCCTTTCTCGTCCTTCGGCTCGAGCACCGAGGCGAGAGCACCGAGCATCTTGATGCCCTGATCCTGTACGCCATCGAGGGGACCATAGCAGCCTCGGCAGGGCGTCCACGATTTTATGCAGCGGGATCCGCACCCTGAACGCGTCGCGGGCCCGAGGCAAATGAATCCCTGCTCGAGAAAACAGGTCTCCGGATCCGGAAGTTTCTCGTGCGTGCGATAGATCTTCGTGATCGTCTTTTCGCTCTTTTTTCGCGCGCATTCGTCGCAAAGCGCACGATCGCCGGCGCCGATCACCGAACCCTTTTTCGGAAGCATGTCATCGGCCAACAGACCAAGCGCCGAATAGATCTGGAGAGACGCCGGCGGGCATCCCGGAATGTAATAATCAACGTCGACGACCTGGTCAAGCGTCTTCACGGTATTGTAAAAACGAGGCAATTGAAGCTCCCCGGCGTCAACCATGAACTCTTCCGCCGGCAGGGTGCCCTCCGGATTGTTCGTTGATTCCGATCGGAGATATACGCGATCCAGTATTTCCCCTCGAGTGTACATGTTCGCGAGACCGGGCACGCCGCCCGTATGGGCGCATGCCCCAAGGGCAATCATCGCCTTCGATTTCTTGCGCAGGAGCTTCGCGATTTCCTCGTTCTCGGAGTTCCTGACCGCGCCGCTGAACAAGGTCGCGTCCAAGTACCCATCCGCGAGTGCCCTGACATCGGCGTATTTGAAGTCCATCGCAATGGGCCATAGATGAATATCTACCACATCGGCGATTTCGAGGAGCTTCTCGTGAGTATCGAGAATCGCCACGTCGCATCCGCCGCACGCGGCACCCCAGTAGATCGCAATATTCAGCTTCATCTCCGCTCTCCCGTCCCTTGCGCCGCATGTTCCTCATGGATCAATACATCGTCTTTCATACTCTCGATCAGAGCGCCTTTGCAATTCATCGGACCGAGCCTTCTCACCTGCTCGGTGAACCCATTGACAACGTGCGCGAATCGTTCGCCCTCGGAAGCCGCAATCCATTCGAGCTTCAGCCGCTCGGGTTCAATTCCATATTCCGGGAGAATTCTCTTGAGCAGAAGATACCGCCGCAGAGCCTTATAGTTCCCCTCCTGGTAATGACAATCGCCCGGATGGCACCCCGCGATGAGGACACCGTCCGCGCCCTCCGAGAATGCCTTTATTACAAAAACGGGGTCGACCCGACCGCTGCACATGACGCGGATCGATCTGATATTCGGCGCATATTTGATGCGCGCAGTTCCCGCGAGATCGGCACCCGTATACGAGCACCAGTTGCACAAAAATCCGACGATCCTCGGTTCAAAGCTCATCGCAGTATCCCTTCAATTTCCGAATTTATCTGACGATCGGTAAAATGCCTCGCTTTAATAACTCCTTGAGGGCACGCCGCCACACACGTTCCGCATCCTTTGCACAACGCCGCATTGATGACGGATACCTCTTTTTGTTCATCGAACGAAATTGCTCCGAACGAACAGAGCGTGTTGCAGATTCGGCATCCCGAACAGCGCTCTTCGTCGATGACCGCCGTCGTCGCTTCGATCTCGATTTCCTTGCGATCTATGAGCGAGAGCACTTCAGCGGCGGCCGCAGCGCCCTGGGCGACGGTTTCCGGTATGTCCTTCGGGCCCTGGCACGCTCCCGCGATAAAAACGCCGTCGGAGGTTGTCGACACAGGCGCGAGCTTCGGATGCTTCTCGATAAAGAAACCATCGCGTCCGACACTGCAGGAGAAAACGCGGGAGAGCTCTTTCGCATCGGGCTGCGCCTTCATGGCGGGGCACAGAATCACCATATCCACGGGAATGCGGCGCACCATGCCCACGAGCGTATCCTCCACCCGCACGATGAGCTTTCCCTCCTCGCCTTCGCCGATCGGGACACTCGAGATCTCGCCGACCTTCCCCCGCACGAACCTGACGTCCTCGGCAAGGAGGCGGTCGTAGAACTCCTCGTATCCCTTTCCGCTGCACCGCATGTCTATGTAGAAGTTGTATACCTCCGCGGCCGTCTTTTCCTTGATGAGATGCGCGTACTTCAGGGCGTACATGCAGCAGACTTTCGAGCAGTGCTCGTAGTATCGCTTATCCCTGCTCCCGATGCAATGAACGATTCCAACGACCGAAGGCGCATCGCCGTTGGCGAGCATTATCCGCCCGCCCGTCGGTCCCGATGCGCTGTTGAGATGCTCAAATTCGAGCGACGTCAGGACATTTTTATATCGTCCGTATCCGTACTGCCGCATCACGGAAGGATCGAAGAGCTCGAAGCCGGTCGCGATGATGATGTTCCCCACGTCGACTTCGATCTCCTCATCCTTCATCTCATAATCGATCGCCTCCCGGTCGCATACCTCGGCGCAGTGGCCGCAACCGCCGGTCTGGAAATGAATACAGCGATCGGCCCGTATGTACGGGACATTCGGAACCGCCTGCAGGAAAGGAACCGTCACGGCCTTAGCGGGGCCGAGCTGCAATTCCTCGTGCGCGACCGCGCGTCCCTCCATGTCCTCGACCCGGATGACGCCCGTCGGGCATACGAGCGCGCAGGCGCCGCAGGCTATGCAATCCTCCGTTTGCCGGTCGTACGGGGTGGCGACTCTCCGATGGAGCCCTCGCCCCGCGAAAGAGATCGCCGCCTTTCCGACGATCTCTGCGCACACCCGCACGCAGAGACCGCAGAGAATGCACTTCTCATCCTGCTTTTCGAGCCTCACTTCTTCAATACCGTATTTGGCGGCGAGATCTTGCAGCACGGCGACACTGGAGCACCGGGCGAGGAGCATTTCCACGATCATCCGCCGAATTCTCCTCACCTTCCCGTTATCCGAATATACCTTAATCCCTTCCCACACCGGGTAATTGCACGCGGTCACGATCCGCTTCTTGCCGCCCGGGAATTCAACTTCGACCGAACAGATGCGGCAGGCCGCGTACGGCTCGATGAGGGGGCTATAGCAAAGGGTCGGTATCTCGATCCCGAGAATCTTCGCGGCATCGAGTATCGTCGATTCGCTCGGAACGGAAACTGTCCGCCCGTCGATCTCGAGGCGTATCAATCCCTCGCTTTTGCCGCCGGCGTCCATCATGCGATCAACTCCTCACAACCGCGTCGAATTTGCAGAGATCATGGCATATGCCGCACTTGATGCATGAAACGACCGCTATCTCGTGCGGTTTCTTCACCTCGCCGCTGATGCAATGCGGCGGACAATTCTTCGCGCACAGCGTGCACCCCGTGCACGCATTCGCGTCGATCGAGTAGGATATGAGCGCCTTGCAGACCCCCGCCGGGCACTTCTTGTCGTGGATATGCGCTTCGTATTCCTTTCTGAAATACTTCAAGGTGCTCAGAATGGGATTCGGCGCCTGCGTTCCGAGGGCGCACAGCGATGCTTCGCCGATCGTCTCGGCGAGCTCTTCGAGAAGCACGAGATCGGCCTGTGTTCCTGTTCCGTTCGTGATGCGGTCGAGCACCGCAAGCATGTGCCGTATCCCTTCACGGCAGGGAACGCACTTCCCGCACGATTCTTCCTTGAGGAAGCTGAGGAAATATTTCGCGACATCGACCATGCAGTCATCTTCGTCCATGACGATCATGCCGCCGGATCCCATCATCGAGCCCGCTTCCGTCAAGCGGTCGAAATCGACGGGGAGATCGATCAGATTGAAACTCCCCTTCTGTCCCTTCTCCTCGAGATCGACGATAAGGCACCCACCCGAAGGCCCACCCGTTTGAACGGCCTTGAATTTCTTCTTGCCTTTGACGCCGCCACCGATATCGAAGAGAATCTCGCGCAGGGTGATACCCATGGGAACCTCAACCAACCCCGTATTATTCACCTTGCCCACGAGGGAGAATACTTTCGTTCCTTTGCTTTTTTCGGTTCCGAGCGCGGCGAACCATTCAGCGCCCTTGTCGATAATGACGGGCACATTCGCCCACGTTTCGACGTTGTTGAGATTCGTCGGCATGTCCCATAGTCCTTTTTCCACGGTATGGACATACTTGGCCCGCGGCTCGCCGGCGCGCCCTTCGAGAGAAGCCATCAGCGCGGTCGATTCACCGCAGATGAACGCCCCACCTCCCCTGTTGATCCGCACATCGAAGCTGAATCCGGATCCCAGAATATCCGCTCCGAGCAGCCCGCGGCTCCGTGCTTCCTTCATGGCGTGAGACAGCCTCTGTATTGCCAGCGGATACTCCATCCGCACATAGATGAACCCTTCGCTCGCGCCGATGGCATACGCACCGATGATCATTCCCTCGAGAATACTGTGCGGATCTCCCTCCATGAGGCTTCGATCCATGAAAGCGCCCGGATCCCCCTCGTCCCCGTTGCAGACAACGTAATGCATCTTGCCCTCGACCGCGCGGCAGCTGCGCCATTTCTTCCCCGTCGGAAACCCTCCACCCCCGCGCCCCCGGAGCCCGGATCGCTCTATGGTGGAAATGATCTCCTCCGAGTTCATTTCGGAGAGAGCCTTCGCGAGCGACCGGTACCCTCCAACGCCGATGTACTCCTCGATCCTCATCGGATCGATCTTGCCGATGTTGCGCAGAACGACCCTCAGCTGTTTCCGGTAAAAAGGAATCTCCGTCTCATTCCTCGCACGTTTTCCCGATGAAGGATCCTTGTACAACAGTTTCTCGATGATCTCCCCCCGCAGCACGGTACGCGAGATGATCTCCTCGACATCCTTCTCTCGAACCCTCATATAGAGAACATCGGCGGGCTTGATGACGACGAGGGGACCATTCTCACAGAACCCGTGGCATCCCGATGTCTTGAATTCCACTCGAGCTTCAAATCCCCCGGTCTCAAGCTGCTTCTTTATTTTGTCG